>Ga0207420_1000473_pt1 | contig 38912 bp, 30 predicted proteins | sample ThiBio_inoc_biof_FD_183941 | JGI IMG/M metagenome (GOLD analysis project Ga0207420, IMG submission 183941) | Wastewater bioreactor microbial communities from Cape Town, South Africa - Thiocy_inoc_biof (SPAdes) | ecosystem: Engineered > Bioremediation > Thiocyanate > Unclassified | place: South...
AAATGGACAATGCCGGTGAGGAACTGGGGGCTGATTTTGAATCAATTTTTGATTATCTTTGCAGACAGGGTTAAGCTATAAGTAAAGACCCTTCAATTACTACTTACACACTTATTGGGATAGTGTCTTTTCTTATGCTGTTTCTGTGTAATTATTATTTTCGTAATTCCCGAAGTTTTTGAAAGTCATCCGGAGTCAATTTTATGTTATCTAAATTAAGTGGCATCACATCCTCTTTGATATCCAATACCCTTTGTAATTCTTGTTTGCTGCTCCGTGTTGCTTTTGGTTCTACCGGCTTATAACTCTCATTGCCTGTTATCAGATAAAGAGCTTGTCCTAAAAATACATCTTTTGGATCTCCAAGCGGTTCCCAATAGTCAACATAACCAAATCCTTCCCGAAGCGTATAATTCGGCTCCAGATATCCGGGATTGATGAAATTTTGTTCGTTTTTATCAGAATAAATGCCTATAATAGGCTGCATAGCCCAATTTTTCAGTGTGTTTTTTTGTTCTGAAGATAATTTGGATTCTTCATAAATAGGTATTCCCAAATTTTCGTCATAAGGGTGGAGTGTCCACGATGCGGTATATTTTCCATATGTTCTTCCGCCAATGTGTACAACGTTTGATTGTCCCATAATGGCACGTGAGCAAAATGTTGTCAATTCGGATGCCGATGCTGAATTTCCGGTAGCAATGATATAAATTTTATTTAAGTTCAGATTGGCAGTTAACGGATTGGGAGCTGCTTTGTACAAAATATCACCTCTCTGTTCATCTTTTTCTCGATATTCTCCCAATTTGGCTACATCTCTGCCACCTCTTTTATCGAAATATTCGTTTAAAAACGTATTGTATTTCATTTTTACCAGTGTGGTTTTATTTTTCACATCGGCTTCGGGCGCATAAAGCGAAACCAGATATGCCGCTGCATCTATACCGCCACCACCGTTGTAACGTAAATCAAGTACCAGATCGGTGACGCCTTCTTGTTTAAATTGGCTAAAGACTTCGTGCAGACGATAGTTAAAATTGGCTATGTAGCTTGTGTAGAACAGATAACCAATTTTTTTGTTGCCAATAGTAAAAATCTTATTAAATACTACAGGGTCGGTGTTTATATCTTTCGGGGTAACTGCTGGTACTTCTCGATCTAACTCGAAACCGTTGTTCGTAAGTTTATAGATTGAAAAAGTAACCGTATTGTTTCCATACAATTTGTTGTTATCAAATTCGATATAGCCTTCTGGTGTTACTTTTCCTGTTATGGGGCTACCGTCCACTTTTCCTATGTAATCAAGACGTTTGATACCCGCTTTTTCCGCAGGACTATTTGGATAAACATATTTAACTAAAGCCATGAATTGTGTTTGTTCTTTATTAACAGGCACGAAAGTCAAATTGTATCCAAAAGTAAATTGCTCCCCTGCGAATCCGCCCACCAAACTTTTGGCATCATCGGTTATCCAAGACCAATTATTTTCTGTATCTGTTTTGTAAAGAATATTTTCAAAGTATTTTTTTGGATCAGTATCGTTGATCGTGGGCTTTTTGTTAATCATATCTTCGGCCCAAAGATAATACAACGACATTCCGTCATACACAAATTGCGAGACCACGGGAATTTCTCCCTTTGGTTTGGGCAGTTCCTCTTTATTACAAGAAGTATTTAGTACTGTAAAAGAAATCAAGACTAACGATAGCGAAAAAAGTTCAAATAGTTTTTTCATCGGAATGGTTTTTAATTGTAATTAGATATTTGACTGCGAATGTAGCGAAGATTTTAATTGCGAGTTTAAAATTTTAAAGATTTAACACTCCTTTTCCCTGACGCACGATCAACGGCTCGTCGGAAGTGCAGTCCACAACGGTAGATGGCTCAATTCCCCCGATACCTCCGTCGATCACGATTTCGGCAATCTCTCCCCATTTTTCATGGATCAGTTCGGGATTGGTGGTGTATTCAATCTCCTCGTCTTCGTCCTTTACCGACGTGCTGAGAACGGGATTCCCGAGCATACCGACTATTTCACGGATGATTGCATTATCGGGTATGCGAATCCCTACCGTTTTTTTGTTTTTGTAAATTTTGGGTAACGACGACGTGGTGGGCAAGATAAAGGTGAACGGGCCCGGCAGGTTTCGTTTCATCAACTTAAAAGTGGGCGTATCCACCTTGGCGTATTCACTGATGGCACTCAGGTTGTTGCAAATAATGGACAGGTTGCTTTTCTGCGGATTGATCCCTTTCAGGTCGCAGATCCTCTCCACGGCACGCACATTCAGCGCATCGCAACCCATGCCGTAGAGCGTGTCGGTAGGATACACTACGATGCCGCCGTCCTTGAGCACCGAAACCACTTTCTCGATCTCCCGCGGATTAGGATTTTCATTGTATATCTTCAGTAACATAATGAACACAAAAATACAAAAAAATAGCTTCGGTCAACCGCCCGAAGCTACTGAAATGGTAAAAATGGGATGATTTGCCTTAAATTTCACTGCCTGATTCTGTTGTATTTCCATCGAGCCCGTTGCTGTATTGTTTCATTGCGCGAAAGCTCATGCCCATACTGGAGAATCCCCCGTCGTTGTACAGATTTTGCATGGTTACTTTGCGGGTAAGGTCTGAAAACATGACTACACAGTAATCAGCACAATCGTCGGCATCGGCATTCCCGATGGGAGCCATCCGTTCTGAGAAGTCCATCAGGTCGGTCATGCCTTTTACTCCGCTTCCGGCGGTAGTCATTGTAGGTGATTGAGAAATGGTATTCACGCGGACCCCTTTATCGCGGCCGTAAATATAACCAAAACTACGCGTTATCGATTCAAGCAAAGCTTTGGCATCCGCCATATCGTTATATCCGTAAAATACACGCTGTGCAGCTACATAAGTAAGGGCAAGTATGGAACCGCCCCTTTCTATGGCATCCAGTTTGCGCGCCACCTGCAACATTTTGTGGAAAGAGATGGCCGAAATATCCAGCGTCTTGTTCAGCAAATCGTAATCGAGATCGTCGTAAGTACGCTTCTTCCGCACATTGGGCGACATTCCTATGGAGTGGAGTACAAAATCAATTTTCCCGCCCAGTATCTCTACCGATTTGGTAAAAACCATTTCAAGGTCTTCTACGTTGGTGGCATCGGCAGGAAGGATCTCGGCATTGAGCTTATCGCCCAGTTTGGATGTATCTCCCATACGCACGGCAACCGGAGTATTCGACAATGTGATAACAGCGCCTTCTTCAACGGCACGTTCGGCCACTTTCCAAGCGATGGACTGATCGTTTAAAGCTCCGAAGATAATGCCTCTTTTGCCTTTTAATAAATTGTGATTCATTTTGACTTTTGTTTATTGAATAAAAAACTGCACAAAAATATAAACAATGTGCAATATTGAAACACTTTTGAGGCAAATATGTTTTGTGAAATGTGAATAAATTGGTCTAAGGTGCGTTTTTCGACAAATGCTCCCTGCCGGACCTTCACAAAGACAAGCTTTTCACAGTTTTTATCAAATTTTAAAGCCGTTAAGATGAACAAAATCCCATAGAATTGTTATAATGAGTAATTATGATGTAAATTATGACAGTTACCTATATTTTTCACAGTTGCTATTTGCTTGAATTTGATGGGTTTTCAATTATTTTCGATTTTTATAAAGACGAAAAAAGAGACGACGGACGTTTTTGGATAAATGACTATCTGCTTGAGAAGCCGGAGGATCTATATGTCTTTTGCACACATTCGCATCCCGATCACTTTAATCCGGAAATATTGAGATGGGGGTTAAGGAAAACAAATGTGAAGTATATTTTTTCAAAAGAAGTAATGGGGAACCGGGAAATTTCAGTTTGTCACAATATCATTTTTCTCGATAAGCTTGAGGATTACGAAGACAACCGGTTAAAAGTAAGAGCGTTCGGCTCAACCGATACCGGTGGATCGTTTTTGGTGGATGTTTCGGGGCAACGTTTTTTTCACGCCGGAGATCTCAACAACTGGCATTGGAACGAAGAAGTACCTATGCTTGAGTCTGCGGGTTACGAGAATAGTTATCTTTGTCAATTGGAATTGTTGGCAGAAAATATAGATCAACTTTACCTGACCATGTTCCCTATTGACCCCAGGTTGGGAAAAGACTACATGCTCGGAGCCGAACAATTCGTAAACAGGATATCCACCGATTATTTTCTGCCGATGCATTTTGGCGAAAATTACGAAAAAGCAAACGCGTTCAGCAGGTATGCCAAGTTGCAAAACTGTACCTATCTTAGTGTGTATAAGAAAGGGCAATCGTTTGAATTATAAGCCGTGGTTCAAGGTTTAAAGTTCAAAGTTCAAGGTTCAAGATTCAGAATTCAAGGTGAAGAGTTTATAATTTTTCGTTTTTCGTTCTGTCAGTCTTGGTTCTTGGCTCTTGGCTCTAATCATTTAAAATAATATGGAAATTAAAAGCAGATTTGATCATTACAACATCAATGTGTTTGATCTTCAAAGAAGTATCGAATTCTACGATAAGGCACTGGGATTAAAAGAAGTCAGAAGAAAAGAAGCTTCAGACGGATCGTTTATCTTGGTTTATCTGGGCGACGGTGAAACCGGTTTTACACTCGAGTTGACCTGGCTCCGGGATTGGGACAGGCCCTACAACATGGGCGACAACGAACAGCATTTGTGTGTGCGGGTAGCCGGAGATTATGACCGGATAAGAGCCTATCACAAAGAAATGGGGTGCGTCTGTTACGAAAATGAATCCATGGGTTTGTATTTTATCATCGATCCGGACGGATACTGGATTGAGATTCTCTAAACTTTTGCACTGTTCGGTTGTTTAGAAACTGTTTTGAACTGTTTTACATAAAAGTATTTATAATGGATTATTTCAATTATCATCGCCGTCCAACCATCGATGTGCATATCGGAAACATCACCATGGGCGGTAATTATCCGGTTATTGTGCAAACAATGACCAATACCAATACCCTCGATACCGAAGGCAGTGTTGCCCAATGCGAGAGGATTATTGCCGCGGGTGCCGACCTGATTCGTTTAACCACGCAAGGTGTTCGCGAAGCGGATAACTTGCGCAATATTCATCAGCAACTAAGAGAGAAAGGATATACTACGCCGCTATCGGCCGACATTCATTTTAATCCGCGTGCTGCCCATGTGGCCGCCACTGTTGCCGAAAAAGTACGCATCAATCCGGGGAACTTTGTGGATAAACAAAAGACTTTTGCGGTTGTAGAATATACCGATGAGGAATATAGAGAGGAATTGGAAAAAATCCGTTCCAAGGTAGTTCCTTTTCTGCAAATTTGTAAAGAACACGGTACGGCTGTGCGCATCGGCGTGAATCACGGGTCGCTGTCTGACAGGATCATGACCCGCTTTGGCGATACGCCCGAAGGGATGGTGGAATCGTGTATGGAGTACTTGCGTATTGCCATGGACGAAGGCTTTACGGATATTGTTATATCGATGAAAGCGTCCAACACGTTGCTGATGACCAAGGCTGTCCGTTTGTTGGTGGATACGATGGATAAGGAAGATATACATTTCCCTTTGCACCTTGGTGTAACCGAAGCCGGCGACGGCGAAGACGGACGTATGAAATCGGCGGTGGGCATCGGCGCGTTACTCTCCGACGGTTTGGGCGATACGGTCAGGGTGTCGTTGAGCGAAGATCCTGAAGCGGAAGTTCCCGTAGCCCGCAAAATAGTGGATTATGTGATGAAAAGAAAAGGGCATGAGCCCATCAATGGTACGCTTTATCCCGGCTTCTCCGCATTTTCAACCGACAAAAGGGAAACTCATGCCGTAAGAAATATTGGCGGAGGATTTGTTCCGGTAGTTATTTCCGACAGAAGTGCGACAACCGATATGTCTATCCATCCGCATTTTATTCCCGATTTTATTTACGTGGGCAATAAAGTTCCCGGTGACTTTCCTAAAGGGATGAAGTCGATAGTGGATTTTGTAAACTGGGAAGATAAGATAGATAATTTTCCGATGTTTACAACAGAAAATATTTCGGATATTAAGGATTGCCGGGCCGCTGTCAAATTTCTGCAACTCTCTTATCCGCAACTGACCGACGAGGTTTTATTCCTTCTGAAAAATACGGAGAAGGTGGTTGTCGTACTTAAAACCGATCATGTGAACGGAGTGGGAGAGCAGCGGGCATTTTTCCATAAACTGCTGAACGAACACTGTGATGTTCCGGTAATTCTGCAACGCGGTTACTCGGAAGATCTCGCCGAAGATATACAGGTTAAAGCCGGAGTTGATTTCGGAACTCTCCTGCTAGATGGTTTCGGAAACGGGATCATGATAACTAACGTGGGGAGAATTGATATCGCCGCACTCGATTCCTATGCCTTTGGCATCCTTCAGGCGGCTCGTGTACGCACCAGCAAAACAGAGTTTATTTCTTGTCCCAGCTGCGGGCGCACGTTGTTTGATTTACGAACGACCGTGGCGATGGTGAAGAAACATTTCTCACACCTTAAACACCTGAAAATAGGGGTGATGGGTTGTATCGTGAATGGCCCGGGCGAAATGGCCGATGCCGATTATGGCTATGTGGGGGCTGAGCACGGAAAGATATCGCTTTACAAGAAAAAAGAGTTGGTGGAGAAAAATATTCCACAGGAAGAAGCCGTGGAACATCTCATTCAGTTGATAAAAGACAACGGCGACTGGATAGAGCCAGGTGAAAATTAAGTTTAATGCATCCCGATTTGGTAATTTGCAAAAAAAGTAGTAATATTGCACCCGCTTTCAACAAAAGTACGGGTCGAAAAGATCTCATAGTTTGCGATTTTTATTTGCATGCTTTTTATAAGGTCCTATAGCTCAGCTGGTTAGAGCACATGACTCATAATCATGGGGTCCTTGGTTCAAGCCCAAGTGGGACCACCTTGAAAAAACCTCCGGTATGTTTTCGAACATATCGGAGGTTTTTTATTTTCATTGATCTGTTATTCACTTTTTCAATATTTCCACTATTTTCAGGGACGTTTCGTCGTCCGGTTTCAGTTGCAAGACCTTGTCCGCATATTCTTTGGCTTTATTTTTATCCCCCGCCTGTTTGTTCGCGTCGAACCGGTACAAATAGTAGATGGAGAAATAGCGGTAAGCCTCTATCAGTTTGCTTTGGTTATCCTTATCGCCGCTTACAACTAACATTTCGATCGTTTTCGAATAATCCTCGTTGGCCAATCCTTTCGACAGGTCGGGGTCCAACAGCGTATTGGCATTGGCCCGCCAATAATATCCCTGATAATTATCGGGTGCAAGCTCAATTACTTTGGCGAATGCCGCGTCGGCTTTGGATACATATTGGACCGTACTTTCTTTTAGTGCCGTGGCATTGCCTCCCGCGCCGGTCTGGACTTTTTCGGCGGCTGCCGTCTTTGCTGAGAAGTCACTTGCCGTCCGGTAATAATAGATACCCAATTGCAGGTAATCGAAAGCATCCTTATTGGATGCCGTTTCTATATATTTCTGATAAAAATCCGCCGCGTCGGCCGTCTTGTCGATACCGGCAAGCTTAACGGCGATCTCTTTACAGAGTGTTTCTCCCGCGGCGTCAGCGTCCACAGCTTTTTTGTATGCTTCTATGGCTTCATCTATTTGTCCTTTGGCTATCAGTGCATTGGCCCATACGGTGTAATCGCTTGCCAGATAATTGACATTGTTTCCATCGGCCGGCAGGCTGAAAAACTTTCTACCGATAGTTACGACTGCGTCATAGTTTTTTAATTTATCCTGAGTGTACATCAATAACCGGTTTACTGCCGGATGATCAGGCTCATTCGATATAATCCGGGTAAGCGTAGCCAACGCTTCGTTGTATTTCTCCGCGAAGTAAAGGCTTGCTGCGTAATTCCTCAAATCTTCGGATTGCAATACTTCGTTGCGGTTTAATTTTTCATATTCGGCAATTGCCTGTTTGTAAAATCCGTTTTTGTAATAACTCCGGGCCAGATACCTTCCAATCAGTATATTATTGGGGTTCGCTTCCAATCCGCTTACCAGCGTGTTGATCGCAGCGGTTGGCGAAATGGATTCATAAACCATTGATTTTTTTATGTAGGCTACGGCACATTTCGGGTCGAAATTAATGGCTTGTTCATATTGTGTGGCGGCCTCCCCCGCTTCCCCTTTTTCTTTTAACCGGTCACCCTCGAAGATATAAATATAAGGGTATGCTTTGTCGGCATTACGCGCCATGGACAACATGGCTTCCGCTTCCCCGGGCATATTGTTGTGAAGGTATGCTTGTGCGGCGGCTAAGAGGACTGGTGCCTTTTTCTTGTTTTTATTGGCAATGTCCTTTATGCTTTTTTTAAACTCTTCCGGATTTGACTTTAAATCCAGTTTAGTTTTGCCTATCCGGCAGTAAACGGCGCCGGCGTCGGCTGAAATTCCTTTTTCGAAATAGATTGCTGCTTCTTTCGAGTTACTTTTCCGGAGCGCTATCTCACCTAAAAAATAGTATGAGAGATCCGGATCCCGGGACGCCGATTGTTCAAAGGTCTCCTTTGCTTCATCAAAATAATCCAGGAGAAATAATTCTACTCCTTTTTCGCCCTGGCTCCATGCGTTCAGGCAGGCAAAGAGAAAAAAAATGAGAACGGATAAGTGACTTTTTTTCATTTTTGTCGGTTTATGTTTAATTTTTTCAATCTTCTGTTATGTGGACTAACCTGATTGGCCGGTTTGCCGGCAGAAGGCCTGATTTCAATATGATCCGTTGTCCTCGGTCGCCGGCGATAAAATTGAAGAACCCGGACGGCAAGCCACCGGAAGCATCCGTGATGATAATGTATATATCGCGTATCAGAGGGTAACCGCCCGTTGGGAATTCCCGGGGCGACTCCCTGTGCGCCACCTCCAGGGCCAATTGATAGGGAAGCGGCTTGTAGCTGTTGTTGGGGGTGGCCTTTGTAGCACTGCTTACGGATACGATGTTCACCTTATCGATAAAGCTGAGGTTTGTGGTATCGACAGGGTTGGCGATCCAGTTTACGCCCACAAAGCCCAACGCGTTCGGGTGTGAAGCGACATATCCGATCACTTTGTCGTGGGAACTCACCCGGGTTATATCGGGCGATGAGCTGCCCGCTGACAGGGCTTTCACGTTTTTGCCAAAAGGGCGCTTGTTGCAGAGTGAATCCTGAATGTAGCGGACCATGCTCGAATTGGGCGTGTCGAAGATTACGGCCAGAGAGTCTAATGGCGAGTCCGGGTTTATCTGTTTCCAGCTCTTGATTTCACCGGACATTATGTTTCTTATGTCGTTTATTGTCAAAAGGGTGTCTTTGTTCTCTTTATGTGTAATCAGGGCAATCCCGTCAATAGCAATTTTCTGGCTGCGTATGCGTTGTTTCCGCTTCTCGATTATCTCTTGCTCCCGGCCTGTCAGCAAACGGGTCCCGATAACCAGGCGTATGCTGTCCTCCATCAGCAAATCATAGGCGTTTTGTTCGGAAGTATAAACGGGGATGATGGCCGCCTCGCTGTTGAGCGATTCAAACACGTTGATCTCGGCTTCAATTATGGGAGCAAAGCTTTCATCCACAGCTATTTGTGCTATGCCAGAGGTCGTTGTGTCTGTTCTGGTGTACCTTTTATGACAGGACGACAGGAATAGCACCCCGATAATAATAAATAATAAAGGGGTTTGTTTTATACGATTCATTGTTCTTTCCATAACCTGTAACCTCTAAATATTCCGTAGGCTGTAAAGATAATCCCAAATGCAATCCTTATCCCTATGGAAATATTACCCTGGAACAAAGGAGTGAAAACCAATAAATAAGCGACTGACAGGTAGATGCCGACCATCACTATGCCCCGGATCAGCTTGAAACTTCTCATGTTGATATTACTTTTTACTTTGTATCGTACCATAGCGCGTTTTCTTGACGTAACCCTAATTTTGCAGTTTAAATACAACCGGCAGAGTGAAATAAACAGGAACCGCTTGTCCTCTCTGTCGCCCCGGTATCCATTTCGGCATCGATTGTACTACCCTGACCGCTTCCTTGTCGAGTGAAGGGTCAACTCCACGTACTACCTGTACATCGGATATGTTCCCGGTTTTGGAAACCACGAACTTGATGATCACCCTGCCCTGGATACCGTTCTCCTGGGCGATGACCGGATATCTGATATTGTCTGATAAAAACTTATTCAATTCTGAAAGGCCGCCCGGAAAAGAGGGATTCTCTTCCACCACTTCAAACGGCTTTTCGTTATCTGTCTTTTCCTCCACGATCACTTTGTTCTGGTTTAATTCGGCAATATCAATCCCATGTTGTTCGTCGGTACCCTTGACATTAGCAACGGAGATCTGAAGCTTGGAAGACTGTATCTCCTCTTGGGTTTTCATGCTTTCATTCTCCCTTACCTCTTCATCTTTTGCTATCACTGGAGGTACAAACTGGATGGTTGACTTCAAAGGGGGTGGCGGGGGAGCCTCTTCCTGTTTTATAATGTTTTCCTCAGGAACCTGTTTCTCAATCGGCAGATTCGATAATTCTACCGTCTCTTCCATGGGACCGAGGTCTCTTTTTGTCAGGTTCTCCACCACTCCGTACAATTGAGGCATTACAGCGATAATTGCTGTAATGAGCGCTACTATAAGGAATGCGGTAATATGCCTTTTGGATGAAGCTTGGCGCAATTTATACGCGCCGTATCCTTTATTCCTCCCTTCGAATATCAGGTCGCACCATTCAGTGGAGTTTATGTTTATAAATTTATCCATATTATATGATGTCTATATTTATTGGTTGCGAGGCGCTAAGTGTGCCGCACCGTAAGCGCCCTTGGTCTTATAGTTCTCTACAAGGAAACGGTCACCATCCGTGACATCTACAATGGCGTATTTTCCAACGCTGCATATTTGCATCTCATCAAGGGCATCTACCAGGTTCTTATAATTGGATGTTGACATCGGTTTGATGATCACCGTAAGGGCATTCATATCGCCTTTTATATCCTTTGAACGTTCACGGAACTCCTCCTCCGGCATCTTGTTTCCTTTTTCCGCCCGTTCGAGTTTCAGCTCGCGCATCCGGTTTACGGCATTTTCGTTCCGTTCCAGGAGAATACTCCGCAATCCTTCATTGGAGGTGTTGGACGAATAGGTTGTTTCCTTTAAAACAGTATAATCGCTGTAGGCACTTTCGTCGAGCTTGCCCGGATAATAATAAACTTTGTCTTCTCCTCCCAGCAGGAGGGTGATCGCCTTCGACTCTTTCACCTTCGGCGCCTGGTCTTCTTCTACTTTCTGGTCCGAAGGCATCGCGATCTCCATAACCTGTGGTTTGGAAAGCGTTGTGACAAGCATGAAGAATGTAATAAGCAACATGTTCATATCCACCATGGGGGTGAAATCTACGCGTAGCGTTATCTTCTTGGGCTTTCCTTTTTGTGCCTTGCCTCCGCCCGTATCTATATTTGCCATAATTTATCCATTAAACGTTATTTAAAACCCTTCCGGCGCGCCCCTGAGCACGGTTATCAAACTATAACGGTTGGCCTTTATCTTTACCAGGTTTTTCATTACCGTCTCAATGAGCGGATAAGGGGTTGCCTGGTCGGCTTTTATCGTTATTTTCATTTCACTATCGATTTCCCTTGCTGTCCGCACCCAGTTAATAAACTGGTTGTTTGTGCTGTCGCTTGGAATGCCGTATTGCCTCATTGCTTCATCCTGCTCCCTGAGGGGTAAATCTAGAAAAGCGGGAAGACGGTTCATCGGTACACCGATAAATGGCTGTTCCAGAAAAGCTTTCTTTTGCCGGTCGTTCAGCGTAACCCCATATTCGTCTGACATCTTCTCCAGCGCTTTCATGCGTACTTCGGGCCGGTCGATGCTAACAAATACTTTACCCTGCAGATCGACCAGGATATTGATCACATTGTATTCGGGCACCTTGAATTCCAGTATGGATGCCGGGGCGGTTACCCTGACAGGTTCCAGGGGCAGGAAGGTTGAAGTGAGCATGAAGAATGTAAGCAGGAGTACCGTCACATCGCTCATGGCGGTCATATCGATAAGGACGTTATGTTTTTTTACTTTAGCCATTTTTTGTTGAATTAATTTTAATCCGAATAATCGTTCCTGTTACTTCATCAGTCCGCCATGGCGTTTTACGAATGACTGGCCTATGGCGAATCCGATCTCGTCGATAGCATTGGCCATTGTCTGGATCCTTCCGGAAAAATAGGTATAGGTAATAATGGCCAAAGCGCCGGTGGCGATTCCCAAGGCTGTGTTCATCAGGGCTTCCGAGATTCCTACGGCCAAGGCGGTGGAATCGGGTGCGCCTTCGTGCCCCATTGCCGAAAAAGCCCGAATCATACCCAATACGGTTCCGAACAACCCGAATAATGTACCTAAAGTAGAAATGGCGGCAATAATGTTGAGGTTCTTTTCGAGATACGGCAGCTCCAACGTGGTGGCTTCGTCAACCTCTTTTTGGATCAATCCGGCCTTGTCGGTATTGGTGATGTTAGTGATGTCTTCCACATCTTTATAGCGTATCAGCCCCTCTCTCACTATATTTGCTATAGATCCTTTTTGCTCGTCACAAAGCCTGGTTGCCCCGTTGATATCACCCTCATCTATTTTTTGTTTTACTTTCAATACAAATTGTTCGTTCTTTTCTTTACCGCCGGCCCTGTTCAATGCCAACCAACGTTCAATGGAAAGAGTCAGTACTGTTAATAATAATGTGATAACAAGAGGGATAACATATCCTCCCTGATAAAGGATGCCGAAAACGTCGCCGGATAAAGGATGCCCTTTATCATCGAAATGGCTTGGGTGGCCGCATATACCGAAGAAAAAAACCGATGCGATGATTAAATTTCCGAGAATGATTAACCCGGCTGAAGCTCCTTTACTTTTTGTTTGTTTTTTTGTTTCCATAACGTAATTCAATTTAGTTTTAGTTATTAAATATCCAATAGAACTCATACTGAATAACAATATCCTGCCGAACCCATGCGGCTGCCCGGCTTAAGTTTACAGGATCTCTCTTGTGGAAAACAGCGGACAGACCGATCGTATAAGATTGTAAATGAACGTAACCCGATGAAGTATTACTGCGCTTAGAACAAGGTGTTTGATAAGAATTAAGATGCTTGCAGCAACAGTACTTCTTTTATGGGATTGCCCGGGGAGGTATTCGGTGAAAGTAGTGGAAAGGATAGATTAGTTTGGTTATTGGAAGCCCGATCTGGATGATCCTGAAGAATTCCGAGTAAAAGAGTATAAAATTGTTGATTTTGTCTTCAATGGCGAATATATCAAAATAATTTCCCCCATAAAGATAGGAGAAAGTAGCCAATACAAAAAGAGTTGTTTTATTTGGACAGTTGAAAAGAGAAAACAGGTGATCCATGGCCGAATCACATACAAATTTCAAATCGTTTGAATTATTATTCTCCTGAATTTTCTTAATATTTTTTCCCGGCGTATCGGTCAGAAGAAAATGACTATGGTCGGTTTCGGTTTTATCTGAAAAAAGAGAGGAGACGGCAGGTAACAGGGCAAAAGAACCTGTCGTATAATCCAATGGCAGGAACTGTCCGGGCATCGACTGTAAAGTAATGGAAACACAAAACAAATATATAAGAATCCGTTTCATTGTTGTCACCCAATAAACTTAGTCGTTTTTAATTTTCTTGCACCATTTCAAATAAATTTGACCCAGCCTTCCCGCTATGGCAAATTTCAAACAAGTTTTACTTTACGTCCTTCCTTCATCGTTTTTACCCGACCTTAATTTGTAAAACGGTTAAAAACAGCTGTGAGATTATTCGCAGTAAAGATAATGAAAAAAATTGTTTTGAAAATGGGGTTTTCTATTCTGCTTTAGATTATTTAACGCAATTTTCTTGCTGCATAACAAATATTGAATATAGCCTTTGCTTATTTGAAGCTGACATCTCAATTTTTCAGGATGAAAAACAGGATAGTTGTGAAGAATATAATATTCCAATCAACATTTTGCTTATATTTACCGTCAAATATTAAGAAACTGTTGATATGATTATTGCAATTGATTTTGATGGAACCATTGTTGAGCATGCTTACCCAAAAATAGGAAAACCCATTCCTTTTGCAATCGAAACACTTCGCATGCTGCATAATGATGGGCACCAGCTCATTCTTTGGACGGTACGAGAGGGCAGGCTGCTGCAGGAAGCCATCGATTATTGCGAGCGAAACGGCATCTGTCTTTTTGCTGTAAACGCGAACTATCCCGAGGAAGACAGGGAAAACTCTCCCCGCAAATTAATGGCGGATTTGTTTATTGATGATCGTAATTTAGGCGGGCTCCCTGATTGGGGAATAATCTATAAGGCAGTTGAAGCAACCGTGAAAGGGGAAAACTCGTTTAATGCTATTATGAACAATGCTCCCGTACCACTAAAAAAAGAAAAAAGAGGGTTCAGGGGATTATTTAAATGATGAAATAACAAAATTCATCAATAACAGCGCTGTTGATACTAATCTTCTGTGAGTTATATGCTTACTCCTATTTCATTTTCGGAGTCATATATCCGAAATTATATTGGCTAAACGACCATGCCACCTTTTGTAGCATCTGTTGCTAACCATGCAATACCTTGTCCATATCAATCACGGGCCAGGGTTTGTAATCCCTCCATGCTCCCCGGGTAAAATCGGGAATTGCCACAGAACAACTCTTGTTCAACACCGACCGTTCGGTCAGTTCTACCAGCGAAGACCACGCTGCTGCGTCATATACGCTTTGATCCAGCGGATAGCCGTTCTGTAAACAGTAGATCAGACGCCAGTCCATGATAAAGTCCATACCCCCGTGGCCTCCTATCTGTTTTGCCCGTTCACCGATGAATTTACTTAACGGATGTTCGTACCGGGATAAAACCTCCTTCTGTTCTCCTTCTTTCAGGAATGAATGTGTTTCGGGTTGGATGGCCACTTTTTCATCCGGATATTTCACAGCCATGCCTTTTGTTCCCTGAACCAGGTGAATACGGGAATAGGGTCGTGGAGAAGTGGTGTCATGCTGGATCATTATACTTTTTCCCATAGCCGTATGAATGATGGTAGTATTCATATCCCCCAGCATATATCGTTCCGACAAGGTAATGCGTTCATCATCCTTTAAATTCTCCTTTGCCCAGAGTGCCAGCCCGAACTGGTTGGTTGAAACTGAGGACAGATATTCCATACGGTCTCCCTGATTTATCCCCATTATCTGGGCAATGGGCCCTAATCCGTGAGTAGGATACGGGTTTCCTGTATGATACCTGCTATATTCCAATCGCCAGTGCTTGTAATACCCGTTGAATTTAGCGTCACGCAAATCATGGATATAAGCTCCTTCTGTATGTATAATTTCTCCGAACAATCCCTGACGTGCCATATTGAGGGTTGCCAGTTCGAAAAAATCATAGCAGCAATTCTCTAGCATCATGCAATGCAACTGCTTCTCTTCCGCCTTATCTACCAGTGCCCAGCAATCTTTTACGGTCAGCGCGGCCGGGACCTCAATGGCTACATGTTTACCATGGTCCATCGCATACAGGGCAATAGGGACATGGAGTTCCCACGGAGTGGCATTATAGATCAAATCGATATCGTCCCGTTCACACATTTTCTTCCAATCCACCTCTCCGGTATATATCGCCGCCTCTTTCCGTTTATTATTTTGCAGTGTCTTTTGGCTGTTCCTGATCCGTTCCTGATCCAAGTCGCACAGAGCCACTATCTCCGTACCTTCAATTTTGCTGAGCCTGTCCACTGCGCCGCCTCCCCGGCCTAATCCAACTACTCCTATACGTACTGTAGGGATTGGATTACAACGGAGCCCCAATACCGATTTACCTTTTGCGGGAGGATTTTGTTCATCGAAGGTATTTATCTTATCTATGTCCGAAACAGCATGATTCATTCCTTCTAATTTGCTCCCGAGCATCACAGCACTTCCTGCCAGAGAAGTCCTTAAAAATTGTCTTCTGTTAATTGCCATAATATTTTATTTTGTATGATTGCGACTAAAATCGTCTGACGATATTTTACGACTTTACGTTCATTGCGAGCTATGGGTACCCCGTGAAACATCTAAAGGTCTCCGCTTTCGCCGTATTCAGTATTTAAGTTTACTCTCTTGTACGAATAGCTATAGCGCATGTGTTGCACAAAAATACAATTTTTTTTGGATAATTGGTTTAAAGCTATGATATAACGTTGATAAAATCAGAAAACAGACTTTTCCCTATAAACGTGTAGGATTATGGGGTTATATTTCAGGAACATTTCCCTGGCCACATCAATGGCTTCGCCGTTAGGAGCAGAGGAGTAACAATTCTTTTTTCGGAGACGGACAGGGAAATAGTCCGAAAGTTTGGCATAATAATCGTTGAGTAAGCCGCTCCATTGTTGGTCTCACCAGTTGTTATCCGGGTGGGCATCAACACTCTTGACGCTTTACATGGAAAACGGTATATTTGTGTTTTCGCCTTGCTGTCAATGCCCAACACGTCAATCGAGTTTAATGCAAAAGTGCAGGCATGGTCGTCATTCTCCAGTTTTTCCAGGAGGACCTGCTCTGCCAACTCCTTTTCCCCTAAAGAATACAAGGCTTCCGCTGCCACGATCGCCACGTTCGGAAAATTATCGGCAGATGCCTTTTTCAAAGCCGGAACGGCAGGCCGGGCCTTTTCACCTAGAGGAGAGAGTGCTCGTTTGTAACCTTTATAAGTAATACTCCTGTCTCCGCAAAGAAAGAGAAAAAAGGTTTATGGACTGGCTTAAGTTGAGGGACGGACATTAAGGTGGATAAGTTCATTTTTTAGGGATTAATTTATTTTTTAATCGTCCACCGGTGATGTTATTAAAAAAACCACGAACGGGATAATTCGTCATAAACCGATCCAGACCTGTACGGTAGCTTGTGGGAAATGATGCCAAAACGAGTAGAGATGCAATTTCAATCAAATTCCTGTCGACAATCCAATAGTTCCCATCTGCATAAAATTCGGCAGCGGCACTACTAAAAGGAGGATAGGCAAAATAATAAAGGGATAATAGTATGATTCCCAATAGTTTGGCAGGCCTTTCGAAAAGTCCTAAGAACAGACACAATCCAATTAAAATTAACCCCCATATATTCAACACGTCAATATAATGTATTGCCTTGTCGGATTGCGCCCACATCTTGAACAAAGGAGCCAGTGGTCCTGTACTGTTTAACAGGAAAGAGCGCGATGACCAGACACCGCCGATATATTTAAACATTCCTTCATAGAGGAAATGCCACCCGATGACTACCCTTAATACGGTTAGTGTTATAATCTGCCTGGAAGAATATTTTGTTTCCATTTTTTATCCAATAAAGTATTGTTCATTTTGCTTATCCCAGAAAATAGGTTTTTTGTGTAAATATGCCAGGTTCGCCAGGCAGAAAGTAACGGTTTCTTCGAACCCCTGATCAATGCCACAACTCACTTTTCCTTGTCCTCTGATGGCATCTATCCACTCTTTTAGGTGTAAGAAAGTAGCATCGATCACCTTTCCATCGATAAATGTAGGGCCATAGCCGCTTTTAAAATAACTGGTCGCCGTTGCAGAAGTGATGCCATCTACCCCTACGCGGGCATTTGGCGCATAATAATAAAACGGCTCCTCCGGATCTTCCGCAACATCTTTATATCGCTGGGAATTTGGATCTTTATAGAGCATGATTGCTCGGTCTATTTCCATCGTCGCTTCTGAACCCAAGACCTTGGTCTGTCGATAAATACCGCTTTTTAATGTACCATCGTAGGTCATTGTCAATGCTCGATCCGGATAATAGAATATAGCATTGAATACGTCGGGCAAATCATCAATACCTACATTATAAAAGAAATGGCCACCTATCGCCATTACAGATTCTGGAATGCCTATTTCGAAGACTTGATTTACACAATCATAAGTGTGCGAAAAATCATTTCCTATCATGCCCGTACTGTAATCGTTATATCTTTGCCAGTTGAAATAGCGTTTACTGTCAAACTCATGCCATGGAGCATTACACAAAAATCCTTTCCAATCTATTGTTTGATGGTTTCCCAAATGGTCAAACTCCCTTTCCCGTATCCATGCTCCGAAAAGAGAGTTCCTGTTGGTGAATGTCTGGATCATTGATACGTCGCCCAATACTCCTTTGCGGTATAATTCTCTTCCCAATTTATAACTCATCTGTTGTCGATTCTCATGGCCTATTTGAAATACGATATTGGAGGCGTTTACGGCTTTTTTCAATTCGATCGCTTCTTCTATACTGTGGCACATCGGTTTTTCTAAATATACGTGTTTTCCCGCCTTTACCGCGTCTATTGTAATTTGAGCGTGGCTGTGATCGGGAGTTGCCACAATGACCGCATCAATATCCTTGCTGTGGATCATATCTTGATAGGTTTTGTACCGTTTAATTCCGGACAAGATTTCCGGAGTATTTCTCTCTTCCCTAATGTTGTTCCTTGCCACCTCTATTCCTCTTTCCGCGTGAACATCGAATGTATCGCAGATACCCGTGATATCCACATAGAGGTTTTCATGTCTTTTCTGATACGGCAGCCACCGGTCATATTGCCCGTCAGTCTTCATCTTATTCACATAATCCGGATGAAAATAACCGAAAGAGTTTAAGAGGGATTCGCCCCGCCAACCGTTTCCGATAAGTCCTATCCTTATTCTCGTTTGTTCATTACCCGTAGAGCTGGGCAACCTCTCGTTCATCACATCAAACTGATCAATATCCAGTAGCCGTTTTGAATCGACGCGACGATCATCCAACACTTTCAGTATGTTTTTGGTCGACCCTATTGAATATGCACCCAGGATGGGTACAGTTGAAATTCCCATCAAAAAATCCCTTCTTTTCATACGTACCTTTCTTATTAAATTTTATTATTGTGAATCTGAAATTTGCAGCATAATTTTTACACAGTAACTGGTACAGTTTAGCCAATCAATATACCCGCTTTCCTTTTTTTGACGTTCATTCAATTGCCAATAAGTAGGGTACCGCCCTGTGCTTGCGTGTTGAGCTACTGTTACGGCATTTGCCAACTCTATCATTTTAGCTTTGTATACCTCATTTTTTGTTGCTTTATAACCGGCCAGGTAGGCTTCCATCATATTGGCTACACTTGCATTGATTGGTTCATAGCATGCATATTGTTCCAATACACAAGGGGTTATCCACTCATCAACGTTGTATTGCTTCTGAGGCATTGGGCTCTCCCAAATAATAAATTGATCTTCGCAAAAACGCAACAGATCATTAGCTACTGAAAGAAATTCCTTCTTTTGGTTTATGTTTTGAAACAGGTAAATTGCAAAGGCGCTTGCTTCATCTTTCGATAAATTTTTATACGGTTCTACCGGTGCAATATCCTCAAATTGACCGGACCAATTATATGTCTTTAACGGATTATTGATGATCCAATCATAAGCTTTTTTTCTCGTATCGACATATTCTGTTACAGCGTACTGTGATTCTAATCGATCCAAAAAGTTGATTATTCCGATGGGAATGCAGTCGTTTTCCGTTACGGGAGAGCCATCCATCCATAATTTCAATTTCCAGGTTCCCGATGGTTCCTGAATTTTTTTATACGTCTGCGCGATTTTTAAAGCAGCTTCCTTGAATTTATTATCGCCGGTGATTTCATACAGGTCTAAATAGGTAGAAGCAGTTTTTGCCGGATAAATTGTCATGAATTGATTTTTAAATGCTTTAGATGTGCGCTGCTCTCCCGCATAAGTGGGAGGGAAGAACTCCAACGGGCTACCTTTAGGCTCACTTATGCTTATAAGGTATTCTGCTGCATTAATAGCTATTTTCTGCGCTTTTTCCCGATTCGATTCTGAGATTTTTGCATACTCAACCATACTTTCGATCACGGCTCCTATTATTTTTGACGGATAACAATATAAATTGTATGAGATCGTGTCTGGAGTACCGTTGAGTGCCCAATTTTGTATGTGCGGTTGATTAAACTCGTACTCCAATGCCATTTCTGCGCTTTTTCGGTAGTCCAATACTTTTTGATGATAAGGTCCGTTATAAAAAGCGGCTTTATAGAACGTAAATTCCTGCTTGTCGATTTCGTTCTCCATCTTATCTATCCCGGAAACACTCAACTTCACGAAACCAACAGGTAAATCGTTCCAGATGGCGGATAAACTTTCACAAGGATCTATCGATTCAAAAGTGTATTCTTTATTGTCGACTCCTCTTGCTGAAAAAACATATTTTTGTGCGTTAGGAACAGGATCAACTTCAAAGTATGGAGCATAAATAAATTGTTGGGAGTACCTGTTCCAAAAAAGATTTTCATAAGGCCTTACCGGTTTTGATGATTCTTGACGTGTAATACGGTTAACTTTATCGTATTGAATTGAATCCTTTTTTTTACATGAAATGAGCATTATGAAAAAAAACACTACAATAATGGCTGTGGTGGTTGGTTTAAAAAAGGTGTATGACATAATGTGTTTATTGTAAATTATTTATATTATTTATTTGTTTTTCAGAATCCGGATTGTTGCGCCAAATCTTATATGTTCCATAATTTCCTGAGAATTGCAATGAATTGGCATTTTCTTTAACCTTAAATTTAAAATGTGTATTGTTTTCTTGTTTACGTACATACCACAGACCCGGCTTCAATCCAGTCAATATAACTTTTTGGTCGAAATGATCCAAAAGGCTGATATCAAATGAATCGGGAAGTAACTCCGATTTTGAAGGCAATACAACAAGATAGTCAAGGACTTTAATTCTGTATTCCGTGTTCGTCTCATCAAAATGAACCGATGGAGGCTTTACACCATCAGCTGCCATCAGGAATACATTTAAAAATGTATCTTTTTTATTTGCCTGTTGGGGAGATATTACAAGCTGGTACCCCTTTGTTTCAGGTTCATGTGTGCTGATTGCAGGCAAGGGTGTAGTCGGATTAATGGTATCCTGACTGTTCCAATACACCGTTTTTCTATTTGTTTTTGCAGGCAATAATGTTTTAATATGAGTCCACCCGATAGGTCCCGTCTCTTCCCTATTGTGCAGTAGAATTGAAGAATCGGAAATAAGAGGTTCTTTTATTGTATTTATCTTCCAGAATTTTTTAAAATCGGCGTTTGAAGAAGTGATATTGTCCAATACTACAATAAAGGCCGGCACTTGCTTATTCCCTGTATTCACAAAACAGAATGTTTTGGTGTAGTTTCTAACTTTGGATGAATATGCATTAGCCAGATCGACCTTAAAATAGCTATACTGAAAGTCACTGTTCTTATATTCTATGTTTGAGGCAAGGACAACACCGTTACTGAACCACTGATCATGTAGCGTATCAAAAACCGATTTAGGACTACGTTGGTTAAATCTGGTTCCGCCGTCATTGATCAAATCTTTTCCAAACGACTCATTGGGATCAACAACGAGCATCATACTGTGGGAGACGGATCGTTTATTGAAATTAAAATCGTAAGGCGATCCGTATGAGATATAAAGTCCCAAATCACAGACTTGTAAGCCATGGTAATAAATTTGGATGGCTCCGGCATCTGCATGTTGATGGTTCCCAAAAAGATACCCTCCTCCTTTAATTTCAGCAACTACGTCATCACTCCCGGGCTTCATATTCCAGCCGGTTCGGGAGATAAGGGATCCGGTAACATTTCCCGTAGAAAAAGCTAATGGGAAATGACTGTAATCTTCAGAGGGAATCAGTTCCGGATTATTCAGCAACAGAAAGAGAATCGGGTTGTCAGGTACCCCTCCTTGGCGTTGAAGTTCTGCTTTCAAAATTGCATTTTCAGAATAACAGTAATCCAATAACAGCATTTCGGGTTGTCCCCAATAATAAGGTTTCATTCGGTTTACCTCTCTGAACACATCGCCGTCACGGAACAGCTGTCCGTTGGGCAACCGCATATACATCCAGTAAAGCGGCAGTTCTTTTATGTTGTCGTCGAATACCTGCCGGCCGGACATTCTATAAAAGAGCCAGGCTGCATTCATTTCCCACATATGCCGGTATGCCCCATAGTCCACGCCTTGACTGGGACGGGGGGATTGATATTGAAACCGGCGCATAGGAATCAGTTCTTCTAAAATAAGGTAAGACGTGTATTTGTATGGAATGGGGTCTTGTTCATAAATGGCGATACTCATGGACAATAAGTCTCGATTAACCTGAGCTTCTGCGGCGTGTCCGTTTACAATGCTTTCTTTAAACGGAGGCCAGCCGATGCTCATTTTTCGGGATAAATTCATCATACGGTCATAAAGCTGTTTTTTTTCTTGCTTCGTCAATAAACCGTTACACCAATCGTACACAAGAGCCGATACATAAATTGTGTGTCCTATGTCTCGGGTTATATCTCCATAGTTTATATTCCCGTATTCCAATACGGATAAATAATTTTTCAGGGTGTTAATTGCTTCCCGCCCAACCTTTTTGTCATCAGTCATCAAATAGTAGAAAGCTTTAGTTTGCACTTTCCTTTCTAAATCGGTAGAATAGGGTATCTCTTTCCACGGGTAAAAGTGAAAGGTGAGTTCTTGCAAAGCATCCTTTTTTACTTGTTGCCACACACTGCGATTTTCACCTTTGGCCAAACGTGCTTTAACAACCGATAACGACTCTCTGTTAACCCAAAGGCGGGGATGACCTTCAGGAGGAACGATGGGAGGTTGATAAATTTGAACCGCTTTTGGAACTGTAACCGGAAAATATTCATTTATTACAATTTTTTCAAACTGAATACCTTTAGGAAGCCAGATTCTTAGAAGCGAATCAGGCTCAGTTATCAAAAAGTCCCCCAGAACATGGTGCGTGTAATTTCTTGCATCCGATACAATTCTTTTTGTAATGCGTTGGCCTCCGATTTGCATCTTAATATTTAGATCATTTATGGGGCCGTCCGGAAACAGGGTTCGTTTCACGTGACTGCTCAATAAATACCTCCCCCCCTTAGGGATACGGAGGGGAAATGTTATATCGGCTTCTCTCCAAACCTCACCCTCCGCATCCCTTTTAATGCTATCTTTTAGTTCTAACAATTGATCATTACTCGTTCTCCTAACGGTATTAGGATTAATACGCGCCTCTTTTGAAGTCAGCGACAACTCAGTGCTGTTGCCATTTTGTTGAGAGAACAAAGCGGCGCTAAGAAATAACAAAAGTAAACTAGAAAAAACATATCTGTGAACCATAAAATAAGTGTCATCCAATACTATAAAAAGCACAATAAAATCCATGATAGCAATTGATCTGACTAGTCACTCTCATTATTTCCAGCCCGGATTTTGCGTTAATTTAGGATTTAAATCTATCTCTGTCTGGGGTATGGGCCACAGGTAATAATGGTCGGGAAACCCTCTTTGACGAATTTTTACTCCGGTAAATTCTGTCATCCAGACCCCATCTACCACTTCTTTTCCAATCTTCCATCTCCGGATATCTGAATAGCGTTGTCCTTCCCCACAAAACTCTATCATTCTCTCGTGCTGAATTTTTTCGAACATTTGCGCTTTATCCAGTCCTGTAGGTATAGAGGGCATGCCTGCACGGGTACGAACCAAGTTTATGGCATCATAAACAGACTGGTCAGGAGCGCCGAGGGCTTCGTTTTTTGCTTCCGCATACATCAGTATTACGTCAGCTAAGCGAATGAGTGGAAAATTTTGAGGCATGTTATCCTGCAAACCATATGCAGACCCTGTTTCAACAAATTTCCTCCAGGAATAACTCCCGTTTTTCCATACAGGCACATAGGCGTCAGGAGCATTAACGACTGGGAATCTGTAAATTAGGGGAATACTGTTTTTTCCCACAAATTCTGCCCAGGGAACTATTATTGACTGATGCAAACGGGGGTCTCTGTTTTCGAACAATTTTCTTACGGAGGCTTCGTCTTTCCAATCGGCAGGATTATCAGGGTTAAAAGTCTCTCCCTCAGCATTTGTATACTTATTAAAATCAAAAGGGGTACCGTCTATCATCTCGTAGGAATTGACCAATTTAGGTGTCGGACGCGTACGCTGTGAACCGGTTGTCGTCCCCATGGCGTTTCCATAGTTCCGATCGGTTGCGATACCGTGTCCCTTCTCAGCGATATATTGTACATCGAAAATGACTTCGCTGTTGTTGTTCCCCGTTACACGAAACAAATCATGATAGTTGTTCAGTAATTTCCGATCGCTTTTTTCCATGACCTCCTTAAAATCAGCAGCCGCTTTCTCGTATTGTTTTGCCCATAAATGCGCTTTCCCTCTCATAGCCAACGCAGCCCATTTAGTGGCGCGTCCCACATTTGTTTGATCATAGCTTTCCGGCAAATATGAATAGGCATCCGTCATATCACGCACAATAAATTCATACACCTCCTCATTCGTATTACGTGCCTTATAAGCTTCGTCAACATTCATGGGAGAATCATAAAGAGGAATTTCGCCAAAAAAATCCCAGAGTTTAAAATAGAAATACCCCCTGAGAAACAATGCTTCTCCCAGGGTGCGTTTCTTGATATCCTCACTCATCTCAATCCCGGGTATATGCTTTATCGCTGTGTTTGCCCGGTAAATACCTTTGTAAAATATACCCCACGAGTTGGCATAGAAAGAAGCATTAGCCGGAAAATTTCCGGTAGTGAGGCCTGTTGACCATGACTGATAAGAAATATCGGTAAAATCGTCCATCATGCCATATATTACTATGCTATTGGTAAATTCACGGTTGGCATGATACAACGAATTAATACCCATTATCGCATCTTCCTGCGACTTCCAAAAGTTTCCTTCAGATAATCCCACTAATGAATTGCGATCAAGAAAATCATTGCAAGAAGACAAAATACAAACAGCCAGTAGAATTAATATTTTTATACTCTTTTTATTTTTCATGACTTTTTTTTTATAATGTTATATTTAAACCAATCACCCACTGCTTCATCAAAGGATAAGACATGCTTGGATTTTCCGGATTGTATCCCTCAAAACGTGTAAACGTGAAATAATTTTCCAGGTTTGTATATATCCTTAACCGGTCAATGAAAAGCTTGGACGTTATTTTTGTTGGTAAAGTATAACCTACCTGCAAGGATTTAATCCTGAAATAGGAGGTATTGTATAACCAATAATCGCTATAGGCGGTATTAAGTGAAGATCCTGATGTTAACAAACGGGGATAAACTGTCGATTTTTTTTCAGGAGTCCAACGGTTTAAGATCTCTTTTCGCAACAGGAAACCTTCATTGATATTGAAAGTATTAAAACCATCATTCCCCCAATACCCTTTTACGCCGCTGACACCTTGTCCCACAAGATTAAAGTCCAGACCTTTGTATGCTGCTCCGAGGTCTATTCCGTACGTCATTTTAGGAAGAGGAGAATAATCTTTAATAACCCGATCCTCGTCATTAAATATTTTGTCATTATTGGCGTCTTTATATAGCATGTCACCGGGTGAGGGAGTTCCTCCGACATAAGTCCCAAATTTATATCCATCCGCTAATAACTTGTCTATTTCAGCCTGGTCTTGTAGGATATGGTCAAATTCGAGCAAATAATAGCTATTGAGTGATTTTCCTTCCGTTGTGATTGTAGTTCCGTCAATTGATTTTTCGCCATTGAATTTTATCACTTTATTATTCACAGTTGACAAATTTCCCCCGATATTGTAAGAAAAATCCTTCCCGATATTGCCCAGGTAGGTTAATTGAAGTTCGAAACCCCTATTCTCCATCTCGGCAATATTTTGCCAGGGAGGAAGGAAATTCCCCATTACCAGAGGAATTGGAATTTTAGTTAAGATATTGCTTGTGATTTTATCATAATATTCGGCGCTTAACGATAATCTGCTCTTTAACAGAAGTAAATCTAGTCCTATATTAGTAATCGTTGTCGTTTCCCATTTTATTTTGCTGTTTGCGATTTCAATCGGGGCTACCCCTTGTTGAAGCTGGTTGCCAAACGGGTAAAGAAAAGAGCCATATACTACTTGATAAGTATAATCTCCAATTCTGTTATTCCCCAGTTTTCCCCACGATCCTCTTAATTTAATATCATCAAAAACTGTTTTTAATGATTGAGCAAAAGGTTCTTCCGTTAATCTCCAACCGGCCGAGAAAGAGGGGAAAAACCCCCATCGGTTGTCTTTCGCAAACCTTGATGATCCGTCATAACGGGAATTTATCTCAAGCAGGTATTTGTTTTTGTAATCGTAATTAATACGTCCAAAATAAGACTGAAGGGCGTCATCTGTCCCGGATCCGGTAATCGATTCAAGATTGACGCCTACATCCATGATGTATATAGCATCGTCCCCCAATATGTCGTTTTTCTTTGCATCGAATTTATCCATCCGGTTGTATTGTTGATCGAATCCGACCAATGCCGTCAGGTGGTGATGGTCCAGAAAAGAGGCGTTGAAGCGTAAAAGAGAATTAAAAATCATTGAATAATCTCTTCTGCTGCCGTTGAATAAGCTGTTGATGCTCGGCTTTTTTTGATATTCAAAATCTGTTTGTAAATTCCACAAAGCATATGGACGGGTATATTCCCAATTACGGCGGTTATCGTAGTTAAAACCCAGACTATTTTCCCAATCAAAGAAATGTAAAAATTTTGTTTTTACATAAAACTTTAATCCTAGTTTCTGTCTTTCATAGTTTCCCCGAATATTATCTATATAGGCACGCGGATTTGACCCTTGGGGAAGCCCTTCAAACATCTCGCCGCCATAACGTCCGTCCTTATATTTGGGAATGACGCCCGGGGTAGTATTTCTGATATTGTTAAAAAAACTCGTTACATCAATAGGATCCCTATCCGACCAGGTTCCGAAGGCGATTCCCCCTAGCTCCAATCCATTGGATATTTTTGAGTCGGCACTTAACCGAAATGTATATTTGGTATAACCTGAATTATCAATAATTCCTTTATTATCCAAATAACCGAGGGATAAGTAAAATCTGCCTTTTTCACTGCCGCCTCTTGCTGTCAGGTTATGCTCGGTTAAAACAGAGGTGTTTAAAATCTCATCATACCAATCTGTATTAGGATATAAAATGTTACCTGATTCGGCTTCCTTCCTCCAGTTGTCGATCAAACTGACAGGATATTTTTCACGTCCTTCCGATTCGTTGACTAACTCCATATGGGTTGGCATATCATTGATAAACTCTATCTCTTTTGCAGCACTCTGCCACCCCATATATCCATTGTAAACAACATTAACTTTACCTTCAACACCCCGTTTGGTGGTAACCAGGATAACACCGTTGGCAGCCCTTGAACCATAAATTGAGGAAGAAGATGCATCTTTTAAAACAGAAACACTCTCCACATCACTGGGATTTACATCATTCAACGCTCCCGGCACTCCGTCAATAATAATCAGAGGCGATGCGTCGTTCATAGTTCCCTTCCCCCTTACAAAGATGTTTAAGTCCTCCGCACCTGGAGTGGCCGACATCTGGGAAATGTTGAGCCCGGCGCTTAAGCCGGTTAATGCGGAAGACAAGTTCAACGAAGAACGACCTGTCAATGCTTCGTCAAATCGAACAGACGATACGGCTCCCGTAAGGTTTGCCTTCTTCTGTACACCATATCCTACAACAACTAACTCTTCCAATGCCTGGGTATCTTCTATAAGTACAATGTTAAGAGTGTTTCTTCCCTCTGCAGACATCTCCTTTGTGTGATAACCGATGTAAGAAATGTTAATTTTGGCGTTATCTTCAACATCCAATGAAAACTCTCCATCCACATCTGTAACGGTCCCATTGGTAGTCCCGGCTTCAACAATATTTGCCCCTATAATGGGTTCTCCTTTTTCATCCATTATTTTTCCGGTAACTTTTTTTAGTGTTTTAATGGGTTGACTTTGTTTTTCTGAGGTTCGGTTCAGGACAATCTGTTTGTTTTTCAGGGTGTATGTAATATCCGTGCCGGCAAACAATTGAGATAAGACAACACTCAACTCTTTATTCTGAACGTTTACACTTACTTTACTGGTTACGTCCACAATTTCTTTGTTGTACAAAAAGCGATAACTTGTTCTGGACTCAATAGCAGATAAAACCTGTTCCAACGGTACGTTTTGCAAATTCAACGAAAGATTAACCTGTGCCTGTGCCTGGAATCCTGCGAAATGCAACCCAAAAAACATACATAGGAAGAGAATAATCGGACGAAATGCGTTCCTTTTTCTAAAATTTATCATACATGTTTTTGTTTGAAATGATTAAAGTAAAATAAAATTAACGAGCTCGTATATATAAGACGTTTCAAAAAAGAAATCCCACATCCGAAAGTCAAAATATCGAATATGGGATAAAATTTATTTATGTGTTCCTTCAGTTTTTTCGGGATACTTCAATTATTTTTTTCGGGTTCCGTTTATCTCCGTTAAAATCATAACGGATAGGGGCAGACATCCGCAACAATTCAAGTATTTCGTCTAACGATTCCTGTTCAAATGTAGCCCGGTAACGTTGTTTTGCCAATGCAGGGTCTTTCACGGAAATATCCACATTAAAAGTTCTTGCCACTCTTTTAAAAATATTTTCGAGAGTTTCATCCCTAAAAATAAGAATTCCTTCTTTCCACTTGCCGTACAATGAAGCATCCACGGTATATACATTGTATACGTCGGTATTTGTGTTCCATACAAATTGCCGGTTAATATCCATTTCCGTTTTTTTATGCAGCTGGGGCGATTCGATAAGAACACGACCTTCTTCCAAGGTAATTGTCCGGAGTGTATCGGAAAGATAGGCATCCACATTGAATTTCGTCCCGGTAGCCGTGATGCTTATACCGTCGGTCACAACAATAAAGGGACGTTTCGGGTTGGCCTTTACATCAAAAAACGCTTCTCCTTCCAGGAAGGTTTCCCGTTTGCTTTTTTTAAAAGGGATGGAATAAGAGAGCTTGCTGCCGGAATTGAGCCAAACGGTGGATCCGTCGGGCAGGGTTATTTGAGTATAAGTACCTTTGGGCGCAATGATCTCTTGTCGTGAAAAAGCGGCTTCTTCCTTGGATTGACGATTAAAAAACAAATACAAGGAAACCACTAACAACGGAACAACAATGACAGCCGCCGCTCGTTGCCACCACACAAGAAAACGGATTTGCCCTCTCTTCCCTTTTCTTATTTTTCTCACTATTTTTGCTTCTGCCTGATCGACGTGAATATCCTGAGCCGGAAATGCGGGGTGTGCCGCATCCCAGATATTTTTCATCCGGGCAAAGGTTTGTTTATTTTCTGCACTTTCGCCGCACCAGACAACCAATCGCTCTTTCTCTTCAGAAGAGAGGGTTTCGTTGAAAAGCCGGGCAATTAATATTTCTATATCTTGTTTCAATTTCAGTTCTTTTTGAAAATTATCATAAATCCCGTTAAACAGTTATTTCCTATACTAATAAGACGTTTCAACACCCCTTTTCCACATTTTTGAAACTATAAATAAAGTAAAAATAATATCCATAGAAAAAAATCTCTCAAATAATGGCGCAGGAACTTTAACGCTTTTCCTATTCTTTCTTCAATCGTTCTCTCAGACACCTGCAAGTTAGCGGCAATCTCCCTGTATTTTAATCCGTGAATCCGGTTCAACTCAAATGCCTGGCGATACTCTTCAGGCATTGCGTTCAACCCTTCTTTTAAACGGAATTCCAGATCAGAGTGCAAAATATACTGTTCGGTCAAAGAGTCCATGTCGTTTCCTAAAAATGCAACATAGTCGGCGTGGGCCCGGACAACTTTACTGTGTCGTAATTCGTCCAGGCATCCGTTTCGGACAGATTGCAGAAAGAAGCCTTTAAGAGAAGTCTTGATGCTAATGCTGCAACGGCGGCTCCAAAGATCCAGGAAAACATTCTGTACGATATCCTCACAAATATCTCTCCTGTCGGAAAGAATTGTTCCGGCGAACAGAACCAAATCTTTGTAATATTTATGGAATAAAAACAAAAAAATATCTTCGTCTCCTTCCTTCAACTGATCCAATATTTGCTGCTCATCGTACATTAACAGAAAAGAAATTTGATTGGAAACGTTTCCGCTGTTTTCTCTATTAATCAAGAATTATACGCTTCTGTTTCAGTTCATATAATTCCTTTTTATTCTTTCTAAACCGGTGCTACATAAGAATTGATTTAATTTTAATGACTGATATATAGAGAGTTAAATTATGATATCCTGATTATATTTTGTGCAAATATAATGGAAATATTTAGATCGTGGATAAATTCAGTGAAGAATTTGAAAAATAAAGGAAACTGCTCTTTATCTTCAGATATTATTCTGAAAACAAAAAATGCCGGCTTTGCTCTATCTGTATAACAATAACATCACGTGTTTTTTGACTTGGATCTTTCATCTCTTCGAAGGCGGTACACTCTTTTCCGGACGATTGCCGTTGCATGCTGCAACAATAGGGAGCGGTAACCCTAGCAATGCACAGAAGGTATGACGGAAAATTGTTTTCACGATTCTCATATCTTTTTTTGTAGTTTTACAGCGAAGCCGCCTCCGGGCGCAAGGTGTAGTTGGACAGTCTCACCCGATGTAACACTCCGTGTTTCCTTCCGGTAGTCGGTACCCTTGTGATGAGCGTTGGTGCCGTCACGGAAAAGGGTCATCTCGTACTGTCCTGAGGGAAGAAAGGAGAGATCTACCGTCATATCACGACTCTCCCAACCGGTGATACCGCCAATGTACCAATCGTTGTGGCTGCGGCGGGCCAGTGTTATATATTCGCCCACCTTGCCGTTGAGGGGTACGGTCTCATCCCAAACGGTGGGGACGGAGGCAATAAATTCGAGCGACTCAGGCTCACGCATGTACTCGGTGGGACTGTCGCACAGCATGTTGATCGGCGAGTTGAATACCACGTACAGGGCTAACTGACGACAGCGCGTGCCCTGGCTCATAGGCTCGGAGTTGACCGGCCGGTAGCTGCCGTGTGCGGCGTTGCGCATCGCTCCCTGAGTGTAATCCATTGGCCCTGCCGCCATGCGGATAAAGGGGACGGTGACGTCGTAGGTGACCATATCAACGCTCTCCGGGGACCACTTCAGCTGCTCTAAGCCGTGCACTCCCTCAAAGTTGAGGACGTTGGGCCAGGTGCGGTTCAGCCCGGTGGGTTTGTACATGCCGTGGAAATCGAGCAGCAGTTTATATCGTGCGGCGGTCTCGGAGGCGCGATAGATGAAGTCAACCAGATTTTGATCGTCGCGGTCCATAAAGTCAACCTTGAATCCCTTCACGCCCATTGCGGCATAGTGGCGGCACACCTCTTCCATATCGCGGTCGAAAGCGTGGTAACCGGCCCAGAGGATGATCCCTACGCCGCGGTCACGACCGTAGGCGATCAGCTCGGGAATATCGATCTCCGGGATCACCTGCTTCAGGTCGGCCTGCAGGTTGACGGCCCATCCCTCGTCAAGGATTACATATTCAATGCCGTGTTTCGAAGCGAAATCGATATAGTACTTGTAGGTATCGTTGTTGATGCCGGCTTTGAAGTCGACACCGTAGATGTTCCAGTCGTTCCACCACTCCCAGGCAACCTTACCGGGCTTGATCCAGGATGTATCGGCCAGTCGTGCGGGTGCTGCCAGGCGGTAAACCATATCGCTGGCGGCCAACGCGGCATCGTTGTCAGCCACTACACAGACACGCCAGGGGAAACTGCGGCTTCCTCCGGTCTTCGCTATGTAATCTTCTCTTTTGGTGACGCGCATCTGCAGCATGTTGTGTCCTCCCTGCTCCACGGTGGCGGGCACCTGTGCGAAGAGGCCCCTGAGGGTATGAGGTGTCTGTTCATCGGGAGTGAGGTACATGCCGGGGTAGGACTCCAGGTCGGCCTCGGTGATCAGAAGCCGTTTTCCTTCTGCTACGTCCGCCAACAGCGGCAGAAAAATGAGCCGTTCGCGGTCGATCTGCGAGAGGGGTGTGTGCACGTAGGTGTTCTCGAACGAGCTCTGCAGTTGGTCGCCACCCAGTCCCCCCTTCACATAAGGCACCCACGCATAGCGGTCACCCGTAAAGCGAAAGGTGGCCTCCTCCGAAGCGATGGTGAGCAATCCCTTACGGGTGGTGTGGAAGCGGTAGGCCAGTCCGTCGTCATATAAGCGGAAAGTGATGCCCCAGTCGCCGCGGAAGATGAGCAGCAGCTCGTTGTAGTTATCTTTCACTTCGGAGGATATCCAGAAGGGAGAGGGAATAGCTTTATCGGTACTCTGCCGTTTGGCGCGCAGCACGCGGGCATCGGGGCCGAGTTTCTCGCCGCCGGCCAGGGTGAGTGACACGGGTGAGGGAGTGATCAGTTGCTGGTCATCGTTAGCCAGGCTCCAGGTAAGTTGTTCACCTACGGTAATCCCGGCAGTCAGTTTCCCGTCGGGCGATGAAATACTGTATTGTTTTTGTGCATGTGTTGTTCCGCATACGATCAAGAGCATCAGTATTAGTTGACTTGTTCTTTTCATGTTATGTTTCTTTATGTTTGGTAGTACAAAGATAGGGATTTATTTTTTTTTGCTATCAACTTCATTTAATCTATATCTTCTATAAGTTTTACCTCCTGAATGAATGAGTTTACCTTCTTTGACGAGTTTGTATAAAGTTTTTCTGATATCAGAACTCCTGATCTGTTTATTGTAAATCATATGTTTAATGATATGATAATCCGAATAAAAATGGTGTGATTCAAGTTACCTTTATTTCCAAACGACATCAGTTGGAGAGTAAAGGAATCCGATTGGGCAGGAACCACATCCTGGAAGTGATGAACTTCCATAAACCGGTGGCCTCAACAATGAAAACTTCCTGGGATGAAGAAATGGAAATTATCCGCTGCTCAGAACTCGGAGAACAGGTAAGAGAAATATATCAAGTGGCAAAGATAATAATTGAAGAGATATTTGTGCAGATATTTTCTTCAAATGCGTTAAATCTCCGCCGGGTACTTCCGCTGTCAACCAGCCTCCCTTATGACCAATGTCCCTTACAGCTTTCATCACCACCGGCCAGTTGTTGTCCCCCTCAAGCAAATCCACCTTAAAGCCTTCCCGTAACCCTTTTGAGTTCATATTCTCACGGCTGAACTCCTTGATGTGCAGCCGCATGATACGTGACTTCAAGGTGTGGATCCAGTGTTCAGGTCAACCACAGCGCAACACATTCCCGATTTCGATTTTGCTTCAAGGACTTCAGACGTCCTGAGATCAACAGGGCTGTTCAATTTCACGCCATCGAAGCCCGCATCGCGGGCAATCTTGAATTTGTCCGTGAGCGGACCCTCGTCCCGGATCATCCCGAGGATCAACGCTTTTTTCAACGTCACCCTTGGCGGTTCTTGTTCCTCGGTCATGGATGGCGCCTTGTTTATGCCCGGCACAGATGCAAGCGGGGTGATGGCGGAAACTCCCGCCATCACCCCGCTGATTTGATAAAATCCCTTCTGTTCATTTTCACCTCATCTGAATGGCGTAATCCCCGGTATCGCAACGGGAAGGTCATACTTCGTATCCAGGGAAATATCTCCCGGGAATAATACCTCCGACGAGTTCAGCGCCTGGTCAAACGTGACGGTCTGTCCCGAGTAGGCGGCCATCCTGCCGGCCAGGGCCAGCAGGTTGGAGCGTGTCATCCACTCGCCGTCGTTTACCGGTTTATTAGCCCGGATGGAAGCGAACAATTCATCGTGCTCTACCTGGTACATGCCCCTTACCCCTGTCTGCCTGTAAGCTTCCGCGTCCGTGAATTTGGCCGCGTCGGCCAGGTTCCATGCGTTCTTTCCGGTAATTTTGTGTTCGCCGGTCCGGCAGTCCACGTAACATCTGCCGTCCTTCCCGGTCAACTCAACCGCGTATGAAGGGGTTGTCCCTTCCTGCTGGCGGCAGAAGAAATATATCTTCACGCCGCCATCATATTCGTAAGTCAGCCCGAAATGGTCGTATACGTTTCCGAATTTCGGATCGGTTCTCTTTTGCCTTCCGCCGGTACCGCTGATTTTCAGCGGGGCCTTGTCACCCATGGCCCAGGAGAACATGTCGATGCCGTGGATGGCCTGTTCAACAAGGTGGTCTCCCGAAAGCCAGTTGTAGTAAAGCCAGTTGCGGAGTTTGTACTCCATGTCGGACCACCCGCGTTGCCTTTCCTTGAACCACAGCTCACCGGTATTGTAGGTCGCTTCCCCTCCCAGAATTTTGCCAATCTGACCGTCCAGCACCCTTCCGAAAGTATCCCTTTTGGGTTGATGGTATCTCCAGCAGAATCCGGAAACCAGGGACAGGTTTTTTGCCCCGGCCTTCCTTGCAGTTTCCATCACCCTGCGTAAGCCGGGAGCGTCCACGGCAAAGGGTTTTTCGCAGAAAACATGCTTGCCGGCGTTGACGGCAGCCTCGAGGTGTTGAGGCCTGAAGCAGGGAGGAGCGGCCAGCAGGACGACATCCACGTCGGAGTCAACAAGTTTCCGATAGGCGTCGAGGCCGGTAAATTTATTGCTTTCCGGCACCTGCACCTTATTCCCGTACTTTCCCTTGAGGGTGTTGAATGAGGTTTGCAGCTGGTCTTCAAAAGCATCCGCCATTGCGGTCAGGATAACGTTCGGATCCGCATTCAATGCTTCTCCCGCGGCACCCGTGCCACGGCCGCCACAGCCGACCAGTCCCACTTTCAGCGTGTTGCTGTTGGATGTCCAGATGGAGTTGGAGCCCAGGGCAACTCTGGAGGAGATGATTGTGCCGGCAGTAGCCAGTCCTGCTGTTTTGATAAATTTTCTTCTTGAATAGTTCATTGTCGTAACAGTTTAATTGTATCTATATTCTAAATCTTTTTTTCTTTTTAAGGTTTCCGGAAAATAATAATCCGGAAGGCTACTCACGGCATGCTTCAAAATAAAGAATCCGTTTTTCATCTGTCTGAGCCCGGTAATCCGATCCGCTCGGGCTGATCATGATCTTATTCGCCCATTCTTTTTTAGAGTTGGCATTCCAAGATTATATCATACTTGTGATTGGGTTGAAGCGGGTGGATAATAATTTGGCCGCCTAGACAATGACATCCTTGTATGCTTCGTTACTTGTCAAACGGAGTGCATTACCGTAACTACAACCAATCATAAATCCAACGTCGTGGTTGTCCGTATAATATTAAATGGTGTCCAATGTTTCCGTTTGCTTGTTCCCTCCCTGTTTTTCGGCTTTCGACTCCAATTTTTTAGACGAACATCCGGTATCCAAGTGTCAGCAATGCTAAAATAGTAAAAAATAAAGTTGAATTTCTCATTTTCTATTGATTGTAACAACCGTTTCTATAATTCAGAAACGGTTGTTACGTTTAAAATTAAATAGTAGGCATTGCCGGCAAGCTAAATCCGTTCTGGTATGTATGGTTAATCCATTCGTTTGCCATATCCAGCGCATTAAATTCTGCAAATCTTCTATCAAATCTAGGGTGTCCATCCGTTACGTCATATTCATCTACCGTGACAATTTTAATTTTATCGGTTGGGGAGATGTTGGTGAATTTCATATTCTCGCCGTCCCATCGCAATTCCCGATGAAGTCCATGCAATCCGGAAAGACGGGTAGCAAGCACACCCATTACCACCATTTCATTGAATGGTCCTGAAAACTGAAAGTTGGAAGATGACTCTTTCCTGCTTGAAGGAGATTCCTTGCAGGCCCTGATCCAGTCTTGCTCGTGGGCATTAGTTGCCCAGATATTCCCGTTTCCTCCCTTTATTCTTGGAATAACCGGTTCGGGTTGTTTAAAATCAGCCATCCTGGAGGTTGGCAACAATGTGGGATTCATGCCGTAGCATCCGGTCATGATCTTTCCTTTTGTCCCGATCATGATAATTCCGCCATTCTCATCACCCATCATCTCTCCGTCCTTCAATTCCGTGGGACGGTCGGGTAACAATCCCCCGTCGTACCAATATACTTTTAGTTCCGGCATGTTTACCTTCCCTTTCGACGGACGCGCGGGGAATTTGTAAGTAACCACCTGAGCTTGCGGAGGAGAATATAGGTTTGACAATGTCGAGCTGGCTGATACGCTTATGGGATATTTTAAATCCAGCGCCCAATATAAAGGGTCCATAATGTGACAGGCCATATCGCCCAATGCGCCGGTTCCAAAGTCCCAGAATCCTCTCCAGTTCCATGGTGTATAGGCGGGATTGTATGGCCGCTTTTGGGCAGGCCCGATGAACAGGTCCCAGTCCAAACCGGCGGGAATGGCCGGGGCACCTTTTGGTTCGGGCAAGCCTTGAGGCCATATGGGCCTGTCCGTCCATGAATGAACTTCATAAACATCGCCGATAATCCCGGATTGTACCCATTCGGCAACCTGTCTGCACCAGTCGAAAGAGTTCCCCTGGTTCCCCATTTGCGTTGCGACTTTATGCTTTTTTGCCAGTCTGGTGAGTAAACGGGATTCATACACGCTGTGAGTTAATGGTTTTTGAACATAAGTATGCTTGCCCATAGTAATGGCGTGAGCTGCAACCCCTGCATGAGTGTGATCGGGAGTGGCAACCATGATGGCATCGACAGACTTGCCCATTTTGTCAAACATTTGCCGCCAGTCTTTAAATTTAATAGCTTTAGGATAAGTAGCAAACGTTTTTGCAGCATATTTCCAGTCTATATCGCATAATGCAACAATATTTTCTGTGCTCATATTTCGTAAGTTACCGCTACCAACGCCCCCAATCCCTACACCGGCAATATTTAGTTTATCACTAGGGGCCGTAAAGCCGAAATTTTTACCCATTACTGAAGATGGTATTATTGTTAATCCAGCAAATGATGTAGTGCCAACTTTTAAAAAGTCACGTCTTGATATATTTTTCATTTTAAATTTGTTTAATTTTTATATTTTTGAACCAAATATCGGATTTTCCATGTTTACCTTGAAAACCTATGTAACCCTTTGTTTGTAACTCTGCATAGGGTTTGGGCAACCATTCAGGTATATCTGTTCCATCGGGGTTTTTTGTTCCGGAGGTCCAATCGCTCAGATTTGCATTTACAATTTTTTTCCCATTTAACTCTATCGTTATTTGTTGTCCTTTAGCAGTTATAACCATATGATTCCATAATCCAGGCTTCTTAACAACCAATTGTTCATTAGCTCCTTTATGACCGTAAATTGAGCCACATCTTGCATTTTCTGGGAGTGATTGCCAGAATTCGTGATGATCATCGGCAATTTGAATTTCAATTGAGGAAGGTACCCAATTCTCTTTATCAGGACAGTAGATTATAACTCCACTATTGGTGTTTACGTCATTTTTAAACTCTAAATCAAGAATAAAATTTTCATATTCATTAATTGTCCAAATTGCTTCATCGGCTGAAGCAGTTAAAACACCATCTTTATAAGTCCAAATATCAGTATTGTAATCAGCATTTGAAAGATCATCTTTAAATAATGCGTTATAACCGTTATTTGTGTTACAACTGTTAAAGATTATATTTATGCTTATTATCATAAACAACAAGTATTGCTTCATTTCTCTATAATTTAATTTATTATTTTTTATTAATGTAGAAATAGGTAAAGTCCTTCATATAACAATGTGTCTATACATCTTTTTAGAAACCTGGGGTAGTTTGATTTAACAGAGGATTGGCATTAAGGGCTCGATATGGTATAGGGAATATATCTTGATTGGTTTGATCAGGTGACTTATCCCACCACGAAGTATTGCTAAATAATCCCCATCTTACAAGATCTATTCTTCTTCTACGTTCACCAAGGAATTCTCTGCCCCATTCATCTATCAACTCATCATCTGTTAGCAATGAGGGATTTAGCTCGTAGCTAAACTTAATCCAATCTTCTGATGTATAATACCTTTTTCTAACTAAATCTAACAATTTTGCTGCAGTTTCTTTGTCTCCTTTTCTATATTTACACTCCGCTAACGAATAATATATTTCAGCTAAACGAACTTCTGGGATTGCATTTGCAAAAAATAAATTTTTGCTCTGTGGTAACCAGGGAAATTTCATTAACCGATATCCTGTATTTTCTTCTCCATTGATTAAAGTGGATCCTTTTGCTAAACCTGTTTCACCTTCAGAAAAACGACCAACTTGATCAACAAATATCAAAGGTTTTCCATTATACTCTTCAGTTCCTGTAATAATTTCATTAGTATAACCATAACCGTTCTCATAGTCAAAATGGTATTGTTGACCCATCAAAAAAAATCCTTCATAATCTCCTTCTGGGCTCGTAACAGTGAATGGTTTTTTTCTAAAATCTCCAGTGGGGAATTTTTCGAAAGTCATACCTAATTTGTGACTGTATAGATTACCTTGAAGATCTCTTGAAGGTGCAATATTTCCACCATTCCATCCTCCAAAATCGTTATCCAAACTATAACGAGACTGATAATGCATCCACATATTATACAACCAACTTGGCTCAATATAATTTCTCTTTAATTCAAATTGATAAATGTTTTCTGGAGAAACATAATCATTTATCCCAGCCCTGAAAGGGCCTGTATAACTTGCGTCAATACTATACTGACCATATTTCCCATCGATAATTTCTTGTGCAATCTTTGCGCAATCATCATAACGAGCTTCTCCGATCCACTTTTCTGAATTAAGATATAACCGAACAAGAAAAGATGCAACATATAATATACCCAAGAATTAGGACAACAGGTTAAGCCAAAATAAATGCTTAATTTTGTGATATGAAAAAGACAAGAAAACAACATTCAGCTGCCTTTAAAGCAGAAGTGGCCTTAGCCGCTATCCAGGAACGGGAAACCCTTTCAGA
>Ga0207420_1000475_pt1 | contig 38641 bp, 36 predicted proteins | sample ThiBio_inoc_biof_FD_183941 | JGI IMG/M metagenome (GOLD analysis project Ga0207420, IMG submission 183941) | Wastewater bioreactor microbial communities from Cape Town, South Africa - Thiocy_inoc_biof (SPAdes) | ecosystem: Engineered > Bioremediation > Thiocyanate > Unclassified | place: South...
AATTGCTCAATAAACGAGCAATTCGCGATGAAGCCGGCGAGGACGCGCACACAAGCGGCATGTCGGGAGGCCGAATTGCACGGTCGGTGGAATGCGAATTTGTAATGGGGACTTGTTCAGGGCTTCCCTTGCTATAAAACAGCATTATCCTTGTTTCTCGGGTGGAACCTGGAATGCAGCGTTACTAACCGCTTGGTTGCAACGAATGTGTATATCTGGGTTGTACTGATGCACGCATGCCCCAATAGCTCCTGGATCACCCGTAAATCGGCACCTGCATCCAATAAGTGCGTGGCAAAGGCGTGCCGGAGGCTATGAGTACTGAGGGGTCTTTCGATCCCCTTGTTTGAGGCGTGCTTCTTCACCACCATGCGGAGTACGCCCGTGCTTATTTTCTTCCCGCGAACCGCGAGGAACACATGATTGCAAAGGTCGTCCCGTCTCAGGGCGGGTCTTGACCTATTCAGGTACAGATCGAGCCAGAATGCAGCCTCTTCACCATAAACCACCAGCCGCTCCTTGTTTCCTTTTCCACAAACTCGAATCACACGGTTTTTGAAATCAAAATCTTCGACCTTGAGATCGGATAGCTCGGTGGCGCGTATCCCGGTCGCATAGAGCAATTCGAGCATGGCCTTGTCACGCAGGCCTTGGTGAGAATTGAGATCAGTAATGTCAAGCAGTGACGCCACCTCATCCTGTGTCGGCGTGTTCGGGAGGCGGTGGGGTATTTTGATCTTGCCAAGGCGCATGGTCGGGTCCTGCGCAACCTGCCCATTGGTCATGAGATATTGGTAAAACCGACGAAGCGAAGCGGTATAGCGAGCCACGCTCCGAGCGCTGACCTTTCTCTCCAGCAGGCTTGCCAGCCACGCCTCAATGTCCTGATTCTGGACCTGGAGTAGCGTCTTCCCATTGTGCTGGGTCAGCCACGATCCGAAATTGATCAGATCCGCCTGATAGGCGTCGATGGTCCTGTCGGCGAGACCATGAACAAGCCATAACTCATCGCTGAACTGCTCCACGGATGGGAGCAAGGATTTAGATTTTGCGGAACCCATTTATTTGCCTTTCTTGGTTTAACCCCTTCGGCTCCGCAACTGCAGGGGGAAATTTTCAGCTTATTATTTTCGCCGCCACTCCCATGACGGTATTGCATTCAAGTTAGCCCATCCCGTGTGCATTCCTGAATCGATTTCTGATCGTGCCTGGAGGCACGATCCACAACAGTCTGCAAATTTTAATATTTCCTGACGTGCCATGCCACCCCCAGCTTGATAAGCAGGTTGGTATAAGATTCTTCGTGCCTTCTGACGTCTAACCTCAAGAGTTGTTGTCATTTAAGGCAATGTGGCGGGCTTCTTCTGCCGACTTGCCTTCCTGTTTGTTCGATCATTCCTGCCTTACTGATGTCCGATATATGTATACAATTAGCGGACATGAAGCCAGTCATGCTTAATCCGACGCCCGTCATCAAATCGCAGGTGGTGCAACGCATCAACCAGGCCCCGGCAGCCAAAGTGTGGACGCCTGTGGATTTTCTCGACCTGGGTAGCCGCGACGCGGTGGACAAAACGCTCCAGCGCATGGTCGCCAGCAATGATCTGCGCCGCATCGACCGAGGACTGTACGACCAGCCCCGGATGAATTCCCTCACCGGCCAGCCAACCGCCCCTGATTATCGCAGCGTGATCGATGCCGTCGGTCGTCGCGACCAGGTGCGCGTACTGATTGACGGGATGACCGCCGCCAACGATCTGGGCCTGACCAATGCGGTGCCGGGGCAGGTCATTGTGCATACCGATGGCCGACTGCGACCGATCCGGTTGGGCAAATTGACTCTCCAATTCAAACTGACGGCGCCAAGCAAGCTCTACTGGGCCAACCATCCAGCCATGCGGGTGGTGCAAGCCCTGTACTGGCTGCGCGATGACCTGAAGGGTGGTGCCCAGGTTGATCAGGATGCGATTCAAGCCAAGCTTATTCAGCTATTGCAGGACTCCAGCCAGGGAAGCGCGATTCGTGATGATCTGCGATCCGGTTTACACACTGTGCCGTCGTGGATGCAACAGTGGATTTGCGATCTGCTTGCCCGTTCCGAACAGGCAAGCACCAAGGCCTCACCGTGAACGCCGACTTTCTTCGTATCATCACCGCCTCTCCCGAGGATCGCCGCGGTCTGTTCCTGGCGACCGCCAACCGGCTCGGCACGCCGATCCAGAAGGTGGAGAAGGATTTCTGGGTGTTCTGGGTGTTGGACCTGCTGTTCAACAGCCGCGAGCAACGACGACGTGAAGCTGATAGGTCCCGCGTGCCATCCTGCTTAACCGCAATCGACTGCACCACACGCGGCACTCGCCATTTCCGGCAGATGCCTCAACCATCCAGAACGACAACAGCACCGGCGGGGCGCAATTGCTGAGTCGAATCGGCTTTCGGGCTATCTGCGCTTCCAGGCGAAATGATAGACCGTTCATCAACGACGACAGAACGAAAGAGATTAGATGGCATCGCAAATTGAACGAATCTTGATTCTGGCCAAGACGTACCCGTCCCCCAGCGCGCAGCACGTCGAAACGTCGTGCGTCGCTGGTATCAATGAACACGGTGCGATGCGACGCTTATATCCGGTCCCATTCCGCCTGATTGAGGAAGGTCAGAAGTTCAAGAAATGGCAGTGGATCGATGTGCGGGTCGAGAAGGCCCACAAGGATCATCGGCTTGAAAGCCACAAGCTCTACGTCGACACGATTACCTGTGGTGACGTGATCGACACAAAAAAGCAGTGGGATGCCCGGTGGCCGTGGATCGAAAAGCTACCAACGTTCACGAGCTTCGATGAGCTCGAAGCGACCCGGATCGAATCGGGGCTGTCGTTGGCACTGATGCGACCGAAGCAGGTGTTGACGCTGGAAATCGTTGAGGCAAGGGCCGCCGAGTGGACTGACGAGGAACGCGAGAAGTTACTGCGCGACGAGATGCAGGGGCAGCTTTTCAGCGACACCGAGGTCAAGAAAATGACACAAACGCTGCGGAAGGTGCCATTCGACTTCTACTACCGATACACCTGCGATACGCCAGAGGGTGAGAAAGAGTTCAAGCACAAGATCGTCGATTGGGAGGCCGGCGTTTTGTTCTGGCACTGCCGCCAGAGTCACGGAGTAGATTGGAAGAAGCCGTTTCGGGCCAAACTCGAAGAGGATATGACGGGAAAGGACTTAATGTTCCTGATGGGTAATCAGCACCGGTTTCAAGACCAATGGCTGATCATCAGCTTGATCTACCCGCCTAAGCGAAAGCCAGCCGAAGTGACGCCACAGGGCTTGCTGTTTTAGCTGATGCCTTGATGTGCGTGACACGCGCACCGCAATAATCTTTGACCGCGTTCGCCACCATCGAGCGATGGCAGAAGTTCGAGTCGGCTTCGTAGCAAAGCAACGCGCAATTTGCCGACGCGGCCAGGACTGAGAGATCAGCGATGGCGTCGTCTTGAGTCTTGAGGTACTTCATGAACCCTTCGGTGTAGCGCTTCCAATTGCCATCTTCGCGATAGCGGTCGCGCACCGGCTTCGGGCATCCGAGGTTTACCATATGAACATACTCGCGACCTGAGAGATTCAGTACGTTTGCAAGGGACTTCTTCGAGAAGCCGGGCTTGCGGGAAAGCGGTAGCTCTCGGACGTCGACAACTGTGTCAATGCCGTGCTCGGTGAGCAGCGACATGAACGCGTCGATATCAAGTCCTTCGTAGCCTATGGTGAAAACAGTCATTAAGGTAGGCGCTCCAATGGTTCATTTTAACGGAGGTTCGCGTTGCTGACGAGCCAATTGACCGCACCGGTACCATGTCCACCGACGGCACCACCATCAGCACCGATTCTGACCAGGGTTTCCGCGATTCTGCGGTAAATGTGACCTGTCTTTCAGTCAGGTCGATAGGTTTATTAGGATTAAGGGGGAGAAGTTCTATACAGGCTATGTTCCAGTTGAATGAATAATGTTTCGTCGTCCGTCGACGTGTAAATGCTGGTGGTTGCCACGCTGGCGTGTCCGAGCAGGCGCTGGATCATGTTGACCGGCATCGTCTCCGCGGAATGCGCGCCGCGCGTGTGTCTCAGCCAGTGTGTCGAGGCTTTCGCCATCTTTTTGGCATCGTCATGATGCCCCTGCGTGGCAAGCTCCGCAGCTGCTTCCCTGAAGAACGTCTTCAAGGCCTTGTACAGCGTCGTGGGATCCATAGTGCCCGTATCCTGCCCAAGCCGCAGCCGGGCAATCAGAGGAATACCTTCAGGATTATCCAGCGGGTCGGCATTGAGGCCCCGCCAGGCCAGGTAATCGCGTAATGCATCCATCACCATGCCGGGCATCGGGACTGCACGCCATTTGCCGCCCTTACCGAGCACTTTCAGCATCCAGCGGACACCCAGGTCACGCTTGAGCGGGACCGAATAGAGTCTCCCCAAACGGGCATCCACCAGTTCGGTGAGCCGTAGCCCCGTGGCATAGGCGAAGGGGAGTACGAAGTGCAAGCGCCGGACGGATTCGTCCATAGGCTGCCTATGCAGATATTCCATGAGAAATGCCCACTGGCTGCGTGTGAACGCGTGCGTCAGTTCCAAATCAGGCGCGGCGGCCACGTCCATCACCCGCTGTGGCGGCAGCACGCCGTCCCATGGATTGCTGTCGAGGTAACGCACCTTGGCAAGCCACTCGAACAGGGATTTGAGGATGGTGTGGGCCTGGATTTGGCTGCGCAGCGAGGCAGCTCCTTCGAATGGCCGCCAGTTGGCCGACCAGCGCGGTGTGCTGCGTTTTCCCATCCATTCCACCTGGGGAAGGCGCCATGGCCATGCCGCTGGCAATGTGCGGCCGAGCCCGCCCAGCCAATCCCGGTAGGCAATGGCATCCTCGATCGACAGCGACGACAGGGCGCGTCCGCGCTCCATGATCGACCAGATCAGGAGGCGCTCTGCCTCGCGGCGATAGGCGCGCATGGTATGGGGATTCGACGCGCGTGCTTTCAGCCAGGCCTGGATCGCCTGATGGTCATTGTCAGCGGCGATGCGGCTGCGGCCGAGGCCTCGGTTCTCGCCAACCGAGCCGTCCAGCACCGCCGGCGTCGAGAACGACTCCAGCGGCATGATGGCGGTGGCCGAGGGCCGGGTCAGTTCGATCGGTGACAGCGACCGCAGCGGGGCGAGGCCCTGAGGCGCCATCGCACCCAGACTGCCTTCGTGGGTGGCAAGCCAGGTCACCAGCCGGCGCGCGCCTTTTTCGCCGAGGCGGGGCACGGATAACCACCAGCGGTAGCCCTGGGTGCGGACGCGCTGATGGAGTCCATCGATGGTGTGAATGTCAGCGAGGATGAGTCTGGCGGCAAGACGATCGTCGAACCAGGCTGCAATCGGGTCTTGCGGCTGCGGGTCGGTGGCGAGGAGCTCTTCCATCCACACCAGCGCCGCCAGTTGGCGCTCGACCAGACGGGCGTAGCGTCTCGCGCGGCGGTCGATGCTCTGCGGATAGGCCTCGACGTACATCGCGGTCAGTTCCTTCTCCGAATAGAAGTGATCGGGGTCATTTTCTTCGCGGAAGGTTTCGAGCGAGGGGAGGGCGGTCGTCGACCGGACTGCCTCGGGCAGGGTGCCCAGCGGCAGGCGCAGCAGCCGGGCCAGCGCATGGCGGCCGTGCCGGCGGGCGGCCATCGTCAAGGTTTGCTGGATCCAGGACAGCGTGGAGCGCGCGATGCGCTGATCAAGGCCGGATTCGAGATAGCGGTCCGCTGCGACCTTGAGGTCGAGGCCCTGCAGCCAGCCGCGGTAGAAGGCGAGGTGGTGACGCCCGATTTTGCGAGTGGATTCCATGGCTAACTGGCTGAAATCAAGGGGAAACCGGAAATATAAGCCATAAACCCATGAGTTAAATCACAAAATCAGCATTCTTGATAATTAACCTTATCATGAACTGCATATGCTTTTGACGCTAGATGGCTTTTGCTTTGTTCTAATCGAAACGCGCCCCCCATATTGCTATTGCTGGCTTTTGACTGTTGGCCTGCCAGACCACGAATGCCTGAACGCTGGTAGCATCAAATCTTCTCAACCAACCCAGGGATGTTCATGAATAAGACTGAATTAATCGAAGCCACGGCAGCCGAAGCGGACATAAGCAAGGCTGCTGCCGGAAGAGCGCTTGATGCCATCCTCGCCACCGTCGTCAAAGCGGTAGCGAAAGGTGATTCTGTGACCCTCATTGGGTTTGGCGCTTTCAAATCTTCCAAGCGTGCTGCCCGTACTGGCCGCAATCCACAAACAGGCAAGGAACTGAAGATCGCTGCCACGACTGTGCCTCGCTTCACGGCTGGCGCTGGTTTCAAGGCCACCGTTGCGGCTAAGAAAGTTGTAAAGAAGAAGTGATGTGACATGTGCGGGCGTGGCGCTGTCAATGTAAGCCACGTCCGCATTCAAACAGTAGGCTAGTGCTTATCGTCCCTAGCAGTCTGTCTGACTTAAAGAATCGAAGAGAAAACCGGCTGGGCACGGGCCGATTTTGACTATTTTGCCGGGCAAAATAGTCTGGCCAAAAGCGGGCGTTCGCATCATTCCGCTAACGCGGAAACGTTAGTTGGAACCGAGTTCTTTGGTCAGAGGACGTCACTGTGATTGAGCCTCTGTGCGCGTCAACGATGGATTTAACGATGGCAAGCCCCAGTCCAGCGCCAGCTCCCTTGCGCTGACGCGATGGGTCGACACGGTAGAAGCGGTCGAACAGTCTGGGGAGGTGCTCGCTCGGAATGTCCGTACCCGGATTCTCGACGGCAACGGTGACTGTATCCCCGTGCCCGGCCAGGGATACCTGCACGGTATGGCCGGGTGGGGTGTGCCGGATGGCATTCGATATGAGGTTGCTGAGCGCGCGCCGCAACATCAGCCGGTCGCCGGGTACGCTGGCAGCACCCGTCTGGGCGAGCGAAACGCCGCGCTCCTCCGCCCAGGCTTCAAAATAATCAAACAAGTCCTGTGTTTCGTTGGCCAGATCGACTTTATCCAGGCCTGGTCGGAGAAGGCCGTAGTCGGCCTGGGCCAGGTAGAGCATGTCGCCGACCATCTGGGCCATGCGTTCATATTCTTCCAGGCTGGAGTAGAGGACGTCCTTGTACTCGTCCTTGTTGCGTGCGCTGGAAAGCGCCACCTGGGTCTGGGTCATGAGGTTGGAAATGGGAGTGCGCAGTTCGTGCGCAATGTCGGAAGAAAACTCGGAGAGCCGCCGGAAGGAGTCGTCCAGGCGGGCCAGCATGGCGTTGAAGGCGGTCGCGAGGGGCTTGAGTTCCGTAGGCAGGCCTGTAGCCGGCAGGCGGTCTGCCAAGCGTTCGGCGGAAATGCCGGCCACCATGTGGGTGACCTGACGCAAGGGGGAAAGTCCCCAGCGGGTGGCCATCCAGCCCAGGCCGGCAGTGGCCAGGGCGGCCAAAGCGATGGCGAGGGCCAGCACTGACCGGAATTTGTCCATGAAGACAATATGGTGCTGGATGTTCAGTGCCACAGCCACCGTATAATGCTTGCCATTTCCTGTGGTCATCGACACGGCCATGCCGCGGTAGCTTATCCCGGACTGTATCCACTGCTGCAAGGTGCCGGTGGTGCACATGGCTGGCTGGGCTTGGCACTCATTAAGCAATGTTTGTGGAAAATCGGCGCCCGAGGTGGCGAACCAGATCTCGCCCGTCGCATCCGTCACCAACACCGCGAGACCATGGTGGCCGACCAGGGCGTCATCCAGTTGTTGGGGCAGAAGGTCCAGGTCCTTCTGGCTATAGGCGTGCTTGAATAAATTCTGGATGAGTTCCAGCTTGCCCGTGAGTTCGACCCGATCCTCTTCTTTGAGATGGCGTTCCACCACTTGCGTCAGGAAAAATCCCGTTATCAGCAATACCAGGGAAGCCGCCCCCGCGAAAAGCAGGCTGATACGGGCGGTCAGTGACAGGTTTTTCATGCGGCCGTGCCTTCTGGGGGAGGCTCCAGCACGTAGCCCATCCCCCGCACGGTATGAATGAGCTTGTGATCAAAACCCTCGTCGATCTTGACACGTAACCGGCGCACCGCGACATCGATCACATTGGTGTCGGAGTCAAAATTCATATCCCAGACCTGCGATGCAATCAGGCTGCGCGGCAACACCTCCCCCTGCCGCCGCAGGAACAATTCCAGCAGGGCAAACTCCTTGGCCGTGAGTTCGATCTTGTTGCCTGCCCGTATGGCGCGCCGTCGCAATAAATCCAATTCCAGGTCGGCCGCCTTGAGTACGGTGGATTCCAGGCTGGCATGTCCCCGACGTACCAGGCTGCGTACCCGGGCCAGCAGTTCGGAAAAGGCAAAGGGTTTCACCAGATAATCGTCGGCTCCCAATTCCAGCCCCTTGACCCGGTCTTCCACCTGGTCGCGCGCGGTCAGGAACAGTACCGGCATTTCAATCCCGGCTCGACGTATACCTTCGAGCACCTGCCAGCCATTGAGACCGGGCAGCATCACATCCAGGATCAGCAGGTCGTAGTGGTCGATTTGTGCAAGCTCCAGTCCCTCCCATCCATCGCGGGCCAGATCCGTGACGAAGCCGGCCTCGGTGAGGCCTTGTTTCAGGTAATCGCCCGTCTTGGGCTCGTCTTCGACGATGAGTATTTTCATGGATGGGGCATCCGTGGGATGCAAGCATCCTGCCACAGCTCACCCCCTGCGCGGAATGCATTACAGATTTGTAATTTGTTTGTCAGTTTTATGTTGGGTGCGCACTTGCAATATTCGGGCATCGCTTGGGTGCCCGGGTACGACCTGCAAGGGGTCATGCCACATGTAATACACCGGCTCCTGAAACGGCCGGCAGGCGCGGCCTGTTGCCCGAATTGGGTAAAACGTTTTTTAGAATGGAGAGCAGCCCTACATGAAACCTCTTGCCTTACATCACCTATCGGTTCCGGATTTGCCACGCCGCCGATTCGTACAGGGGCTTGCTGCGGGCGGCATCCTGCTTGGCCTGCCGGCGATCATCAAGCCGGCCTGGGCAGATGCGGTCGATACCACGACAGATGGCGCTCCGGTGCTCAGCGGCACGGAATTCGATCTCACGATTGCGGAAACGCCCGTCAATTTCACCGGCGCACCGCGCATGGCCACCACCATCAATGGCTCTCTTCCTGCGCCCACGCTGCGCTGGCGGGAGGGCGATACCGTGACCATTCGGGTCACCAACCGGCTCCCGGTTGACAGCTCCATCCACTGGCACGGCATCCTCCTGCCATTTCAAATGGACGGTGTGCCGGGGATCAGCTACAAGGGTATTGCCCCGGGGGAGACCTTCACCTATCGCTTCAAGGTGCAGCAGACTGGCACCTACTGGTATCACTCGCATTCAGGCATGCAGGAGCAGACCGGCATGTATGGCACCATCGTCATTGAGCCGGCTGGCGGCGAGACGATCCGTGCCGATCGTGACTATGTGGTGCAGTTGTCGGACTGGACCGATGAAGATCCCATGAGGGTTTTTTCCAAGCTCAAGACGCAGAGCGACTATTACAACTTCAACCAGCCCACCGTTGCGGACTTCTTCCGCGACGTCTCGCGCAACGGGTTCAAAGCCGCGCTCGACAACCGCAAGATGTGGAACCAGATGCGCATGAGCCCGACCGATCTCGCCGACGTCTCCGGCTATACCTACACCTATCTGGTGAATGGCACGACTCCGGCCGGCAACTGGACCGGGCTGTTCCGCCCGGGCGAAAAGGTGCGGCTGCGCTTCGTCAACAGCGGTGCGATGACCTTCTTCGACGTTCGCATACCGGGGCTCAAGATGACCGTGGTCCAGGCTGACGGCCAGGACGTCGAGCCGGTGACGGTGGATGAGATTCGCATCGGTGTGGCCGAAACCTACGATGTGATCGTCACGCCGAAGGATGGGGCCTACACGATTTTCGCCCAGTCGATGGACCGCACCGGCTACGCACGTGGCACGTTGGCGCCGCGTGCCGGCATGACGGCGGCGGTGCCCACGCCGGACAAACCGCAACCGCTTGAAATGGAGGACATGATGGGCGACATGACTGGCATGGCGCGTGCGCACCATGCCAGGACCGAATACGGCCCGAGCGTGGACATGCGCGTGAACACGCCCCGCACCGACCTTGACGATCCGGGTGTTGGCCTGCGCGACAACGGCCGGCGCGTCCTGACCTATGCCGATCTGCACACGGTCGGCGGGCCCCTCGATCCGCGGGATGGCGAGCGCGAGATCGAACTGCATCTCACCGGCAACATGGAGCGCTACACGTGGTCGATCGACGGAGTCGAATTCGGTAGATCGACGCCCGTGCATTTCCGTCACAACGAGCGCCTGCGCGTGGTGTTCGTCAACGACACCATGATGACCCACCCCATGCATCTGCACGGCATGTGGAGCGAACTGGAAAGCCCGGATGGAGGATTCCAGGTGCGCAAGCACACCATCGCCGTGCAGCCGGCGCAACGCGTGAGCTTTCTTGTCACCGCCGACGCGCTTGGCCGATGGGCCTGGCATTGCCATCTGCTCCTGCATATGGACGCTGGCATGTTCCGTGAAGTGGTGGTGGCGTAAGCCCCGCGCAAATGAAAATTAGAGGCCATACGATGGTGAACGAAGAAGCAAAAACTATTGCCCTTGCTGCGGTGTTGGCATTCGGACTCTCGCCCGCCTGGGCACAAGACCCGGGAACCCAGGAAAAGGCAGCCGGAGAGATGCAGACAATGCCGGGCATGGCCCAGGGACAGATGGATCACGGCGCCATGACGGGAGTGGGGCAGGGCGACATGAGCAACATGACTCCCGGCGGCAGTATGAACTCCGGTTCGATGGACATGCAGGGTGGACCGGCGCCAATCGACGCGCGTGACCCGCATGCCTATTCCGGCGGCTATACGCTTGAGTCGGGGCCCTATGCACGTCCCGGCCCACGGGAGCTGCGCATGGCTGACGAACACAACTTCGGTGCGCTGCTGATCGATCGGCTAGAGCGTGTCTATACCGACAACGGCGACGCAACCGCTTACGACGCGCAGGCCTGGTTTGGCCGCGATTACGACCGCCTGGTGCTCAAGGCCGAGGGCGACGTCGCGCGGGGCCGCTTGCAGGAAGCCCGCACCGAAGCGCTCTGGGGGCACGCCGTGGCCACGTTCTGGGACACGCAACTGGGCGCGCGCTACGACTACGGCGTCGGATCGGATCGGGGTTGGCTGGCCTTCGGCATTCAGGGACTTGCCCCCTACTGGTTCAACGTCGATGCAACCGCCTATGCGGGAAGTCGCGGACGGACCGCGCTGCGCCTGGGCGCAGAGTACGAAATGCTGCTGACGCAAAAGCTCATCCTGCAGCCGCGCATTGAAATGAATCTATATGGGAAGCGGGACGAAGCAAGAGAGATCGGCCGCGGCCTCTCCGACGCGAGCGCCGGATTGCGTCTGCGTTATGAGTTCACGCGTCAGATTGCCCCTTATGTCGGTGTCGAATGGGCACGCAAGTTCGGGGGCACGGCGGATTTTGCACGTGTCGCAGGTGAAGCCACCCAGAATACGCGGCTCGTCGCGGGACTGCGCTTCTGGTTTTGACTTTCGAGGGTTCAACCGACTTAGCCCAGTGGAGAAACCTGCATGAAAAGGATACTCGATTCAGCCACGGGAAATTTGTCTGTCCTTGATGTCCGGTCATTTATATAGCCGGGCACCAAGGACAGGTTCGAGGCCAGCGTGAGGTTATGCGCGGGCCGTTTTCATCAACGCAATATGAATTGGAAACGCAATCATGATCAAGAAAAGCATACTTAGGTTAGGCCTGTTCGGAGTTATTGGAGCAAGCGTGGCAGGAATCGCGTATGCCGCACCGGACGGCGCGGTGGCGCCGATCCGGCTCGCCGCTGCGGACACCGTGCAGACATCGACCGTGTCCGCTGTCGGCGTGGTGCAGCAGACCCGGCCGGAACAGGGCAAGATCAAGATCAGCCATGAGGCCATTCCGGCGCTCGACTGGCCACCGATGACCATGTTATTCCGCGTCAAGGACAAGGCGGTGCTGGAGGGCATCGCTGCCGGAGACAAGGTGCGATTCGAACTGGAGAAGGGCGCCACGGGACTGGAAATCACACGCATGGAAAAGATGGCCAAGTGAGATGGACGGCGCGAACCCGTTGCCTGGCCACAGGCGTAAGAGTCTTCGGCGACTAGGCGCGGAATATGAGTGGCTGCTCACGCAAAGACGCGGTCTGCAGCCGCGCGTTGAGCTTAATGCTTAACGGTTGTCCCCGCCGATGAAACCGTTTTCGGCATTTTTTAAGTGGTTGCAGAGGAAAAGCCTGATGACACGTTTTTTGATGGGGGGACTCACCACGCTGGTGATTGGCGTAGTGCTCGGCGCGATGGCTGTATATTCCGGCATCCTCGATGTGGCGGCTGACGCCCCGCACAGTCGGCTCGTCTACCAAATAATCGAGACAGCGCGCGAACAATCCATCGGGCGCCATGCACGTGATCTTACGGTACCTGGCAATCTGGCCGACACGGAGCGCATCCGCCGTGGAGCGGGAAATTACGCTGCCATGTGTGCGGAGTGCCATCTGGCACCCGGCAAGCCGGATTCTGAAATTCGAATGGGTTTGTATCCGAAACCTCCCGACCTGACGCTTCCGGAGGAGGAGACGGTTGCAGATATGGCCGCGCGTCATTTCTGGATCATCAAGCACGGCATCAAGGCGTCCGGCATGCCGGCCTGGTCCAAGGGCGGGATCGAGGACGAGGCCATCTGGGACTTGGTGGCTTTCATCCAGAAGATGCCCATGCTTTCGGCAGCGCAATATGTTGCCCTGGTCGAGTCGAGCGAAGGTCATTCGCACGGCGGATTGCCTGGGACGGAGGCCATGCACCCTGATGACGACCACACGCCATCGCCGGGACATGCAGACAGCCATGAACATTCACATTCCGGGGGTCACGAACATTGATCTACCCATGGCAGGCGTTGCCAGCCCCTTCGTGACCCACAGGGTAAAAAAGCCATGTTGACATGACGCGACGATGACAAATTTGTAATCAGCAAGTCAGGCTGATGTAGGTAACCGTCTTGCACACTGGAGTCACGCTCAAGGAAGGAACCCCGCGTGAAGACTGCATTTCTCCAACTCCTCCTCGTTGGAAGCTTTAGTGTCTCGGCGCTGGCTGCCTCCGAAGCCCCCACTGTGGATGTTTACAAGAGCCCGTCGTGCGGCTGTTGCGGCAAGTGGGTGGACCACATGAGAGCCAACGGATTCAACGTGCGCAGCCACGACACCCACGATGTGGCGCAGCACAAATACCGGCTTGGCGTGCCGTATGGCTACGGTTCTTGTCACACCGCCGAGGTCAACGGCTATCTGGTGGAAGGCCACGTTCCGGCGAGGGACGTCAGGCGCCTGCTGAAAGAACAGCCCAAGGCCCGCGGCCTGGCGGTGCCCGCCATGCCCATGGGTTCGCCTGGCATGGAGCAGGGCAACCGCAAGGATCACTATGACGTTCTGCTCGTGAACCAGGATGGGACTACCCAAACCTATACCCGTTACTGAATCCGTCGGACATGCAGGAGATTGATCGTGAAACTTGTCCTGAATTTGCTGCTGACATCGACTATGGCTCTGGTGACCACCGCCATGGCCGGACAGCTAGCCATGCCCCCAGTTTTCACCGTTCAGTCGGATCCCGAGACGGTGCTGCGGGCCTATCCCCTTGGCCTTATTACCAAGCAGGACGCCTTCAGCCATCACGGCAAGGCGATCCGTACTGTGATCCTGCCCAACGGCAAGGAAGGCTGGGTGTACGAAGTGGGAATCAAGGAAGCCCGGACTTACGAGCATCCGACAAAGGAAAAGCATACCGTCTATGAAAGCGAACCGGGGAACGGTGTGCGCACCTATACCTTGGAGTTCGATAGCAAGGGGGTGGTCATCGACGTGCTTTACAACGAGCAAGGACGACACGACGGCCTCACTGCCCTGCAGGTCCAGCGCAGGATTCGCGGCCAGGCGCCAGGCAAGCATTGACGGGCTCGGTATCGAGGAATCCGGAGTGTGCAGCTCGAATTTTGCATGAAGAAGGAGATTTTCATGAACGTCAAGATTGTTGCGACCAAGAGTTGCAGTCACTGCCTGAATTTGCAGCACGAACTCAATGAGCTTGGCATTCCATTCGAGGTGCTGTTTGTGGAGGAGCATCCCGACGTGGTCGTAACCCACAGCATTCGCCACTCCCCGAACCTCCTCGTGAACGACGAGATCATTTTTCGGGGGCAACCCACACCCATTGAATTACGGCAATTCTTCAACAGGGTCTGATCGGTCGATCAACAAAGGAGGTTGGGCGATGCGAGATACCATGGATAAGGTCCGCTACTGTCTGGCTTGCGCAGCATTTGTCAGTCTTTCAGCAACCGCCAGCGAGCTCAACCAAGGTCAGCTGGTCTACAACGGAACGTGCATCGCATGCCATGGCAGCGATGGAACCGGCAGTCTCCCTGGCGTCCCAGACTTGACCGGGAAAACCGGGCCTCTATCGCAAGACGATGCGGTCCTGCTCGGGCGCATGGCTGACGGTTTCCAGTCGACCGGCTCATCCCTGGCGATGCCTCCTAAGGGCGGGAATCCCGCCTTGACCGACGCGGATTTGAAGGCCGTCCTGAAGTACATGCGTAATGAGTTCCAATAAGAACCGCAAACAAGGAGAAATGCCAAATGAATGCAAAGAAACTTGTTCTGGCGCTGCTGTGTCTTGGTGGCGGGACCTTCGCCATGGCAGCGCCGATTGCATACATTCCATTAGGCTCGGCCAATCAGGTGATTGCCGTTGATGCGGCAAACGACAAGATCATCCGCAGCTATTCCGGGGTGGAGAATCCTCATGGGTTGGTGGCGACGCCCGATGGCGACTATCTGGTTGCGGGAAGCCTGAAGGAGACTCCGGTCCCCGAAGGCGCGCCATCGGATACGCCCAACAGCAAACTGTATGTGATCCATCCCGAGCACGGCCATGTCATGGCCGAGATCCCGGTGTCTGGTTGGACGCACCATGAAGCCGTGACGCCTGACGGCAAATATGTGATTTCCACGCATCCGACGCGTGGCGGAATCAGCGTCGTCGACGTGATCAACAACAAGGTTTACAAGACAATCAAGACCGGCCCCTCGCCGAATTACACGCTGGTGACGAAGGACGGTAAACGTGCCTATGTGAGCAACAGCGGCAACGGCACCCTCAGCGAGATCGATCTCGCCAAATGGGAGGTGACCCGTTCACTTGAGGCCGGGCCAACGCCCGAGCATCTGGTCTTTTCCCCCGACGAAAAAACGATCTACGTGTCCAACGACCGTGCTGGAACGGTTTCCGTTGTATCGGTCAAGGAAGGCAAAGTCGAGACGACCTACAAGATCGGGAAGCGAGTACACGGTCTGGACATCGGTGACGACGGAAAAACGCTTTTCATCAGCAGCCGCTCGGATGACAAGCTGGTGGCCCTCGACACCCAAACCGGCGAACAGCGCGTCCTGACGCTTTCTCCGGAGCCCTACCATCTCGACAAGATCCCGGGAACCGGAAAAGTGTATGTCTCCAGCAGCAAGGCGCCAAAAATATGGGTGGTGGACCAGAAGACGTTTACGGTGGTCGGCACGATTCCACTCCCGGGAGGTGAGGGTCATCAGACGGCAGTGGTTCCATAAAGAATTCACTAGGTGAAATGGTTGCCGGCAAATACTACGAGGCGCATGGAAACGGTAGAACCTATCCGTTTCAATTTCGAATCGAAATTGCCAGTGCTTCGAAAGGCACTGGAGAAGTGATTGGCGGAGCCCCGAAGGGTTTGAAGGTAACACTTCCGGAGTTTCGCTGAAGAATGGCTCCCTTTGGGAGCGTTGGGTTGGGCAATTCTTTTAACTGAAAGGAAAGAGCATGAAACAGCATTCCACTACGTCTACGTTGTTGTCCTCACTGTTTGCAGCCGGCATTCTCGCGTTGGCGCTTCCGGTCAACGCCCAGCAAATGGGGCCGGGGATGATGGGCAATACGGCGCCTGGACCGGGCGTGCAACAAATGTCGGGCTTACAGCACGATATGGCTACCCAGATGATGGGAATGGCCGGAGAAATGGCCAAAGGCAACATGAGTGTTGCGCAGCAGAAGCTGATGGGCGAGCGCATGCGCATGATGGGAACCATGATGGGTGAGATGTCCGGCATGATGGGTCAGGGCATGATGATGAATGCCGATACGCAAAATCGCATGAATCAGATGCGCATGCAGATGGATGGAATGATGCACGGCGGATCGCCCATGACGAAGTGATTGATGGGGTCTGGGCGGGGTCATGTCCCTGAATCGTGTCGATGTTGATCGCTCTGGCGTGATGACGACGACTTATTTCGGCATCACGTCCGAGCGAAGCAACGCTCGGCCCCCATTGCAGAACGCAATTGGAGTTGGATTGTGCTCATAGCCGTTAGTGAGACGAATTGGCCTTATAGATGAATGTTTATTCAGGAGAAAGTTGATGATGGGCGGTTATGGGATGACAGGTGGTTTTGGATTCGGCGGGATTTTCATGATCCTGTGGTGGGTACTCATCATCGCCGGCATTGTGGTGTTGGTGAAATGGTTGGCCGCCACTTTCGGTGCAGGGGGGCGGAGCGGCGGTGGCAGCACAGCGCTGGACGTCCTCAAGGAGCGTTATGCGCGTGGCGAGATCGACGAACAGGAGTTTCAGAAGAGAAAGCGAGACTTGACTCAATAGCGAGGAAGTCCGCGGGCATGAAGGCTACGGCTTTGAAACAGTTCTGAGAAAGCAAAAGATAATGAATCGTAAAAATGGATTCTGGATCGCTTTGTGGGTGGTTCTTGTCGTCATTACGGGATTCCTCGCATTTGGCTATGGACCCGGCGGCATGGGTTACGGGCCGCCGCATGGCTGGGGCCGGATGGGCACATGGGGCGATGCTTATCGTGAAGACGGTGCGCAGGGTTGGTATGGCATGGGACCCGGAATAATGGGTGGATCGGGGTATGGAATGCAGCCAGGGGCAGGTGGCGGATACGGGCCAGGGATGATGGGCCAGTATGGCGGTGGCATGCCATGGATGGGCGCGGGTATGGGGCCTGGCATGGCTGGAAGTTACACCATGATGCCTTGGGCTCCTCCTGGCCTGACGTCTGAACAAGTGCAGAAGATTGGCCAGCTGCAGACCGAGTCGGCGGCGCGCAATCGCGGCCTCATGCAGCAGGCTTGGGAGGTGCAGGCCCGTCTCAATGGACTCTATACAGCAGACAAGCGGGACTGGAATGAGATTCGCACCGCTTCGCGGACCTTGTTTGACCTGCAGCGCCAGCAAATGGACGCGATGATCGACATGCAGCAGAAAATCGATGGCCTGCTGACCGATAGCCAGCGCCAGGAAATTTCGCGTGCCTGGCGCGGCTATGGGTGGATGGGAGCGAATTGATGTGATTGGGGGCATGTCGCTAGGCATGTCGAGAGCTCATGAGTGAAACTCAGAAAATAGGAACGACGGGCAAAGGACCATTCGATGTCTCCCGGAAAATCCCGCTTGCGCCCGTCGTGGCGGAGAAGCTGCAGGAAGCAGTCCGACAGCTTGCTGCTCTCAATCCGCTTATTGATGTACGCGTCGACCGGCGTGGCCAGTTGCGGGTTTCCTATGATTCCTCGCATGTCGGTATGCATGATATCGAGGCGTTACTCGACAAAGCAGGTATCGCGCGCCCGCCCGGTGCCTGGTGGAGGTTGAAGTCGGCGTGGTACCGCTTTCTGGACCAGAATGCCCACGCCAACGCCCATTCCCAAGGGGACGCATGCTGCAACCGTCCCCCTTCGGCGCCCGGTAGAAGTGGCGACGCAGGCAAGATGGGATGAACAGAATGTTCAACCAGGGGCCAATCGAGCAGGGCAATATGGAGAGACGTTCATGGAAGAACACATTGACCATCAGGGCCCGCATGGCATGACGCATTCGTCCCCAGAACATGGCGAACACGCCGCTCCCATGCACGAACATCACGCAGGGCGCGGTGGCCATCATGACCACCATGCCCACATGGTGGCCGACTTCCGCAAGCGCTTCTGGATTTCCCTGGTCCTCACCTTGCCCATTCTGGCCTTGTCTCCTGGTTTGTGGAGCATGCTCGGGCTGGGCGTGCCGCTGACGTTCCGCGGCGACCACTATGTGCTGTTCGGTTTCTCCAGCGTCGTTTTCTTCTATGGCGGCTGGCCGTTCCTGAAGGGATTCGGTGAAGAATTGCGCAAGCGCCAGCCCGGCATGATGACGCTGATCGCGGTGGCGATCAGTGCCGCGTATTTTTACTCCAGCGCCGTCACCTTCGGCCTGTCCGGCATGGGCTTCTACTGGGAGCTGGCCACCCTGATCGACATCATGCTGCTCGGCCACTGGATCGAGATGAAATCGGTGTTGGGCGCGTCCGGTGCACTCGAGGCTTTGGTGCGGCTGCTGCCATCCGAAGCGCACCGCCTGCTAGCGGATGGCAACACGGAAGATGTTTCAGTCGACGACATCACACCCGGCGACAAGCTCCTGGTGAAGCCGGGCGAACGCGTGCCGACCGATGGCATCATTGTCTCCGGCCAGACCAGCCTGGACGAATCCATGCTCACCGGGGAATCGAAACCGGTGGAAAAAGGCGAGGGTGCCGAAGCCATCGGCGGCTCGGTCAACGGCGAAGGCGCGATTACCCTGGAAGTCAAGAAAACCGGCGGGCAGACTTATCTGGCGCAGGTCATGGACATGGTGAGTAAAGCCCAGGAGTCGCGCTCGCGCACCCAGGACCTGGCCAATCGCGCGGCTGTATGGTTGACTGCCATTGCCCTCGGCGGCGGCATTGCCACGCTGGTCGTGTGGCTGGCCCTGGGGCGCGATTTCGCCTTCGCCATGGAACGCGCCGTCACCGTGATGGTGATCGCCTGCCCCCATGCCCTCGGTCTTGCCGTGCCGCTGGTGGTGGCGGTCAGCACCAGCATGGCCGCATCCCACGGCTTGCTTATCCGCGACCGCGCCGCGTTCGAGCGTGCCCGCAATCTGGGCGCCGTGGTGTTCGACAAGACCGGCACGTTGACCGAAGGGCGTTTCGGCGTCAGCGACATCGTGCCGCTGGGTGACCTGGACGAGACCGCTTGCCTGCGCCTGGCGGCTGCGCTGGAGAGCCAGTCGGAACATCCCATCGCTGCAGGCATCGTGCGTACGGCAAAGGAGCGTCAGGTGGAGTGGCCGCAGGCCAGCAACTTCACTAATCTGACTGGCCGAGGTGCGCAAGCCACGGTCGAAGGCCAGGACGTGAAAGTGGTGAGCCCAGGCTATTTGCGGGAACAGGCCATTCAGGTCCAGCATCCCAGGCTGGAAGTGCTCTCCGCCGAGGGCAAGACCACCATCTTCCTGCTGGTGGACGGTGCTGCCGTCGCCGTGTTCGGCCTGGCCGACGTGGTGCGCCCGGAATCGAAAGCCGCCATTGCGCAGCTCAAGGCCATGGGCATTCAATGCATGATGCTCACCGGTGATTCGCAAGCGGTGGCGCAAACGGTTTCGAAGCAGCTCGGCCTGGACGACTTCTTCGCCGAAGTGTTGCCGGAACAGAAGGCGCTGAAAATCCGCGAAGTGAAGGCGCGCGGTCTCACGGTGGCGATGGTCGGCGACGGGGTGAACGATGCGCCGGCGCTGGTGGAATCGGATCTGGGCGTGGCCATCGGCGCGGGCACCGATGTGGCGATCGAGGCGGCCGACATCGTGCTCGTGAGCAACAACCCAGAGGATGTCGCAGCGATTCTTGGGCTGTCGCGCAAGACCTACGGCAAGATGATCCAGAACCTGATCTGGGCCACCGGCTACAACACGTTCGCCATCCCGCTCGCAGCCGGTGTCGCGGCCTATTGGGGGCTGCTGATGACCCCGGCAGTGGGGGCGGTGTTCATGTCGGCCAGCACGGTCATCGTGGCGATCAATGCCAAGCTGCTCGGACGGGGCGGCATGGCCACTCCCGTTGCTGGAGCATGACGATACACAGGAGGAAATCATGGACGACACCATTGAAGATCCTGTCTGCGGTATGCAGGTCAGCCGGGATTCCTTTGCCATCGAGCATCTGGGCATCCATTACGCCTTCTGCTCCCAGCAGTGCCAGGATCGGTTCGAGGCGAATCCGCATCTTTATATCGGCGTACCGGGCGAGCAAGCCCCCAAGCAGAAGGGTCTGGAGATCGTCAAGCAGCGGCGCTTCCGCCTGGAACAGCCGTTGACCAACGAGGAGGCGGCCATTCTTGTCAAAGAATTGGGTGCCATGATGGGCATCCGGTCCATGGAGGTTACTGGCGACACCATTTCCATAACCTATGACTTGTTGCAGGCGACCGCCGAGCAGATTGAAGTGCGCATCGGAGAAGTCGGAGGGCTGCTCGGAACGGGATGGGCAGAGCGTTTGCAACGCGGCTTTGTCCATTATGTTGAGGAATGTGAGGTAGGCAATCTGGAAGTCAAACCGCATCGAGGGCATCACTAGACTGCCTTTTGCGCAGACGCTTCCAGAGTCTGCTTCTTTTGCGACAGATCGTTTCTATTGCAGTTCACGATTACTGATGAGGAGGTTTCATGCAATGTCCACGTAAAGCCATTTTGTTGGGGATTTTCTCAGTATCGCTTGCCGGCCTGGCATACTTTGCCAGCCCGTGATTTACCGAAGCTGGCTCGTATGGCATGGGTCCAGGGATGATGGGAATCGGATGATGAGGCCGTGGCTGAGGCTCACGTCGGATGATCCGTTTGATCCGGACACAGGCTGGCGCCTAAGGGGGCCTTTCAGGAGTACCAACTGTAAAAGGTGAAGGTGGCGTCTATTGCTCCAAGGCTTATGGCGTTGTTCAGGAACGGATGCTGGAACGTGGTTGACTACTCACTCCCAGAAATCCAGTCAGTACAAATCGGTTGTTCCGTAATAGATTTTTACCAAGGGGACAAGTTTTGCTTGTATGTCAGGGCCGCCCACGTTAAATTTTACCTATGCGTCTAATCCGGACACTCCTGTTCATTTGGCTCTCCATTGCGCTTCCCCTCCAGGGATACGCAAGCTTTGCGTTGCCCAAGCCGCATTGCCCGATGGCGTCCACCATGATGGATATGACGGATGCAGATGCAATGCACGATTGCTGCAACGATGCAAAAACCGCTGCAAAAACCGGTAAGCCCTGCAAGCCTGCACAACCCTGCCAATCAATGGGGCAGTTTTTTCCGATTATGGAACAGGGGGTCTTACCCCAGGCCTCAGCGTCTTCCATTCGTTTCCCGCACTTCGTGGATATCACGTTCTCCTTTGACCCTGCTGCCACCTGGCGGCCCCCCACCCAACTCTGATTTCTTGTGCCGAGCGCTGCGCTGCGTCTGTTTGATCAGACGTCAGTGCGGATATCTGGCGCCATCAAGCCTGGTTTGGCTTGTTTGATGCGCGCTGTCGCGTAAGGAGTTGGAAACATGCGTATTCCCCAATCAGCCGACTGCTTGAGTCGGTTCCTACTGTGCTGCACGGCTACGTTGCTGGGACTGGCGAGTCCAGTCAACACGGCGTTCGCCGAGCCGCTCTCTTTCGATGCCGCGCTGGCATTGGCCGTGCGGGAGGCCCCCACGCTCCGGGCAGAATCAGCGCAGGTCGACGCTGCCCGGCAAGCGGCCATTCCAGCTGGCGAGTTGCCCGATCCCAAGCTGACCTTGGGGCTCGATAACGTACCCATCGAGGGCGCCGACCGTTTCAGCCTGTCCAGTGAACCGATGACCATGCAACGCATCGGCGTCATGCAGGAATTTCCTAACACCTCCAAGCGCGGCGCACGCGTTGAAGTTGCACGTGGGCGGATTGCACTGAGCGAAGCACAAACCCGCATCACCCGTCTCACTGTGCTGCGGGAAACGGCGCTTGCCTGGATTGCGCGCGATACGGTCGAACACCAGCTCGCGCTCATCGATGCGCTGGATGGCGAGAACCGCCTGTTCGATGCGGCGGTGCGTGCACGCATTGCCGGGGGCAAGGGCAGTGCGATGGAAGCGGTGGCGGCGCGCCAGGAGGCTGCAATGATTGACACGCGACGGGACGAGCTCATCGCACGTCGCCAGCAATCCATCGCCACGCTCAAACGCTGGGTGGGTCCACGCGCGGAAGCACCGCTGGAGGGCACCGTGCCTGACTGGCCAGTTGTCCATGACGCGCTGGCGCATGCGCTGCACCGGCACCCTGAACTGGCGATATTTGACCCCAAAGCACAGGTGTTGGACGCCGAGGTGGCCGAAGTGCGGGCCGACAAGAAGCCGGACTGGGCGCTTGAGCTGGCTTACCAGAAGCGCGGCGCGCAGTTTGGCGACATGGCCACGGTGCAGGTGAGTTTTGATCTGCCGGTGTTTGCCGCCACCCGGCAGGATCCCAAAATTGCCGCGAAGCTTGCCGAGCGCGAAGGGCTCAATGCCGAACGCGAAACGGTAATGCGCGAACATGCGGCGATGCTGGAAGCGGATTTTGCCGAGTACCAGCGCCTCGACAAGGCCGCCAAGCGACAGCGCGAGGTACTGCTGCCGCTGGCCGGCGAGAAAGTCGATCTGGCCTTGGCTGAATGGCGCGGTGGCAAAGGCGAACTCGTCAATCTGGTGATGGCACGGCGCGAACGCGTTGACGCCGAACTCATGGCCATCGCGCTCGAAGGCGAGCGCAAGAAGGTGGCTGCCCGTCTTCATTACGCCTATGGCGAACCCACTTTGTCCGGAGAAAAACAATGAGCCGCCAAACGATTAAGAAAACAGTACTGGGGCTCTTCGTCGTGGTTGCGCTGCTCGCCGTCGGTGCGGCGGCGGGCCTGTGGTGGGAAAGAAACCATGTGCCGGCAGGCGGGAAGGAAATGCCCGCCACTGCCGCGAAAGACGGCCGCACCGTGCTGTATTGGTACGACCCCATGGTGCCCACGCAAAGGTTCGACAAGCCCGGCAAATCGCCCTTCATGGACATGCAACTGGTGCCGAAATATGCCGACGAAGGCGGCGATGCCGCGACTGTGAAGATCGACCCGGGCGTGGCGCAGAACCTGGGCGTGCGCCTGGCCACGGTTACGCGTGCGCCTCTGGATTTGAGCGTGGTGGCGACCGGCATTGTCGATTTCAACGAGCGCGATATCGCTATCGTTCAGGCACGTACCGGTGGATACGTGGAACGCGTGGCCAGACTGGCGCCTAATGACGTGGTTGGATCCGGCGCATTCATCGCCGAACTGCTGGTGCCGGAATGGGCTGCGTTGCAGCAGGAGTATCTGGCGCTCAAGGCCATGGGCGACGCGTCGCTGGAAGCGGCGGCGCGAGAGCGGATGCGGCTGGGCGGCATGCCGGAGAGCTTGATTCGTGAAGTGGCCCAAACCGGCAAGGTCAGAAACCGTATATCGATCACTACTCCGCGCGGCGGCGTGATCCAGACACTCGACGTGCGCCCCGGCATGACACTGATGGCGGGCCAGACGCTGGCACGCATCAACGGCATCCGCACGGTGTGGCTCGATGTGGCGGTGCCGGAAGCCCAGGCCGGATCGGTTCGGGTGGGGCAGACCGCCGAGGCAAATTTCTCCGCGTTTCCGGGCAAGCCGGTGCAGGGTCGCGTGACTGCATTGTTGCCGACGCTGAACGATGTCGCCCGTGCGCTCAGGGTTCGGGTTGAACTGCCCAACAAGGATGGGCGCCTGCGGCCGGGATTGACGGCCCAGGTCAACCTCAAGGGGACGGACGGCGAATCGGAACTGCGCGTGCCGACCGAAGCGGTGATCCGCACCGGCCGACGTGCGCTGGTCATCGTGGCCGAAGCAGAAGGGCGATATCGCCCCGTCGAGGTCGTTCTTGGTTCCGAATCGGGTACTGACACGGTCATTTTGTCCGGCCTTGGCGAAGGCCAGAAAATCGTCGCCAGCAGCCAGTTCCTGATTGATTCCGAAGCGAGCCTGCAGGGGATTGTTGCGCGTACTTCCGGGTCGGCCGACGCGATGCCGGCACCGGTTGCGCTACACGAAGCCGACGCCGTCATCAAGGAAATAGCCGATGCGAGCGTGACGCTGGCGCACGGCCCCTTCAAAACGCTATCGATGCCCGGCATGACCATGGCATTCCCGCTTGCCAATCCTCGACTCGTCCAGGGTTTGAAGGTGGGGGATCGGGTGCGGGTTGGCGTGCGCGAAACCGACGATGGCCTGCTGGTCGAGAAACTCGACAAGACAGGGGGCGCCAAATGATCGCGCACCTCATCAAGTGGTCTGTCGCCAACCGTTTTCTGGTTCTGCTGGCGACCCTGTTTACCGTGGCGTGGGGGATTTGGTCGGTGAAAACCACGCCGATCGACGCACTGCCAGATCTGTCCGATGTACAGGTCATCATCCGAACTTCCTATCCGGGACAGGCGCCGCAGATCGTGGAGAACCAGGTCACGTATCCGCTTGCCACCACCATGTTGTCGGTGCCGGGGGCGAAGACGGTGCGCGGGTTTTCCTTCTTTGGCGACAGCTTTGTCTATGTCATTTTCGAAGACGGCACCGATCTGTACTGGGCGCGGTCGCGGGTGCTGGAATATCTCAGTCAGGTGCAGGCTCGCCTACCCGCGACGGCTAAACCGGCGCTGGGACCCGACGCCACCGGTGTGGGCTGGATCTACGAATATGCGCTCGTCGACAGGACCGGGCACCATGATCTGGCACAGTTGCGCGCCTTGCAGGACTGGTTCCTGAAATTCGAGTTGAAGGCCCTGCCGAACGTGGCCGAAGTGGCTACGGTGGGCGGCATGGTCAAGCAGTATCAGGTCGTGCTCGACCCCGTCAAACTTGCCGGCCTTGGTATTACGCAGGCCGAAGTGAAGGATGCCATTACCAAGGCAAACCAGGAGAGCGGCGGATCGGTGCTGACACTCGGCGAAGCCGAACTGATGGTACGCGCCAGCGGCTACCTGAAATCGCTTACCGATTTCCGGTCCATTCCGCTCAAGCTCGTGAACGGGGTGCCGGTCCTTCTCGGCGACGTGGCGGCCATCCAGCTCGGTCCGGAAATGCGGCGCGGCATCGCGGAACTGGATGGCCAAGGCGAAACGGTCGGCGGCGTGGTCATTCTGCGTAGTGGCAAGAACGCGCGTGAGACTATCGCGGCGGTGCACGCGAAGCTGGAACAACTCAAGGCCAGCCTGCCCAAGGGCGTGGAAATCGTCACGACCTACGACCGCAGCAAGCTGATCGACCGGGCGGTGGAAAACCTTACCCATAAACTCATCGAAGAGTTTATCGTCGTCGCGCTGGTGTGCGCCCTGTTCCTGTGGCATGTGCGTTCGTCGCTGGTGGCCATCGTGTCGCTGCCGCTGGGCGTGCTGATGGCGTTCATTGCCATGCGTTATCAGAACGTGAACGCGAACATCATGTCACTGGGCGGTATTGCGATCGCCATCGGTGCGATGGTGGACGCGGCCATCGTGATGATCGAGAACGCTCATAAGCATGTCGAGACGTGGAAGCGAGGACATCCCGGCCAGCCTCTCCAGGGCGAAGCGCACTGGCGGGTCATGACCGAGTCCGCTGTCGAGGTCGGGCCCGCGCTCTTCTTCTCGCTCCTGATCATCACCATTTCCTTCGTGCCGGTGTTCATGCTGGAAGCGCAGGAGGGCCGGCTGTTCGGTCCGCTCGCAATCACCAAAACATACTCCATGGCTGCCGCCGCCGGCCTGTCGGTGACCCTGGTTCCCGTGCTGATGGGATACTGGATACGTGGCAAGCTGCCGGATGAAGCGCGCAACCCGCTGAATCGCTGGCTCATCGCTGCCTACCGGCCACTGCTGGATGCCGTGCTGGCGCGGCCGAAGACGACGCTCGCGGTGGCCGCGTTGCTGTTCCTCACCGCGGCCTGGCCGGTCAGCCGGCTCGGCGGCGAGTTTCTGCCGCCGCTGGATGAAGGCGATCTGCTCTATATGCCGTCGGCACTGCCAGGGCTATCGGCGCAAAAAGCCAGCGAGTTGTTGCAACAGACGGACAGGATGATCAAGACCGTGCCCGAAGTGGCGCGTGTGTTCGGCAAGGCAGGTCGCGCCGAGACCGCCACCGACCCGGCACCGCTGGAGATGTTCGAGACCACCATCCAGTTCAAGCCACACGGCCAGTGGCGACCGGGAATGACCGCAGACAAGCTGGTCGAGGAGCTGGATCGCGCGGTCAAGGTACCAGGGCTCGCCAACATCTGGGTTCCGCCGATCCGCAATCGCATCGACATGCTGGCCACCGGGATCAAGAGCCCCATCGGCGTCAAGATCTCGGGGAGCAATCTGGCAGACATTGACCGCATCGCGCAGCAAGTTGAGAAAGTCGCCAAGACGGTGCCCGGCGTCTCATCCGCACTGGCCGAGCGGCTCACCGGCGGCCGCTATGTCGATGTTGATATCGATCGCGCCGCGGCTGCCCGCTACGGACTCAATATCGCCGATGTGCAATCGGTCGTGTCCGGGCTCGTTGGCGGCGAGAACATCGGCGAGACGGTCGAAGGCCTGGCGCGCTATCCCATTAATCTGCGTTACCCACGCGAATGGCGCGACACCGTCAGCAGGCTGTCGCAGCTCCCGATCGTGACCCCGCGGGGCAGCCAGATCACACTGGGCATGGTGGCGCGGGTCAGGGTGTCGGATGGCCCGCCCATGCTCAAGAGCGAAAACGCGCGCCCCTCGGGCTGGGTGTATGTGGACGTACGCGGACGCGACCTGGCTTCGATCGTGGCGGACCTGCGCACCACCGTGGCGCACGAGGTCAAGCTCGAACCCGGAATGAGTCTGGCCTACTCGGGGCAGTTCGAATTCATGGAACGGGCCAATGCGCGTCTGGAGCTGGTCGTGCCGGCCACCTTGCTGATCATCTTCGTGCTCCTGTATCTCACCTTCAGGCGCTTCGACGAAGCCTTGCTCATCATGGTCACGCTACCCTTCGCACTCACCGGCGGAGTGTGGTTTCTGTACCTGCTTGGCTACAACCTGTCGGTTGCCACCGGCGTCGGGTTCATTGCCTTGGCCGGCGTTTCGGCCGAGTTCGGCGTGATCATGCTGCTGTACCTGAAGCAGGCCTGGCACAGTCGAATCGACGACGGAAACGAGACCAGCGTGGCCCTGCTCGATGCCATTCGGGAAGGGGCGGTGCTGCGCGTACGGCCCAAGGCCATGACCGTGGCGGTCATCATTGCCGGTCTTCTGCCCATTCTATGGGGCAGCGGCACCGGCAGCGAAATCATGAGCCGCATCGCCGCGCCCATGGTGGGCGGCATGGTCACCGCGCCGCTCCTGTCCCTGTTCGTGATTCCGGCTGCGTACCGGCTGATGCGCCGCCGACACCTTCCTTCAGTCGTCAACTTACGAATCCCAGGAGAATGAAGATGAAAGTACTGCTTACTTCCATGATGGTCGCACTGATAGCCGGCACACCGGCGTTTGCCGCAGACATGAGCGACATGAATATGAATGCGCCGTCCGGCAAGAGCGATGGCAAGCAACAGACTGTGCCGGGGGCGGGCGTCGTGAAATCCGTCGACCCTGACAAAGGCAGCATCACGCTCGCCCATCAAGCCATCCCTGCGCTGGGATGGCCCGCGATGACGATGCGATTCAAGATCGACAGGCAGATCGCATCAACCGTCAAGCCCGGTCAACACGTGACGTTTGAACTCGTGCCTAATGCGATGGGCGGCACCATCACGAACGTGACAGTCTTGAAGTAAGCATGTAGCGCGCGCCCCACACATGTCGCGGCGTGAGGGCGCGCAATCATTACGTCTGCAAGCAGCACTTGGTCAGTATTGATTGAGCGAGTGTTTTTGATATTTTGATATTTTCGTATTTCATCAAGTTTGCTCCCGAGGGTTTAGGGCACGTGGATTGAGCTCGGTCCTTGAATGACTACTTTTCGACTGCGGATTCAACCGGTGGTTAACGGATACTTTGTATTGTCTGCTCTCTGAAAAATTGAAAGATCGTCCTCGACCCTGAATGGCTACACGTCGTGATCGCTGGTCCAAAAAGGCGTGATCGCTGGTAGCATGAAACGCCCTCAACCAACCCAAGGGGTATTCATGAAAAAATCTGAACTGGTCGAAGCCGCTGCAGCCGATGCAGATGTCAGCAAGGCCGCTGCTGGAAGGGCGCTCGATGCCATCCTCGATGCGGTCGTTAAAGCCGTCGCAAAGGGCGACACCGTCACTCTCGTAGGTTTTGGCACCTTCAAATCGTCCAAACGAGCTGCTCGCACTGGTCGCAATCCACAGACAGGTGCCGAAATCAAGATTGCAGCTTCGACTGTGCCGCGCTTCACGGCTGGAGCTGGCTTCAAGGCAGCGGTCGCAGGTAAGAAAGCTGCCAAAAAGAAGTGATGTAATAAAAGGTGAGCGTGGCGCTGCCCTAAGTGGCGCCACGCCCGCAAGACAGACTGGCTAGTACTTTTCCTTTCCCAGCCCACTGCGCACGTTACCTAGCCCCCTCCAGCCAGAATCGCCCTCTCCGCGCAAATCCTGTGCTGGCAGGTTTCCTGAACCGGCCATGGGCGGCATGTGTCCTCGATTTTTCTATCCCATATCCACGGCATCCTTGCTCAGATAGGGCGCCCATGCCTAGCCTGCTCGTATAGGCTGGTGGTAGCTGGGCAGCCGCCAGCCCGCGTGCGGCCGCTGCGGCTCGTTTATACGAGTCTTTATGCGGCGTTACGGCAAGATCACGTATCTCCGGAGTAGGAAGTCATTGCTCGCTCGCCTGATAGCCCAGCAGGCGCAGCGCGTTGATGACCACGACCACGGTCGAGCCTTCGTGGATCAACACCGCCAAACCGATGCCGGCCCAGCCGGACAAGGTGGCGGGAATCAGCAAGGCCACCACGCCCAGCGACACATACAGATTCTGCCGGATGATGCGCCGCGACGCGCGGCTCAAGGCCACGGCGAACGGCAGCTTGCTCAAATCGTCGGCCATCAGCGCCACGTCTGCCGTTTCCAGCGCCACGTCGGTGCCGGCGCCGCCCATGGCGATGCCAACCGTGGCGCGCGCCATCGCCGGGGCATCGTTGACGCCGTCGCCGACCATGGCTACCTGCCCGTAGCGCTGCCCGAGTTCCTCCATCGCCGCAACCTTGTCTTCCGGCAGCAGGCCCGCTTGCACTTCGTCGAGCCCCACCGCGTCGGCGATGGCGCGGCCCACGCGCTCGTTGTCTCCGGTGAGCATGATGGTCTTGCGGATGCCGGTCTGGTGCAGGCGCTCCAGTACCTGCCTGACCCCCTCGCGCGGGGTGTCGGCCAGCGCCACGACGCCGAGGAACTGCCCGTCAGTCTGGACCAGCATGAGGCTCTTGCCTTCGCTTCCAAGACGCTCGGTCTGCTGCAGGATGGCTTCGGGGATGGCTTCACCTTCAAACAATTTGACGTTGCCGATGCTCACTCTTTTTCCGTCGAATTCGGCGCGCAATCCTTTGCCGGTCACGGCTTCGACCTCGCCGGCTTCCCCCCAGCTTAATCCACGCCGCTTCGCTTCGGTCACCACCGCCTGCGCCAGCGGGTGCGCGCTGCGGCTTTCCACCGCGGCGGCGATTTTCAGCAATTCGTCCTCGCTTCCGCCGACGGCGACGACGTCGGTTACCTCGGGCTTGCCGACGGTCAGGGTGCCGGTCTTGTCGAAGGCGATGGCGGTGAGCACGCCGAGATTCTCCAGGTGCGCGCCGCCCTTGATCAGCACGCCGCCGCGCGCGGCGCGGGCGACGCCGGACAGCACCGCAGAGGGCGTGGCGATGGCAAGCGCGCACGGCGAGGCCGCCACCAGCACCGCCATGGCGCGGTAAAAGGATTCGGCGAAGGGAAAACCGAGCAGCGGCGGCAGCGCGATCAGCAGCGCCGTGCCCACCAGCACCGCCGGCACGAAGACCCGCTCGAAGCGGTCGGTGAAGCGCTGGGTGGGGGATTTCTGCGTCTGCGCCTCGGCCACCATGGTGACCATGCGCGCCAGCGTGCTCTCCTGCGCGAGCTTGGTTACCTCGACCGTCAGCACGCCTTCGCCGTTGACCGTGCCGGCAAATACCTTGTCGCCCGGCTGCTTGTCCACCGGCATGGATTCGCCGGTGACCGGCGCCTGGTCGACCGCCGAGTTGCCCGCTGCCACCTGGCCGTCGGCGGGAATGCGCTGGCCGGGCTTGACGATGACGCGGTCGCCGCGCCGCAGTTCCTCGACCCGCACCTCGATCTCCGCGCCGTCGCGCTGCACGACGGCGGTCTTGGGCGCCAGGTCCGCCAGCGCTTCGATGGCCTTGCGCGCGCGGTCCATCGCCATGTGTTCCAGCGCATGGCCGAGGCTGAACAGGAACAGCAGCAGCGCGCCTTCCGCCCAAGCGCCCAGCGCCGCAGCCCCGGCCGCTGCGACGATCATCAGGGTGTCGATGTCGAAGCTGCGGCTCTTCACGCTCTGCCAGGCATCGCGCAGGGTATAGAAACCGCCCGCCGCATAGGCGCCCAGCAACAAGCCGAGCGAGAGCGTACGCGGCGCGCCTGCGAGGCCCGCGAGCCAGCCGGCCAGCAACAGCAGGCCGGCCATGCCGCTGAAAACCAACTCGCGATGCTCGGCGAGCCATCCGGCCTCATGGCCTTCCTCCAGCACGGCATAACCGAGCGCCTGGATGCGCTGGACGATCGCCGGACGCGCGATTTTTTCGCTGTCGTACTCCAGGCGCAGGCGCTCCGCGGCGTAGCTCACCGAGGCCTCCAGCACGCCATCCATGCGCGTCAGCGCATGCTCGATCACGGTGGCGCAGGTGGGACAGTCCATGCCGTCGATGCGCAGGCTTTCGTGGCGATAGCGATTGCCGATCTTCGCGCCGGCCGCCTGCGCCAGTTCGCGCACCCGGCTCACGCTGAATTGCTGCGGGTCGTAGTGCAGGCACAGGCGGGCGTTGCCGTCCTCGCGGACCAAGTGCACTTTTTCCAGGCCCTCGGCCTGCAGCAAATTAGTCAGCCTCCCTATGCAGGCGTCGCGCTCGTCGGGGACATCCGGCAAGACCAGGGACAAGTCCAATTTAAGTTTTTCGGCCATGCTGCCGCTCCTCAGGAATCAAACGATCACAGCGGGATAGGCGCTGCGTTACTGCCGGGGTTTGCCGCATTGGCCGCAGAACTGCGCGCCCGCCGCCAACTCCGCGCCGCAACCGGAACATTTGGCGGCCGCCAGTGACGCGCCGCATTGCCGGCAGAAGCGCGCGTCGCGCGCATTGGCGCTGCCGCACTTGAGGCAGGCGATTGCCGGGCTGCCGTCTTGCGGATAGCCTGGATTACCCCCATAGCCGCCATGCCGGGAACCGCCGTGATGGCCGCCCCGGTAGCTGCCGTGGTGGCCGCCGAATTTGCCGCCTATCAAATTCCCGAGCATGCGTTCAAGGAATCCCATGATTTACTCCTTCAATAGTGGATTGAGATAAAAATCCGATTTCGCTTACTGGGTTCAGGACGTGGGCACAGGCCATCACCTGAACCCAGGTTCGCTCGTTACATGGCCCCGACAGGGATTGCCCTGACAATGTCGATCACGAATATCCACCCTGGATCGGCCTGGCCGGTGCGGGCGGTGCGCGCGATGATGCCCACCAGTTCGTCCACCTGATGGTCTTCGCAGATCAGTTCCAGCTTGGATTCGTAAATGACCTCCTCGGCCAGTTCGATGGAGTAGTGCTGCTCCCTCGCGTCCACCGCCTTCAGCAGGCTCTGCACGGGGATGACGGCAAGATTGCGGCAGCCGGCGCTCGCGTTGCATTGCCCCGAGTCCTTGAGGGCGCGAATCACGTCGCCGATACGGTGGTTGTGGATGTAAGCCTTGATTTCTTTCATGCGTTTTCTCCTGTCTGGTGATTGCGTGCGGCCTGTTCGGGCCGCACGTTTCCGGTTTACTTCGCTTGCTTGCGTTCGCGGCGGTTCTCAACCCATTCGTACATCAATGGCAACAGCAGCAGGGTCAGCGCGGTAGAGGTGAACAACCCGCCCACCACCACGGTCGCCAGCGGTCGCTGGGTCTCGGCACCGACGCCGCTGGAGAGCAGCATCGGCACCAAGCCGAAGATGGCGATGGAGGCCGTCATCAGCACCGGCCGCAGCCGCAGCGCAGCGCCCTGTTTGACCGCCTCCCTGACCGACAGACCTTGCCGCCGCTGATCGTTGAGGAAGGACACCAGCACGATGCCGTTCAGCATCGCCACCCCGAACACGGCGATGAAGCCGATGGCCGACGGCACCGACAGGTACTGCCCGGTGACGGCAAGCCCGATCACGCCGCCGATGGTGGCGAAGGGCACGTTGGCGATGATGAGCGTGGCGTAGGTGAGCGAGTTGAACGCGGTGTAGAGCAGGATGAAGATCAGCCCGATGGTGAGTGGCACGATCAGCGCCAGCTTGGCCATGGCGCGCTGCTGGTTCTCGAACGCGCCGCCCCATTCGACCCAGTAGCCCGCGGGCATCTTTACCTCGCGCTGGATGCGCGCCTGCGCCTCCTTCACGAAGCTGTCCACGTCGCGTCCTTTCACGTCCATCTGGATCACGGCATAGCGCTGCAACTGCTCGCGCCGCACGAAGGAGTAGCCTTCGTCCAGATCCACGGTGGCCACTGCGGACAACGGCACCAGTGCACCCGCCTGGGTGCGGATCGGGATGTTGGCGATGGCTTCCACGCTGTTTCGGAAATCGGGCGCGAGCCACACCTGGATGTCGAAGCGCTTGACGCCGTCGATCAGGGTGGAGACCGCCTTGCCGCCGATGCCGGCCTGCACCACCTCCAGGATGTCGTCGGCGTTCAGCCCCAGGCGCGCCGCCGCTTCGCGGTTGACCTTCACCACGAGTTGCGGCTTGCCCTTGTTGGCTTCCAGCGACAGGTCGGCCACGCCGGGCACCTTTTCCAGCGTGGACTTGATCTCGGCGGACAGGCGGTCGAGCGTGGCCAGGTCCTCACCGTAGAGCTTCAGGGCCAGCGTGGCGCGCACCCCGGAAATCAATTCCTCGACGCGCATCTGGATCGGCTGGGTGGCGGCGATGACGGCGGTCGGCACCCGCTTCTCCAGCACCGTTTGCATGTCCTGCGTCAACTCCGGAAAGGAAATCGCCTGCGGCCACTGCTCGCGCGGCTTGAGGTCGACCAGGATTTCCATGTAGTTGACGTCGGCTGTCTCGCCTTTCTCCGCGCGCCCGATCATGGCGACGGCCGATTTCACCTGCGGGAAACGCTTGAGCGCGGTTTCGATGTCTTCGGAGATGCGGATCGACTCCTCCAGCGAGGTGGACGGAATGCTGGTGACGCGGAACATGATGCCGCCTTCCTGCAGGGTCGGCATGAACTCCTTGCCGAGGAAGGGAAACAGTGCGAAGGTTCCGATCAACAGGACCGCCGCGCCGCCGATGACCTTGCGCTTGTTCTCCAGCGCCCAGTCCAGCAGCGGCAGGTAGAGCTGCTTTGCCCAGCGCACCACGAAGGTGTCCTTCTCCTCCTTGGGCTTGAGGATCAGCGAACTGAGCACGGGCACCAGCGTCATGGTGAGCACCAGCGAGCCGATCATGGCGAAGGTGATGGTGAGCGCCATCGGTTTGAACAGCTTGCCCTCCAGCCCAGTCAAGGAAAATAGCGGCAGGAACACCACGATGATGATGAGGATCGCGAAGGCGGTCGGGTTGATCACCTCCCGCGCGGCCTCCAGGATCACATGGGTCTTGTTGACCGTCTGCCCGACCTTGTGGCTTAACAGACGGAAGCCGTTCTCCACCATCACCACGGCGCCGTCGACCATCATGCCGATGCCCACGGCAAGCCCAGCCAGCGACATCAGGTTGGCCGACAGGCCCCATTGCTGCATCAGGATGAAACTGATCAGCATGGCCAGCGGCAGCGCCAGGATCACCACGATCGCGGACCGCACCTCGCCCAGGAACAGGAACAGGATGATCGCCACCAGGATGGAGCCTTCGACGAGGGCGCTTTCCGCCGTTTTGACCGCTTTTTCAACCAGTTCGGTGCGGTCGTAAATCGGTTTGATCGTCACGCCAGCGGGCAGCGCCTGCTGCACCGTCTTCAGCTTTGCCTTGACGGCGTCCACCACGTTCTTGGCGTTCTCGCCAATGCGCTGCAAGGCCATGCCGAGCACGACCTCGCCCCCATCCTTGGTGACCGCACCGCTACGCAATGAAGGCGCTTCCTTGACCTCGGCCACGTCGCGCACGTAGACGGGCGTGCCTTCCCTTTCGGCAACGACGATGCTGCCGATGTCACGGGTGTTGGCCACCAGACCTAGTCCGCGCACCAGATACTGCTCCCGGCCCAAGTCGACGTATTGCCCGCCCACCTGGCGGTTGTTGGCGGTCAACGCCTCCATCACTTCCTTGAAGGTCAGCCCATACTTGATCAGCCGCCGCGGATCGATCAGCACCTGATACTGCTTCTCGTCGCCGCCCCAGGACGTCACATCGTCCACCCCGGGCGCGGTGCGCAGCACGAGCCGCACGCTCCAGTCCTGCAGAGTGCGCAGGTCCATCCCGGAGAGCTTCTTGTCGGCCGATTCGACGGTGTACCAGAACACCTGCCCCAGGCCGGAGCTGTTGGCGCCCAGCGCCGGTTCGCCATAGCCTTCCGGTATGCGGCCTTTGGCTTCCTGCAGCTTTTCGCTTACCAGGCGGCGCGCGAAGTAGATGTCCACGTCATCCTTGAAATACACGCTGACATAGGACAGCCCAAACAGCGACACCGAGCGGATTTCCTCGACCCCCGGCAGGCCTGCCATCACGCCCTCCACCGGAAAAGTGAGCAGCTTCTCCACGTCCTCGGCCGCCAGCCCCGGCGCCTCGGTGTAGATGTTCACCTGCACCGGCGTCACGTCGGGAAAGGCATCCACCGGCACTTCGCGCCAGGCCTTCACGCCCAGCATCACCACCAGCAGAAAGGCCACCAGCACCAGCACCTTGTAGCGCAGGGAGAGATCGACAATTTTGTTCAACATGGCCGCCCCCTCAATCCGCGTCGCCGATTTGCGACTTCAGCAATCGGGCTTTCAGCGCGTAGGCGCCGTTCACCACCACCGCCTCGCCCGCCGCGACACCGGACCTGATCACGATCCGGCCCTGGGCACGCTCGCCGACTTCCACTGCGCGCGGTGCGAAGGCGAAGCCATCCTTCTCTGCGACGAACACGGTTGGCTGGCCTTGCACCAGCAACACCGCATCTTCCGGCAGCAGTAGCGCCTTGGCGCCCGAACCCGTCTGGATCGCGGCCGTCGCGAACATTTCCGGCTTCAGCCTGCCGCCCGGGTTCGGCACCTCCACCCGTGCCTTCACGGTACGGCTGTCCTTGTCCACCACGCTGCTGATGTAAGTGAGTTTTCCCTTGAACGCCTCACCCGGATAGGCCGATACGGTGACGCTCGCCTGCATGCCCGGCCTGACCTTGGCCAGGTCTTTCTCGAACAGGTCGGCCTCGATCCACAGGGTGGAAAGGTCGGCCACGGTAAACAGCGACTGATCGGGCGGGGCGAGTTCGCCGAGTACCGCTTTCTTCTCGATGATCGTGCCGGCGAAGGGCGCGGTAAGCGGGAAGACGGAACCGGATTGCCTTTCCGGACTGACGCCCATCATGCGCAGCCTGTCGGCGGCGGCACGCAACGCGGCCCGGGCTTTTTCGTGCTCGGCGCGGGCACGCAGATAGTCCTTCTCGGGGATGATGCTGTCGGCATTCAGCCGCTGGGCCCGCGCGAAGCCGGCCTGCGCCACCGCCGCCTCGCTTGCCGCCTGCAGATAGGCCGATCGCGCCTCGCCCAAATCGATGCTGTCGAGCATCGCCAGCGCCTGGCCCGCTTTCACCTTGTCGCCCAGGCTGGCGTTGACCTTGACGACGCGCCCCGGCACGCGCGGCGCGACGTGCGCAAGTTTGTCCTGGTTGGCCTGGATGGTAGCGGTGACCACGATCTGGTCGGCTAATTCCTGAGGCTCCAGTTTCTGCACCTTGATGCCCGCTTGATGAATCTCCGCGTCACTCAGGTCGAGCAGTTTCTCGGCGGCTTTTTCTTCCGTTTTTTCTGGCGGGGATTTTTGCGCGCCCTGGTCTGCGGGTTCCGTCTTTCCGGAGACGCCTTGCTCCGGCGCCGGTTTGTCGCCGCACCCGGCGAGAAGGCTTGCCGACAGGCTGCCGGCCAGGAGCAGCGAGGCCAGTCGTTTCAGGCCGCGTTTTTGTGGGCTGTGTGAATTTTTCATGTCATGATTTCCTGAATTCTTGAATGTCTTGTTCAGCGCATGGCGGGCGTGGACTGCCAGCCCGCCGCCGCTTCCAGCGCCACTTGGGTCAGGCGCAAGTCGGTGCGGGCGTCGAGCAGGTCGCGCTGTCCGTCCAGCACCTGGCGGTTGACCAGCAGTAGTTGCAGCAGGCCGATCTCGCCCGCGCGGAAGGAAATGGAGGAGAGGCGCCGGTTTTCCTGCAGGCTGGGCAACACGGACTCTTTGAGCCGATCGACGCGCGCCTTGAGGCTGGTGAACCGTTCCCACAGGGCGATCACCTGGGCGCGCACGTCGCGGTTCGTGGCTTCGCGCTCGATCTGGGTCTGGGTGAGTTCCGTCGTCGCCCGCCCGATGCCGCCCGCGTTCTGGCGAAACAGGGGAAGCGGCAGGGCGACGCTCAAGCCGACGATCTTTTCGCGGGCATCGAACGGTCCCTCCCGCCCGGTGTTGAGTCCCACCGTGACGTCCGGGTAGCGTGCCGCGCGCTCCAGGTCGAGGCGGCTCTTCGCCGCCTGTTCCCGATGGCCCAGCGCCTGCAGGACGGGCCGGCCGGCGGCAGCGTTCAGCAGGTCTTCCAGGGAGTAGGGGACGGCTACCGGATCAAGAGCCCCTTGCACCTGCGGCAGTTCGCTGGGTGGCAGTTGCAGCAAGGCGGCCAGTTCCGCGCGGGCCTGGACGAGCTGCTCGCGCAGCAGGGCTACTTGGTTGCGCGCCCGTTCCGCTTCCACGCGGGCGAGGTTGCCGTCGAGCCGGCTGTCCTCTCCCACAGCGACCCGCTTGCCGACGGCCTTGGCGGCGTCCTCGATGAGATTGAGCGTCGATTCCTCGGTCTGGATGCGCGACTGCAGGCTCAGCACCCGCACGAAGCGGCTCTCCACCTCGCCACGTACCTGCCGCCGGGTTTCCGCGATCACCTTCCGGGTCGCGGCCAGCGATTGCTCGGCTGCGACCCGCCGGTCGCCTTGCTGGCCCGCGACCTCGAAGGTCTGGGCGAGTCCTACGTTCCACTCGCGGTTGACCTGGGTGGGATTCGAGATCTGCGGGACTTCCTTGCGGCGCCGTTCCATCGAGACCTGCGGGTTGTTCCACAGTGGCGCGCGTGCATCGCGCAGTTCGCCTTCGGCCGCGGGGACGGCGGCCTGGGCCGCGCGCAGCGTCGGATTGGCCTCCTCGGCGCGCTGCCACGCGGCTTCCAGGGTCAATGCCGGGGGGGCTGCAAACGTGGCAGGGGACAATAAAAACCAGAACAACGATGCCACGGTTGCATGGCACGCCGGCCGCAACCCGCTCCGGGCGTTGCGGCATAAAAATGAAAACCTCATGCTCATTCCTTTCCAAGGCGAACACGCCACCCGACCGAAGGCGGGTGCGTCTTCGCAACACAACAATCAATGCGTTTGGAAACTAGGAGATGAGTCGCGGCGGCCGGAAAAGGCCTTCCGGGGCCGGTTCGGGAATGAACCGGGAGAGGTGGGAGGCGTAGCCTTCGACAGGCTTCGAGGACACGGTTGGCGCCTGGCTGAACAACGCGAGGAAATGCCCCACTTCGTGGCACCAGTGGGTACATGCGGCCTTGGCTTTAGGAGACTCGCCTTGACCATCATGGCCCGCTTGCAGGGAGGGCTGTACCAGCCCCGCCGGGCTGCTTTCCGGGCTGGCGAAAAACGCATCCGCCACCGCGTCGCGGTTGAACGTCCAGCCGCCCGCATTGATCAGCAGGGTGACCAGCAGGAAATAGAGGAGTCGACGTGCGGCTGCGGGATGCATATTGTTATCTTATCTGTTTGCGTTCTTTGTGTGGTTGTTTTCTTGATTGTCCATCGTGCCGTAGGGGGATAGGTTGGAATTCTTATGGCGTGCTCGTTCTTGGTAAGTGATGCGCGATCCAGCTGAGGTAGGGGACCAACCCTTCAACACCCGGACCGCCCGAAGCTGCTTTGGCTTAATGCCAGTCCCACATTCCGGGGCCCATCATCATGCCGCACCCATAGCCATGGCAAGGGTAATAGCCTTGCTGCGCAAAAGCCGCGGGGGCTGTGAGCGAAAGCACGGTCAGACCTGCCAACACGATCTTTTTCATGCCGCTTCTCCTTACGGTGATCCAAACGACGCGTAACGCCCACGCAAGCGTGAGCACCTAAGGAAGCCCTGAACAAGTCCCCTTCGTTTTAGAATTTCGTCATTCGTATTCGTGCCGCTTTCCCCATGAAACAACTCAGCCTTGCCGCTACCGATTTCGTCAAGAAGCCCAAGCAAACCCGACGCGAG
>Ga0207420_1000477_pt1 | contig 38538 bp, 32 predicted proteins | sample ThiBio_inoc_biof_FD_183941 | JGI IMG/M metagenome (GOLD analysis project Ga0207420, IMG submission 183941) | Wastewater bioreactor microbial communities from Cape Town, South Africa - Thiocy_inoc_biof (SPAdes) | ecosystem: Engineered > Bioremediation > Thiocyanate > Unclassified | place: South...
CCCGCCACTCCCAATCCCTGGCGATGTGCAGGGGGCGGGAATACTCGTCCACGATCCTGTCCCAGACCTTGCGGGCGTCTGCGTGCCCGAGAGCCTTCACGCCATTCAGGCCGATCGGCTCGGCGGGGGCCGCCGCCTTCCTCGCCTTCGCCTTGCCGGCCTTCTTCGTCTTCGCCGGGGTCGTCGTCGCAGTCGCCATCGTGGTGCCTCGCGAGGGTGCAGGGTCAAGCGTGAATCGTAACCACGGCGATATTAGATACTACTAAAATTCGTGTCAATCAGTCACTGAAATTTGTCCGGTGCCATTGCTCGCGGCCGACGCGGGCCGTACAGTGGCGACGTAGGAGCACCGGAAACGGATCGGTGCTACAATCCGGCCACGGTTTGGGAGGGAGCGATGATGAACACCGGGGCGGGGACGGCGACGATGGCCAAGCGGGGGCGCCCTAAGACGTCCGAACGAGATGACACCACAGTCAAAATCGACCGCGCCATCGTCGGCAAGGCGAAGCTCATCGCCGCCCATAAGGGCGTCTCGGTGGCCGAGCTTTTCAGCGACATGCTCAGGAAGCCCGTGGATCAGGCTTACGTCGCCATGCTCCGCGAGCTTGAGAAAGGGATCGAGTGATCCGCCCAAGTGATGCAGCGAAGGTCGGCAAAACCTCCACCCGCCCATCTTGGGAGAGCAACGGATTGAAAATCCGTGCGTCGAACCGCGAAACCTGAACTGGCGCGCGCCTGGCGTCGGGCCCGCCGGCGCGCGATACTCGGCCCGCTTCGATTCGAAATGAGAAAGCCGCACCGGAGGGTGAAGACTCCGATGCGGCTAGAAATTCCTAGAGATGACCCAATGATCCACTCCGCCCCCGCGGGAGTCAAGGCCGTCGTGCGCACACAGCACGACGCCCCCCGTCAAATCTCCTTCGCCTTCCGGGCCGATCCCACGGCCTTGGACGACATGAAGCTCCCCAGGACGGCCCGCGACGCCTTCGGCCTCGTCCTGGACAACGCCCGCCTCCGCGGCGGCCGCTGCCGGCTGTCCAACGGGACCATGGCCCGCGTCCTGGGCTGCTCCGCCCCCACCGTCAAGCGCGCCCTCGCCGCCCTCGAGGCCGCCGGCCTCATCCGCCGCGAGACCATCGCCGGCGGCCGGGTCCGACTGTGCATCCATGTCACCTGGGAGGGGGTGGATCAGCCCCGAGCCACTGGACAAACGACGGTGGATCATCCGCGCCCCAGGGGTGGATCATCCGCGATCCAGGGGGTGGATCATCTTCGATCCACTAATCAGAGCCCCATCCAGAGGGGGGATCAGACCGGACCGATCCTCCCCATCGAGGGGGAGGACGCGGAGGAGGCCGCCCTCTACGCGGCCCTGGGCCCGGCGAGATACCTGCGAGCGATGATCGCCAAGGGGAAGGTGGAGGCCGCGGCCAGGTCGGCCGTGAAGTCGCCCCCCTCCCCTCCCGCTTCCGCCGCCCCGACGCCGGAGGCGGTCGTCCCGCCGGATCGGCCGGCGGAAGCCTCCCGGGCCCCCCGGGACGAGCCGGCGGCCTCGCCCGCCCCGATCCCCGCCCCGGTCGCCGATCGCCCCGCCGCGGCGACGCCGGCGGCCTTCCCGACGTCTCCCCGACGCGTGGAACCACGGCCGACGCCCCGGACGGCCGTCCCGTCGCCTTCGACGTCCGCCCCCAGGCCCTCGACCGCCCCGGTCGCCTCGCCCACCTATTCCCCCGCTCCGACGGTCCCCGCGAGCGACGTCATGGCGATGGTCCGGCGGATGGTGGGCGGCGTGGCCAAGGGCCTGAAGGCCGAGGACGTCGGCCGTCGAAGGGTCGGGCCGAAGAGGCTGGCCGCCCAGCTCGCCGAGGTCCGGCGGAGGCATGGACGGCCGGGGGGTATGGAGATTTGACCGGGCGCGAGTCCAGAATGGAGGCCGTGGAGCGCGATCGCCCGAAGGGGCCGAAGGGAGGGGTTGAAGCATGAAGGCGAAGGTCAAGCGAACCGCCGCCGCGCCGTCGGAGCGGGCCGGCATCCCGACCCTGGAAACCCTGCTGGGGTCGATCCTGGATCGACTCCCGCCCGACGCGCTGAAGTCGATCGCGGGGATGCCGCCGCTCGACGAAGGGGAGCGGGAGACGTTCGAGGGCCAGGTCGTCGAGCTGGCGCAGGCGCTGGCGGCCGATCGCGTCTGCGGGGTGGACCACACGCCCAATGCGGCGACCCGGCGGGCCATCCGGGACCTCGAAGAGGGCCGGGACGTGACGCGGTACGACAACCTGGCCGATGCGTTCGCGGACTTGGGGATTTGAGGTTGGAACGGTCCCCTCCGCCCTTGAAAGCGGAGGGCGGGGTGAAACGCGGACCTGGAGATCCGACCGATGGCCAGGAGACGCGCCGGAGGACGCGACGCCGAACCGCCGCCGGGGCCGCCCGCGCCGTTGGAGGTCGTCTGGAGCAGCCGGTTCAAGCGGGACGTCGAGAAGGCGAAACGGTCCGGCAGGGACATGGCCAAGCTGACGGCGATCATGACGGCCATCGCGGAAAGGCGTCGGCTCGAACCCGCCCGCGAGGACCACGCCCTGCGAGGCGAATGGAAGGGGTACCGCGACTGTCACGTCGAGGGCGATTGGGTGCTGATCTACAAGGTCGAGGGCGGGAAAGCGTCCTTCGCCCGCACCGGGACGCATTCCGAGGTCTTCGGCCGATAGGCGACGGGCCCCCGGTATGGGGGCCGGGTTGAAACGGCCGACGAGCGAAGGGGGGGCTATGCGGACCATCGAAGCTTTCCGCGAGGCCGAGGACGCGGAGCCATGGCGTCGGTACATCATCCAGACGGCGGGCGACGAGTGGGAGGCGAGCCGTCCGGGCGTCGTGACCTGGGAAGGGATCGACCCGGATTACGTGCGATACCAGGCCGGGGGCGACGGATCGTTCACGCTCATCGCCCTGGATTCCGTGATCGCCCTGCGGTTCCCGCCGCCGAGGAAGTGACGCGATCGCAACCGCCGGGAGTGATCTTCCTCGAATTCCGCCATCGACGTGGATGGTGGTTTGGAACGATGGGGAGGCGTGACATGGACCCCCTGCCCTTGTCCCTGGCCGATCGGATCAAGCAGGCCGTCGAGCGCGAGGCCCGAAAGGCCGCCATCGACCGCTGGAACGCGCTAATCGCCCGCGGTGCGATCGACCCGACCGGCCGCGTCCTCCTGAAGGCCCCGAAGCCGATGAAGGCTCCATCCGCGAAGCAAGCCGCGAGGAAAAGCCCTGACGGCCTGCCGCCTGGACGTTTGAAACGCCCGCCCCTGGGAGGCTCAGGCGGCATGACGCCGGAGCGATTCGGCCTCCAAGCGTCTCGACGGCCCGACGCCTGAGCGTCTCGATGCTGCGGTGTTGCGACGTTGGAAGGTCGTGACGTCCTAACGTCTCGACGCCCTGGCATGCCGAGGCCTGGACGTTACAACATCTCGATTCGCCGACGCTGGGACGTCGTAACGGCTGAACGCTCGGGGGCCGTGACGGTGGAATGCCTGGATGTCGTGACGCCAGAGTGTTTCGGCCGTCGAACGGCCGAGTGCCGTGATGCTTCGACGTCGAAGCATCGAAACGCTGCAGCGTCTGAATGCCAAGATGTCGCAGGGAGTCGGCGAGTGCGTCGCGGGGATGGTCGCCGCCTTCGCCTCCCCCGCCCCGCCCCACTCGCGGACGCCCGTTCGACGTCCGTTTTCGAGTTCGATCCGGATGCGACGTTGGAACGCCTGGGTGTTGCAGCATCGTGACGTCTGAAGGCCTGCGGCGCTGGAGCGTCCCGACGTTCAAACGCCAGACGTTCCCGGGGGCGTGACGTCTCGACGCCAGGCCCTCCAAGCGTTCCAACGGCCTTGGACCTGAACCCCAGGGCGTCGGGACGTCCTGGCTCCTGGACGTTCGGGTGGGACGACGTTCCAGGGCCGGGGCGTTTGGACGGGCCGACGCCGGGACGTCGAGAATCCATGCCGTCGGGACGTTGAGGAGCCCAGCCGTCGCAACGCCTGGACGGCGGGTCGTGGAAACGTCCTGGCCTCCCGACGCCGGGACGGCCGAGCGTTTCGTAGGCCGTATTTCGGGGGATGTCGGGGTCGGCCTTCAGCCCTCCCCTCCCCTCCCCTGCAGTCCAGGCCGGACTTTCGCCCGGAATCGGCCTCGATCATCCCTCGAACGCCATGACGTCTCAACGTCTAGACGCCTGGGTTGAAACACGTCCAGCCGTCGTGAGCTCACGACGCTGGGACGTCGAGGTCCCAGAATGTCATCCGGCCAGGGCGTTGAAGCGTCGCAGCGTCGGGACCCTTGGACGTCGGCACGCTTGGAAGCCCCGACTCTCGGACGGCCTGGGGCCGGGATGCCAGGGTTTCAGGCCATCCAGACGCTCGGCCGTCCAGAGGCCCGAACGCCCAGGCTTCGGGCCGCCGCGGCGTCGGGAGGCCGAAACGGCCCGGCCTCCAGGAGGCCAGGCGCTAAGGGACTTGGACGTCAAAACGTGGGGGAGGCCTGGAGGCTGGAGGTCGTGACGGCTGGATGGGCCGACGCCGGGCCGTCCAGGCGGGGCGACGGCCTGACGCTCAAGCCCCAGGGCGGCGCGGCCGATGATCGTACCAGGAAGGGGATTAACGCCCATGCGACGGATCGCGTTCGTGAACCTGAAAGGCGGGGTCGGCAAGTCGACGTGCGCGGCGACGATCGCCGTGGGGTTGGCGAAGCGCGGCCGGCGCGTGCTGCTGGTCGACGCCGACGCGCAGGGCCACGCCACGTGGACGGCGACGAGGGGGCAGGGGGCCGACGGCCCGGGGCTGGGCGACGTGCTCATGCGTCGGGCGGCGGCCGTCGACGCGATCCGGGCGACGCCGACCGACGGACTCGACGTCCTCCCGGCCGGCTCCTCCCTGGGCGGCGCGAACATCGCGCTGGCCCAGGAACTCGGCCGCGACACGCGGATGCGGTCCGCCCTGGCGGACGTCTCCGATTACGACGACGTGCTGATCGACTCCGGTCCGTCGTTGACGCCGGCCACGATCAACGTCCTCGTGGCCGCGCACGAGGTCGTCGCCCCGGTGGACGCGGCCATGTACGCCGTCCTCGGCCTGGTGGACTTCCGCCGGGTCGTCGACGAGATCCGGGACGCCTACAACCCGGACCTCCGCCTGGCTGGCCTCGTGCTGTGCAAGGCCCGGAAGGACGCCACGAGCCGCGACGTCGAGCGTCAGCTGCGCGAGGCGTTCGGCGACCTGGTGTACCAGACCACGATCCCGCTCTCCGCCGCCGTCGAGTCGGCGCACGCGCGGGGGCTCACCATCCTGGACCACGCCCCGAAGTCGCCGGCCGCGTCGGCGTTCGAGGCCCTGATCGACGAGGTGCTATCCGATGGCCGATCTGAAGAAGCCCAGCATGCTCGCCGGGGTGCTCGAGCGGGAACGCGAGAAGACGCCGCCTAAGCCGGTCGCCGTCGTCGCGGAGTCGGAGGCCGAAGAGGCCGAGTCCGCCGAGCCGACGCCGCAGCGGGGCAGGGGGGGGAGTTCGTCCCGGCCCCGGGCCGCCGCGGCGGCGGGCGTAAAGAAGACGAAGGCGCGGACGATCCACCTGCCGGACGACCTGTTCGAGCGAATCCTGGTCCAGTCGCACCGCCGGGACAAGACGATCAGCGAGTACGTCGCGATGCTGCTGGACCGGCACGTGCCCGATCACAGGGTCGTCCGGCCGGCGGGGGCGGCCGACGACGAAGCGGCGTGACTTCGGCATTCGCTCGTCCGACGTCACCTGGGATGACGAGCGAAGCTGGGTATGGCCTCCGCCGAGGCGGACGCGCTCGCGTCGCACGGCTGAGAGCGGGGAGACGAAGGGGCGGAAGCTCAGCCTGCCGGATTCGGTCTTCGACCGGCTGCAGCCGACGGCGATCCGGCGTCGCAAGACGATCTCCGCCATGGCGGTCGAGATCCTCGACCGGAACCTGCCGCGGCTGAAGATCGAACGCGAGGCCTGACCGCCCCGACGTCGAACCGTCGCGAACCGATCATCCCGAAGGATCGTGCGAAGCCGACAAGGACGGCGATCCGGACTTCGGCGGAAAGGTGAGCGATCCCTGGGCGTGCCGACGCCCTCGGCCCCTGCCAAACTCCGCGACGTCGATGGTCGTCCCGACCGACCGACCGACCGACCGGCCGGTTCGGGCGGCACGTTGGCCTGGCCGGCGCACGATCCGACGACCGAGCAGAGGGGCGTCGATGCGGAGGCCGGGGTAGAACCTCGTCGCGGCTCGGCCCTGGGCGGTGGACCGGGCCGACGCCGCCCGGGGTGACGGAGGGGCCGGGATCGGTTCGACGAGGATGCATCCGCATCGCGGGGCGGGCCGGATTTGAAGCGGCCGCCCCCGGTGGCGGTCGAACCTCGGCGCGAGTACCATCGAATCCCCGCCTGCGGAAGTGGCGGCGCCGCGAACTCGACGAAGACCCGGACCTCGCGAATCGGGAGCGGATATGGATTGGATCGCGCACGCGACCGAAGCCTTGTTCTCGACGTATCGAGGCGCTTCCAAACTCCCCGACGACGTCCTGACGGTCGAGGGTTTCTCCTCCCCGATGGTCCGCCGGCTGCTGAACAACCTCTGCGACTTCGACGGCTGCCGGTACCTGGAGGTCGGGACGTGGCAGGGGGCGACGGCGCTGGCGGCCAGCTACCTGAATCGAGGGTCGTTCAAGGCGGTCGACGATTTCAGCGAGTTCGGGGGCCCGCGGGAGGCCTGCCGGAGGAACCGGGACCGCTGGCGGGCGGAGTGCCGCTTCGACCTGATCGACGCCGACGTCTGGACCAGCGACGTCGCGGACTTCGGGCCGATCAACGTCTACTTCTACGACGGGGGGCACTCGGAGGAGGACCAGTACAAGGCCTTCACCCGATTCGACCGCGTCCTGACCGACCCATTCATCGCGGTCGTCGACGACTGGAACTGGGAGCAGGTCCGCGCGGGGACGAGGTCGGCGTTCGCCGAGCTGCGGTACGACGTGCAAGCGATGTGGAACCTGTTCTCGCCCGGAAATCGCACGATGGACGGGTGGTGGAACGGGATCTTCCTGGCGGTGGTCTCGCGCGGGGGCCGATCGTAGGGCTTCGGCCTGGTCCGCCTCTGCTCGGGATTCGCCTCCATCCCGACGGGCGGCGACCGCCGGGACGGATCGTCCTTCGGCTTCCAAGCCCGCGGCGGGCCGGGCCCGCCGCGGGCTCGTAGAAATCCATGCGCGGCCGCCTCTCCGCTCCGCTTCCTTCAGCGACGGGTGCCCGGTCTCGGGCCTCGAATGAGGGTCGTCCCGGAGCCGAGGGGCGACCTGGCGGGCGGTCGGCACTCCTGCGGCGTCCCGATCGATCGTGTCGGGAGGCGCGAAGCGGACTTCCGCATCGCCGAGGGCCTCCAGCAGGGAACCTCGGGTCGAGGACGGGGACGCCGTCGACCATGGCCTTCGACGGCCGAAGGCCTCGCGGGCGATCAGGGCCCCGGATCGCAGTGGTTCGCCCGGGGATCGGGAGCGTTGGGGGCGAGGCGGACGTCATGCATGGCGGCCGGTCGGGGGCGACGAACGGGGGATGACGGCGGCCTCGACGCCTACATCCCAAACATGACGTCGGCGGCGACGCTTCGACGGGGCGATCAGGCGGGGCGCGGACGTCGGCGGACGGCCTATGCGAGGTAGTGGAGGCGGAACGCAACGGGGACGACTTGGGGCGGGGACCGCCCGGGTTGAGTTCGGCCAGGCGGAGCAGGGCGTGAGAATCGGCCTCGTCGGGTCAATCGCCGACGCGGCCGAGGTCGAGGGGCCAATCGGAGGCCTGTCTTCGCCACGACTCTACGGCGAATCGACCAATTCGCCAAATTTTGTTCTTGCTTATCGGAATCGGCTCTCCAATAAGTGTATCTCCATCGCCGTGGACTCCACCGACGGATCAACGATCATGAAAAACTTTTTTATTGATCATCTGAATCCGTCTGTCCATGAGTATGTGGCACAATTTGACCCGGAACCTTCCCTCGTCGTCGAGATCGTCGCCGTGTTCCCCGACGGGCATCTGGAACCTCGCGTACTGCCGGTCGAAGGCGTTGCCCGGGTACCGGTGGTACCGGACGGTCTCGGCGGCCAGGCCGACGCCGCGGAAGAAGGTCGCGAGCAGCTTGTTGTAGAATACGTCTTCGAACATCCGGAACACGTCTGTCCGATGGTTGAACACGTCCCCGCGGCGCTCGAAGAGGTGGACGTCGGGGAATCCGCCGACCAACTCGTGGCACCGGCGCCGGACGGCGAGGTTGATCACCAGGCTGTTGGCGACCCGGTCCTTCCACGTGGGATGGACCGGGTCGGAGAGCTCCACGCCCGTCTTGACGAACGCGGCCTCGCCGTCGCGGTCGAACGCGTCGACGCAGTCGAAGAGGTGCCTCTCGAGGAAGACGTCGTCGCCGTCCAGGAAGAAGAGGAGATCGCCCGTCGAGCAGGCCGCGCCGGTGTTCCGCGAGCAGCTGGGGCTGCTCGACTCCGACCTCAGCACGACCTTGTAGAGCGACTTGCCGCGGGTCCACTCCTCGACGGCCTGACGCGTCCCGTCCTGCGACCCGTCGTCGACCACGACGACCTCGGATCCGAAATCCGCGTACTTCGGCCGGCCGCGTAGGAAGGCGACGGCGTCCTCGACGCTGCGCAGCGTCCTGGCGACGACGTTCGCGTTGTTGCAGGTCGGCACGATCACGGAAAGGCTCTTCGCCGGCCGCGTCCCGAAATCGCTCGGTCCCATGTCCGCCGCCTTTCGCTTCGTCGAGCCCGTCGAGGGCCCGGTCTCCTGGTCCGCAAGCATGGGCCGCCGTCCGCCGACCGGCCCCGGACGACCATCCAAAGTCGAGCTCCTGCGAGGGTATACCATGTCGGGCAACGGCAAGCGGAAGAAGCCCCGCCAGTCCCGCCAACATCACCTCGACCGCTTGGATTCGCTCCTGGAGCCCAGGACATCCTCGAGCCCGTGGCAGCTGGCGGCCGTCGTGCCGGCCGGCCTCGTCGCGGGCCTCGCGCCGTCGATTCTACGCGACGGGCCCGGCGGAGACGCGTCCGGGGCCCCTCAAGCGGCCGCACTCGAGGGCGGAGCCATCCTGGTCGGGCCGACTACGAGCGTCGGCCCCGCGTCCGACGACTCGGGAGCCGACTGGATCGCGTCGTTCCCTTCCTTGTCGGTCGACTACGCGGGCCCGGCCGGGCCCGAGGCGGACCGCGGTCGGGCGGCCCCGTGGGGCCCGGACGCATCGTCGGCATGCGGCGGCGCGGCCCCTGCCTCGCCGCTGGGCGGGGACGGCGGCGGGGCCGATCCGGGCGGGGAGCCCCGGCGAGCGGCCGCCTCCGAGGGACCACCCGACGTCGACACCGGCGCGGCGTCGGGCTTTGCGTCCGCGGGAGCCTCCGCGAGAGGGCCGGCCGCCCGGGGCGGCGTCGATCAGCCCGTCGCGGGGAGCCCGCCGACCTCCGGCGGATCGACGGCCCCGACGGGCGGTTCGGCCCGCACGAGCCCGTCCGTGGACCAGCTGAGGGAGAGGCCCACCAGGCCGGAGATGCTCGCCCTGCAGTCGGGCGACGCCTTCGCGAGCCGGGCCCTGGGCTCGAGCCCCGACACGGATCGGGCGGCGGCCTGGTCGGCCTTCAAGCCGGCCTCGACCAATCCCGAGGCGGCGTCGAACACGACTTCGACCTCGTCGAGCTTCGTGTCGCCGACCGCCGCGGCGATCCCGTCGCCCGCGACGTCGTCGGGGGCCGTCGAGACTCCGACGTCCCCCTTTCAGGCGTCCGCCGCGGCGCTCGGGGCGTCGCCCGGCGGCGGGGGCGGCGGGACGGGGGGCGGAGGAGGGGCCTCCTCCGGACTGTTCTTCGACCGGCCGACGCGGGGCGGGGCCGGCGGGCTCTACCAACGCGCCTGGAACGAGCTGGACGGTACGTCGGGGAGCGACCGGGGCCCGGTCGGGGTCGGCGAGGTCGCCCGCCGGACCCTGGACTCGCTCATCAGCCGTTACGTGGACGCCTACTTCGCGAGCATCGGCCGATTCGGGGGCGCGGGCGGCCAGTCCGCCACCGCCGCGGGGTCGGACGGCGTGGGGAACTACACGTTCAGCGCCACGCTCTCCTACAACTACCAGGACTCGGGGTCGGCCCTGGGCGCCTACACGGCGAACAGCACCGACGGCTTCAGCTACACCTTCAGCGAGGTCGGCTCGTTCGGCGGGACGAGCTTCACCTACACCGATTCGGGCTCGGCCAACTCCGGATCGACGGGCTCCGGGGCCGCCGGGACGCACACCCTGACGAACGTCCTGCGCGGGACCCACACGGACACGCTGCTCCAGGTCGCCGTCCAGTCGGGGGGCGTCGCCGGGAACTCCAGCACCGCGACCGTGACGTCGCGGGAGGCCGGTTCCGAGACCTTCACCCTCGGCGAATCCCCCCGCCGCCAGGTCGTCGACGCCGGCAACGCCGTCCTCTCCGGGACGAACACCTATTCGTTCGACCTGGTCGGCCGCTCGAGCTACACGCTGAGCGCAACCTCGAGCGCGACGGACGCCAACACGGCCGGCGGCGGGTCGATGGCCCGGACCGATTCGACGAGCGCGACCGAAGCGGGCGGGGGCAGCTACTCGCTCAAGATGACGGCGACCGACCAGCTCGGCGCGGCCGGCGCGGTCACGGGCGGCACCCGGACCGCGACGTGGACGTCCGGCGGCTCGAGCAGCTTCACGTCCACCGGCGGCGGCGTCGAGACCGCGAGCAACACCGCCGGTTCGAAGGCCGGGTCGTACACCACGACCGCGACGGGCGCGGACAGCAGGGCCGCGAGCATTACCGCGACCCAGACCTACTCCGGGGTCCTGGGGGTCGGCGGATCGTATTCCTGGAACGGGAGCGGCGCCGACTCCTACAGCCTGTTCGAGGCCTCTTCGCGGTCGTCGACGCTGTCCGCGACCTTCTCGTCGACGTTGAACGGGGTGACGGCGAGGGAGGCGGACCGTTCGTCCGGGACGCTGACCTCGACGTCGACGCTCACGGGACGGCACACCCAACTCTCGATGAACGAGTCGGGCACCGAGGCGATGAGCGCGGGGACCGTCTCGACGGGCAACGCCACGCACAACTGGCGTCAGGGCGGGACGAGCACCATCGCCTCCCGCGGCACTTCCACCGAGGCCTCTTCCGTCACGGCGACCCAGTCGTCGACCCTCGCCGGCGTCACGGCGACCGTGACGGACACGAGCGGCGGGGGCTTGCTGTCCACGATCGCGCGGTCGGGCTCCGACTCGCATACGCTCTACGAGACCGGCACCGAGACCAAGGGCGCGGGGGGCGTCGTCACGGGGGGCGGCGCCAGCGACTCGCTCTATCAGACCGCGAACGGCGTCAGCACCACCCTGGACCGGAAGCAAGCCGGGACCGGGAGCCGGGTCTGGAACGACCGGTCGACCATCGGAGGGGTCACGGCGGGGGCCTCGTTCCTCACCGGCGGGTCGACGACCGGGACCTTGACAGGGACGCTCGTGGATTCCTCCACGCTGACCGGGACCTTAAGCGCCGCGCTGGGCGCGGGCGCCCTGGCCGTCGGCCAGTCCACCTCGAGCACGCTCTATCAGGTCCGGGCGGGGACGGACGACTTCGTGGGCGGCGAGACCTGGGCGACGTCGGCCAGCGTCTCCCAGTCTTCCACCCTGGGCGGGGTGACCGACCAGACGACGGCCACCTACAATCAGACCGTCAGGCCGACCTATTCGCTCGACCGCACCCCGACGACCACGCTCCGGGAGTCGAGCTCGCTCTCCATGACCAGCTGGACCGTGACCGGCGGGAGGTCGGGGACCTCCCTCTATCAGACCGGCGTCGACGTGTCGGGCCTGAACGAGACAGGCTCCTATTCCTCGAGCGGCGGCTGGTTCTCGCCCGGGGCCAGGTCGGTCCGGACCTCGACGACCGGCGGCGTCACCGTCAGCGAGACGATGTCCAGCAGCGGGGCGGGCGCGAGCGTCAGGACCAGCGGCGACACCGCGCGGACCACCGTGGCGGCCTCGTCGACGCAGACGTTCGGCACGCTGGGCATCCTCACGGGCGGGGCGGCGTCCAGCAGCCTCCACGGCGCGTCGAGCCCGGTCGACAGCCTCTACGAGGTCGCCTCGGCGACCACGACCGAGTCCGCGACGCGGGTCGGCGTCGTCATGCAGGCCGCTTCCAGCGAATCGATGGCGGCCACGTCCACGCAGACGATGACGAGCACGCTCACGGGCCTGTCCGCCGCGACGGCGATCGAGACGTCCACGCTCACGCTCGGGTACGCGGGGCGGGTCCTGAGCGGGAATTCGAGCGCGACGTTCTCCGCCGCCGGGTCGTCCGTGCCGAGCTATGCGGCGACGGGCTCGACGACGGCGAACTACCGGGGCACGACCAGCTCGACCCTGGCGGGGGCGTCCCGCAGCGAGTCGGCGAGCGCGGCGGAGAGCGGCACCCGGTCGGCGACGGGCGGCGGCAGTTCGACGCTCGTCCAGGGCGCGCGGAACACGGCCGTCCTGGGTCTCGGCGGGGATCTGGTCGGCGGAAACTCCACCAACAGCCTGTATTCCTCCGGGGTGGATGGCTCGTCGTCGTCGGGCGGCTACTCCCGCGTCGGCAACGCGCTCGCGACCGAGACGGCCGTCCTCGGGCTGGACAACTCGAGCTCCTCCTACAGCTCCAGCCTGTCCCAATCCGGCACCTTCGGGGCGTCGAGCACGATCTCGTCGACGGGCGTCCAGACGGGCGGCGTCGTCCTGAACACCGCCGGGGTCGTATCCTCCGGGACGGCCTCTTCGAGCCTGGGAACGGCGGCGTCCGGGGGCGGCAGCCTGTACGAGACCGGCACTGAGACTTCGAGCTACTACGCCCGATCGTTCGCCCGCGACCTCAACCAGACGCTCAGCGCGACCGATTCCGGCGGGGGCGTCGGGACGTACTCGTCCCAATCGACCGCCTCCAACGACGCGATCCAGGTCGGCCGCGCCTCGAGCTCGCTCGGCCTGAGCGGGACCATCGTCGGCGGCGGGGCGAGCGACAGTCTGTACTCGACGGGGGCCGGGGCGGCGGGCTCGTACCGGGTGGGGACGGTCTCCGAGACGTTGTCGACGAGCCAATCCGCCGGGGCGACGTCGACCAGCTACTCCCAGACGATGGTCGCCCGGCATCGGGGCACCCAGACCTCGACGCTCGGCGCGAGCGGCGGCAACGTCTCGACGCTGACGACGACGGTCGCCCTCGGGGCGGACGCGGCCGTCCTGGGCGGGACGTCCAGCTCGAGCCTCTACGAGACGGGGTCCTCCGATTCCAGCCTGTTCGAGATCTCCACCGACACCACCACGGAGGCCGGCGGCACTTCGTTCAAGAACCAGGGCGATCAGGGGAGCACGTCCTACAGCGTCACCGACGCGCTGGTCGGCACGGCCTCCGCATCGAGCGGGGCCGCGCGTGCCGCCCAGGCCTACGCCCTGACGAATCTCACCGCCCTGGGCGTCGTCGACTCGGGCGTCGCGGAGTCCACCCTCTACGAGACGGCCAGCGACGCATCCAGCCTCTATCAGGCCGGGACGCGGACCAGCGGCTCGACCTCCAGCCTCGCCCTCCGGTCGGGGATCAGCGGCACCTTGACGAGTACTTCCAACCGGTCCGAGACCCTCGGCGTCGCATCCACCCTGACCGGCGGCTATGCGGCGACGTCCACGCTGGCGAGCGGCGCGGACGTCGCCGCGAGCGGGACGCTGGCCGGGGGGGGCGCGCAGTCGAGCCTCCACGAGTCGCAGAGCCTGTCCATGGTCGACCGGTCGAGCGGCACCTACACCTCCAGCGCCTCGACCGGAGGGCCGATCAGCCGGGCCGAGACCATGACCGGCACGCTCACGACCACCGACAGCGGCCTCGACCTGGCCGCATCCTCGCTGAGCGCAAGCCTGGCGTTCGGGATTCAAGGTGTGGTCGTTGGCGGCATCCAGAATTCGGGCTCGAGCTCGAGCCACTCCTACTCGTCCGCGCCGACCGACACCTTGACCAAGACCGTCACCGAATCCGCGAACACGCAGACCAGCACGCTGACCGTCCGGGAGAGCTCGACCGACACCGGATCGAGGTCCGGGCTCTCGACGTTGACGTTCGGCGCGGCGGGCGTCGTGACGGGGGGGCGGGAGGGCGGCGTCGTCGTCGCGTCCAGCTCGCTGACCCAGAGCGTCCACGAGTCAGGGACCCAGAAGGTCAAGGACCTGGTCAACAATCAGACCGTGACGGCCGACCTCGGCCGCGACGATCGGACCACCCAGACATTGTCGAGCTCGAGCAGCTTGACCCAGACGCTGGGGGCCGGCGGGGCGGTGAGCGGCGGCGACGCCACCCTGGCCTGGCGCGAGTTCAGCACGGAGTCCCACACGCTCGACTCCAGCGGGGCCGGCTACACGGTCAAGGAGGTCGACACCGAGAGCTATTCGCTGTCCAAGCGCGGCACCGAGACCTACGGCGCGAACGGGGCGGTCACGGGCGGCAGCCAGACGTTCACGTGGGACCAGCAGGGATCGACCTCGTACAGGATCCGGGAGTCGGGGTCCGGGGTTCACGTATTTGCATACGATTTCATCGACACGCTGAGCACAACCTGGCACGACGTCGGGACGGAGTCGTTCGGGCCGAGCTACTCGATCACCCGCGCCGTGGACCTGTACTCGTGGGACCGGGAACGCTCGACTTCGTTCAGCGTCAGCGACACCACGTTGACCCCCACGTCCAGCATGACGGCCGTCGGAAACGGCAGCGACCGCTTCAAGCTCGCAAACTCGGGGTCGGCGACCCTGGAGAACGGGATCGCTTACGGCAGCGACACCTACACCTGGACCGAATCCAGCTCCGACACCAGCTCGATCGACAGGAAGTGGATCGACGTGATCGGAAACAAGGAGTCCGCCCTCACGGGGACGGCGACCGGGACGTACTCGATCTCCGACGTGGGGACCGTCCGCGAGACGCCCGCTTCGCCGACCGGCCCCGTGTCCGTGGAGCGGAGCGACACGTTCTCCTACGCCCAGGGCTGGCAGCGCAGCGCGGTGTGGACCAGGACCGGCTCCGACGTCACGGGCTCGAGCGACAAGACCGACTGGGAGCGCGTGACGTTCAGCAACCAGGCCGGCGGCACGAAATTCGACAACACCGACGGGCTCGGCGGAGGCGTGGTCAACTATTCCTGGAACCTGGTCAGCGACGGGGGATGGAACTGGAACGTCTCCATAGACCGGACCGATCCGTCGACGCTGTCGCAGGACGCCTACCATGAGAGGACGGAGCACAAGGTCGAATGGGAGGTTGGATCGAACGTTTCGCTGCCGGGAGGATCGTACAGCTACTCCGGGCAGTCGCACATGGACCATTCCGATGCGGGTCATGGTTGGGGGGTGGTGAACGGGACAGGATTCGACGGAGGACGCGGGGACGTATGGGGTTACAGCCGGACCTGGTCGGGGCCTCCGTACACGGAGACGGCGACGGCTTACCAATCCAGCACCCCGTACGGCACCAGCGGCGAGGCGGTCGGGGCCATCGCCTACCCGCCCGACGGGCCGAACCCGATCAACGCGGTCGTCCCGAACGCCGTCGGCCCCTATTTGCGATACCGCGGGACGGGCCCGGGGGGCGACAGCGCGGTCCGCGAGGGGACGCCGCCGGGCGGCACGGCGTCCACGCTCGGGCTCTTGGGCGTCGGAGCCGCCCAAGTCTTCAACAATTGGTACGCGGTCCACGAGAAGACCACGATCAACACCTACAACGGCAAGCCCGTGGTCGAGCCTCCCTTGAGGCCCGACGTCGTCCAGTATCGCCGCGGGCCGAGTTCATCCTCGCCCGGGGGGTCGCCCGGCGGCGGAGGTTCACCCGGCCGTATTACGCCTCGCCACGGGGGCGCGACGCCGGACGGAACTCCGACCCAGAAGATTCCGCAGATCAGTGATCCCTCTGGGGTCCGCCTGACCGTTGGAGGCGGGGCGGATGCACCACGGTCGCCTGGAGAGATCGGGGTCGCGGAATCGACGAAAGGCCCATACGACGATGATGTCAATTCGTCGAGGGCGAATCAGATGATATTCGGCGCATTCGGCCTAATCGGAAGGGCTGTTGGTAGCGTCACCAACTTCGGTGGGGACCGGATCGATGTCCAGTTGCTCGCCGATGGTCGGATGGCGCTGTATTATGTCGATCTTGGATATGTTTATAATGGACCTCCTGAGTTTATTGGCTATCTCGACCCGGTTAAAGAGCAAGTGATTCGAAGTGGGATGCGAGTCCCGCTTGCCACTGTTCAAAGCGCGGTGGACGAGACCGGCACTACTGGCGACTGGACTCAGTGGTTCCGGGACAACGCCGTGCAGGAATCGTTGGGCGACCAACGGAACATGTGGGAAGATCCCACTCTCGCTGCCGACGGAAAGGCGTACAACCCGACCTGGCGTCAGAACATCGCCATCAGCCAGGGGATGGCCAAATGGCTTGCGGAACAGGGTGTTGAATTCACTTCAGGCATCGGATTTAGTGTTAGTGCGAGCAAGGCAGCAATCGCTAGCAAGCTGGCTGTCGGCGAGCGTGTCGTCACTGCGGGTATGGGTGGATTAGGCGCTCGCTTTCGTTCGTCGAATCCTGGCCGTCTCAACCCATTGGAAGTGAATTTCTCCCAACGCACGGTCGATGCGAACGTGTCGCAGTACGTTGAAAGTATGAGTAAGCCGGGTGGGTGGGACTGGGCGAAGTCGGGACCAATCCGGGTGATGAAACGCGACGGTCAGTGGGTTTCGTACGATAACCGTCGATTAATGGCCGCCCGCCTGGCTGGACTAAAGGAGGTTCCGGTGCAGATCGTAGATCCGAAAGCGATGTACAGCCCCACCAAAACCTGGGAGCAAGCCTTCCGGAGACGCTTCGCGGATGGGAGAAACGTGAGGGCCGGCGGCCGGGTTCCCAATTCAGGACTGTCGGATTTGCCCGGGATCGCGGCCCCTAAGTGAGAGGTGTTGTTGCGATGAACAATGTTCCGATTGGACCGGGGGCTGATGCAGATCTGGCGGATCAATGGTCCGCCGAGCGTTGCCCTGTGATCGACGGCGTAGTGTTTGGCGACGGGCGCGTCAAGCAACTGTTGGCGACCTGGAAGAAGCAGGATGACGGAAGGCTCGGAATCGTGATCGAGCCGGGCGAATGGACGACATTAGGAGATCTTCGAGAGAAGGAGTCGTTCGACTGGACGGAGATCATCGACCTGTGTAGGGCCGATGACCCTGTCAGGGGACTTCAAATCTTGGGTGGTGAGGGTGGTCAGGGGGCGGATGGATTTGTAGCAGCCCTCCGTAAAGATAGCGGAGAGATCGCCTGGATCGCGTTTTTCACGACCAGTAATCCGTTCGAAGTTGTTCAGGTGCACGGCGACTTCGTGCTGGCGAAGACCAACTTGGGGATGTGGTGGCGATTTCCGCTCGATGCCCCCGAGCTAGTGGTACTTCAGTAGCCATGTCATGGCTCACTTCACGATCCGTCACGTTCTTCCGTCTCAATGCGTCCGGCAGGGAACTGCTCCAAATCGCAGGCCGGCATGTCCCACGCCGATGGTCGAATGTGTTCGGGGTACGAATCACGTACTTCGGACACCATGGTGCAGATACCGCTGTTGACGGTATGACAATGTGGGCGGCACATCCGATGAAGCAAACATTTATATAGTTTTAATACAGCACCGCCCGACGGTGCCTCGGATCAGATTTATTACCGCTCATCGTGTGGACGTATAGACGGCATCCCGACGGTTAGAATCCGGTGCCTTAAGCGACGCGGCCGGGCGTCATCAACGATTTTAATTTTATTCGATTCGCTATACATCCTGATTGCCCCGACGTTCCTTCGAGAGCAGAGTGTGCGGCTTCTGCTTCACGCCGATCACGATGGATGACGATCCGCATACGGTTGGAGATCAATTCGACCATAACATTGCTCTAACCCGATCGACCCTTAAGGTGAAACTTACTCGAGAGGAAGTGTCCCGATGCCTCAGGCTCCGGTTGCAGCGACGTCCATCCCAACGAGCGGGAGGCGAGGCCTCGATGTGGAGCGGGTGGAGCGGGAATTTCAGGTCATAGTGCAGAACGATCCGCACAGCCCGTTGGCCCAGTTCGTCCTGGGCCTGACGGCGTTCCGCTCGGGCCGCTATGAGGCCGCCCTGGCGCACATCGACAGGGCCATGGAGGCGGACCGGTCGAACCCGGACTTCCACGCCTACCGCGCCGCCTCTCTCGCGGCCCTCGGCGCCGGCGACGAGGCCGCCGCGTCGTACCGCCGGGCCCTGGCGATCGCCCCGGGCCACGTGGAAGCCCTCCACGGCCTGGGCCGGCTGCTCGTTGCGCGGGGCCGGGCGGAGGAGGCGGAGGCCCACCTCCGCGAGGCCCTGGCGCGCGACCCGGAGCACCCCCGCGTGCTGGCCGACCTGGGCGACCTGCTCGGCGCGCGTGGGAACCTGGTCGAGGCCGAGGCCCACCTCCGCCTCGCGGCTCGGCTCGAGCCCGGCGACGCCGCGATCCCGCGCAACCTCGGCAACGTCTGCATGCGGCTGGGCCGCCCGGGCGACGCCGAGGCGGCGTTGCGGCGGGCCATCCAGCTGCGCCCCGGCGACGCCGACGCCCACAACGACCTGGGCATCGTCCTGTCCCAGCTCGGCCGGCTCGACGCGGCGATCGGGGCCTACTCGGAGGCCGTCCGCCTGCGTCCCGAGTTCGCCGACGCCCACAACAACCTCGGCAACGCCCTCCGCAACACCGGCCGTCTCGACGAGGCGGTGGCCAGCTTCCGGACGGCCCTTCGGATCCGCCCCGGGTACCCCGAGGCCCACAACAACCTGGCCATCGCCCTGCGCAACCAGGGCAAGTTGGACGAGGCGATCGCGGCCTACCACCAGGCCCTGGCGGCCCGGCCGACGTACGCGGAGGCCCACAACAACCTCGGCTTCGCCCTCTCCTGCTGCGGGCGGCTCGAGGCCGCCGTCGAGTGCTATCGCCAGGCCGTCCGGCTTCGGCCCGACTACTTCGAGGCCTACTTCAACCTGGCCAACGCCCTGGCCGACATGGGCCGCCTCCACGAGGCCGAGGACGCGTATCGGCGTTCGCTGGCGATCAAGCCTGACGACCCGTTGATCCGCAAGAACCTCGGGATCGCCCTGACGCGCCAGAACAAGGTCGACGAGGCCGTGGCCGAGTTCAAGACGGCCCTGGAGGTCCACCCGAGGTTCCACGAGGCCTACAACGACCTGGCGATCGCCTACTCCCGCCAGGGCAGATACCCCGAGGCGATCGACGCCTACCGCCAGGCCCTCTCGATCAAGCCGGACTACGCCGAGGTCTACAACAACCTCGGGAACGCCATGCGGAACACCGGCCAATTCGACGAGTCGATCGAGTGCTATCGGACGGCGATCGAGATCCGCTCGGACTACGCCGACGCCCACAACAACCTGGGCATCGCCTACGCCGAGGCCGCCCGCTTCGACGAGGCGGTGGCCAGCTACTCCGAGTGCATCCGCCTGCACCCGAACCACGTCGACGCCCACATGAACCGGGCCCTGACGTGGCTCCGCAAGGGCGACTACGCCCAGGGGTGGGCCGAGTACGAGTGGCGCTGGAAGAAGCGGAGCCTGACGAACCGCCCGCTGACGGAGCCCCTGTGGAACGGCTTCCCGCTCAAGGGCCGGCGCATCCTCCTGATCACCGAGCAGGGCTTCGGCGACTCCATCCAGTTCGTGCGATACTGCCCGGTCCTGAAGGCCCAGGGGGCCACGGTCATCCTGGAGTGCCCCGAACGGCTGGTGAAGCTCCTCTCGCGCTGCCCCGGCATCGACCACCTCGTGGCCCAGGGCCAGCCGCTTCCCCCCTACGACGTCTACGCGCCCCTGCTGACCATCCCGGGGCTCGTGGGGACGTCGCCGGAATCGGCCCCGGCCGCCGTCCCTTACCTGCACATGGAGCCCGACCTGGTCGAGCGTTGGCGGAGCGAGCTGGCCGGGATCGAGGGCTTCAAGGTCGGGATCAACTGGCAGGGCAACCCCGAGTACGCCGGCGACCGCCACCGGTCGATCCCCCTCAAGCACTTCGAGGCGCTCGCGCGCATCCCGGGCGTCCGGCTGATCAGCCTCCAGAAGAATCACGGCGTCGAGCAGCTGAAGGAGCACGGCGATCGTCTCGGGATCATCGACCTGGGGGCGAAGCTGGACCTGGGGGACAACCCGTTCCTGGACACGGCCGCCGCGATGTTGAACCTGGACCTGTTCATCACCTCGGACACGGCCGTCGTCCACCTGGCCGGGGCCCTGGGCGTGCCGACCTGGATGGCCCTATCCACGGCCGCCGACTGGCGCTGGATGACCGGCCGGGACGACAACCCGTGGTATCCCAAGCTGAGGCTGTTCCGCCAGGACGACTTCATGGTCTGGGAGCCGGTCTTCTCGAGGATCGCCGAGGAGCTCGGCCGCGTCCGCCCGCGCCCCCGCCGGTCGGGCTCGTTGAGCGTCGATTCCTCGCCGGGCGAGCTCCTGGACAAGATCTCCATCCTCCAAATCAAGGCGGAGCGGATCGGCGACCCCGACAAGCTCCGCAACGTGCGCCTCGAGCTGGTCAAGCTCGAGGCCGCCCGCGACCGATCCATCGATCCATCGAGCGAGCTGGACGAGCTCGCGCGCGAGCTTCGGGCGGTCAACGAGTCGCTCTGGCGCATCGAGGACGAGATCCGGGCCTGCGAACGGGAACAGGATTTCGGTCCCCGTTTCGTTGAGCTGGCACGATTGGTCTACCAGGTCAACGACAGGCGTGCGGCCGTCAAGCGGGCGATCAACGGGCGGTTGGGTTCGGAGATCGTGGAGGAGAAGCAGTATCAGACCTACTGAGGGCGACGAAGTCGCTCTGGAATCCTGCTTGATCCAGCGATTACGAGCGGGTCGTACGGCCGCCGATTGAACCTCGGCTGGCGGCCGTACGACCCGCTTGACCGTTCTGACCCGACGTCGCGAGACATAAGCGCCATTATCGGACCCACGGCTGGGCGGGACAGGGAGCCGCCGGATCACGCGCGGCCGGCCGCAGTTCCGACCAAGGAGGGCCGGTCCCGTCGAATTTGAGAAACTTCCGTCGATTTATCGCCGGGTATGACTATCGATGTCCTACCCGGCGGCTATCATCGCTGCAGCATCCTCGAGACGAGGTCGCCGACCTGTGCCGAGGTCCTCCGCGGAGCGATTTGCATGCGACTGGCGTCGAGGCCTCCCCTGGCCCGGATGATGGCGATCGACCAGGCCGTCCGGTCCGGCCTCTGGCCGAACGCGTCGTCCCTGGGCGCCCGGCTCGAGGTCGACCCGCGTACGGTGCGTCGCGACATCGCGTACATGCGCGATCAGCTCGGGGCCCCCCTGGAGTTCGACCCGATACGAAACGGCTATCGGTACACCGAGACGACCTTCCAGCTGCCGTTCTTCGCGGCGACCGAGGGGGAGATGGTCGCCCTCCTGCTCGCCGGGCGGATGGTCGGACAGTACCGGGGCACCCCGTTCGAGGGGGACCTGCGACGCGCATTCCGGAAGCTGTCGACGCTGCTGCCGGACGTCGTCTCGATCCAGATCGACGCCGTCGGCGACTGCCTGGCGGTCATGCCTTCGGCGGAGACCGACTACGACCCGGACGTCTTCGCCGCGCTCGCGAAGGCGGCCGTCGAACGCCGCCGGGTGGCGGTCGTCTACCGCTCGATCGATCGCGGCGAGGAGACGTCGCGGACGATCGACCCTTACTCCCTGCTGCTGCGGGACGAGTCCTGGTATGCGGTCGCGAAGGACAGTCGTCGGGGCGAAGTCCGGGTCTTCGCGGTCCAACGATTCCGGTCGGCGTGCGACACCGGCGAGCGGTTCGAACGCCCCGCCGACTTCCGGATCGACGATTACATGACCGGATCGTTCGGGCTCGTCCGCGGCGACGGCGTGCATCGGGTCGCCCTCCGGTTCAGGCCCCCCACCTCGCTGAGGATCGGCGAGAGGCGCTGGCGGCCGGGCCAGACGATCGAAGCGGAGGCGGACGGCGGGCTGATCCTCCGCTTCGAGGTCAACGACCTCCGGGAGGTCGCGAGATTCGTGATGTTCTGGGGGGACGACTGCCGGATCCTCGAACCCGAGGAGCTTCGGGACGTCGTGCGAGAGAGATGTCGGGCCCTGCTCGGGGCCTGAGCCCGATTCCGACGACTTTTCATGACGCATCGGGGGTGGCCGTGAGGGAGGCTGAAGCGACGTCCGAGTGCAAGGCCGTCGACATGACCGTGGCCCGATACGCCGTCGACGCCCGCCTGGGGCCCGAGCACGCCCGCTGGCTCCGCGGCGCCTTCGCCGGGGCGGTCGACCGGGTGGAGGTCCATCAACACGGCGTCGACGGCCTCGTCTACCGACATCCGCTCGTCCGATTCGACGTCTCGACCGGCCGACCCGTCGTCGCCGGCCTGGCCGAAGGCGCCCTCGTCCTCCGCTCCGTGCGGCCGCTCGCCGAAATCCGGCTCGGGCCCGGCGTCCATGTCGTCACGGGCTTCCAACGCACGGACGAGCGCCCGCGGATAGGGCCCACGTCGGTAGCCGCCCGATACGGCTTCCGCTCCCCCTACCTCGCGCTCAACCAGGACAACCACGAGGCCTGGAACCGGGGCTCCGTCGCCGATCGACGCCGCCTCCTCGAGCGGGTCGTCGTGGGCAACCTCCTCTCGCTCTCCAAGGCGGTCGGCCTGCACGTCGGCGCGAGGTTGCGGGCCGAGGTCGACCTCGAGCCGGACGGCCGCCACGTCCTCAAGCCCGGCGTCGAATTGCTCGGCTTCCGGGGGACCTTTCGGGTGAACTTCCGGATCCCGGACCTCTGGGGGCTCGGCAAGAGCAGCTCGCGTGGGTTCGGCACCGTGGCTCGGCTGGAGGGCGCGTGACATGGCCAAACCCCGGAATACGACCAATGAACCGCTCGTCCTGGAATTCGACAGGACGGGCAACCCCTGGATCGACGCCGGGATCGTCGGCATCTATCGCATCATACTGGGACGTCCCTCCTACCTCCACCCGGCCCCTGGAAGCGTCGACGCTTCGAGAGTATCGATCGAACTGTCGGCCGACCGCCTGACTATGTCCGGGATGGCTTCTGACGTTCGACGCCTCCTCGAACAAGCCTACGACAGCCTCATCGCGTCATACTACGACGTGTCGAGCCACACTCAAATCACCAATCGAGACAGTTATAATTTTTACTATGATTCGCAAGCAGGCGGATTTCGCACTTACCCAAAGGCGAATCCCGCCGGGGCGGCGTTGGTGCTCTTCGATAAGGCGAGCCGGGTCCGGCCCGAAGATCGGATCGAATGGGACGGCAGTCCCGGAAGACTGCCGGCGTCACACGCCTTCTTGCAGCCGAAGCTCGACGATTTCCTCGAATCCTCAGGCTTACGACCCGACGGCAAGCGGCTGCTGATCGATACGAGATACGTCAAACGCCCAAAGGTGCATATCAAGGTCGGCGAAACGACCGAGCGAGGCGGAGCGATATGCCTCCTCGTCGGGAACTCGACGTCGCCGGGAGTCAAGGCCTCCGGGACCGCTTTCCCGCTCCTCGGCGGCAGCCGGTCTTTCGTGAACGGGGCCTTAGATGAGCAGACCTTGGGGTGGCAAGCCGACTTCGCGGGCAAGTTCGTCCCCGCTCTGGCGTTCTTCTACCACCACAACCATGACATGCACATATTCTTTCCTCAATCGGGAAGCCTGTCGCGAATCAGCGAGATGGCGGACGTCCTCTCCCCGATCGTGTCGGTCGAGCCCAACCTGCACAGGAATTTCGACCTCGACGAGAATCTCGGCCGCTGCTTCGCGAGGCGGTCCGAGGTGACGACGGCGTTCCTCCATCGCGTCTTCGTCAAGCTCAGCGAGCAATCCCGAGTCGAGGCGAAACGTCGGCGCGACGCGCGAAGGGCCCTGGAAGAGGCCGACGACGACGGCGGGGGTGGGCCCCCGATCTCGTCGCGAGACGTCTACGACGCCACGCAGCGCGGGGGGCCGATCGGCTTCTCCCTGGTGTCGGCGGTCAAGAAGGGGAGCGTCTGGATGGCCCGGGACTTCCGGACGTTCCGGGACGTCGTCTACATAGCCCGGCTCTTCGAGAGGATGGGGCGCGGCATCGGACGCCGCGACGGGCTCGTCAAGCCTCCGTGCCCTCCCGGCGCGGTGCTCCGCGCGCTTGTGGATCACGAGGCCAAGGACGAGGCCCGATCCCTGACTCGAGACCGGGTGTGCGAAGCCGTGCTCAATCGGCAACCGATCCTCCACCTCCTGGAACGGCACGCCTTCCGCGCGGGCGTCCGCTCCGAATCCGGGAAATCGCCCCCCGTCTATCCGTTGTATCAGTTCGCCAGGCTTTACGAAGTCGCACTTCGCGAGGGGACCCCCATGGGAGAGACGTATCGGAGGATGGTCGGCGTCGCGGCCGGGCTCGGCGACGAGATCGGCCGGGTCGTGGCCGAGGCGGTTGGCGACAAGGATCGCAAGGAGGCCCATGGGAGGGCGCGGGGGGCCCTGTTCCGCCTCCGGAAGACGCGTACCATCGCCGACTTCATGAACGAGCTGGCGCGGCTCCAGTTCCGCTACGGGCTCGTCGTGCGCGACGGAATCCACGACGCCGAGGTCCTCGACGAGGCGACGTTCGAGGAGTTCCGGGGCTTCTGCGTCGTGGCCGCCCTGAGCCGGTTCCTTTCCGCGACTTCCCCCAGGAATCCGCAATCCGATCGGCCCTCCTGAACGAAAGGTCGACCCGTGCCGAAGCTGACCGAAGCGAAATCGCTCACCCTGACGTACCTGACGCCCGTCTCCCTCGGCTCCTTGAACGGGGGCGACAAGGAGTCGGACAACGTCAGCAGCATCAAGAAGCTGACCAGGGGGGCCAGGACTTTCCCCTACGTGTCGAGCCAGGCGTTGCGGAGGGCCCTGCGCGAGCAGCTCGCCGTGCTGGGGTTCGAACTGTCGGAAGGGGTCGCCGCCAGGGAGAAGAAGGGGGCCGCGATCACCAAGTGCCTGCCCAAACAGTACATCGACGACGACCTCTTCGGCTTCATGGACGCCTCCAAGGGCGGGACCCACAAGCGGACCGGCCCGGTCCGGGTGGCCCCGCTCCTCGCCCTCGACCCTTACGAGGGGGACCTCGACTTCGGCACGAACTACATGGGGGTCAAGGACGGGGGCACGCCCAACATCTTCGAGACCGAGATCCACGGCGGCCTGTACCGGGGCACCGTGCTGATCGAGCTCGACGCGGTGGGGCGGAATCGCGACGGGGAGTCCGCGACGGCGGGGAAGGCGGGGGAGGCCTGGGACCTCCCCAAGAAGGAGAAGGCCCGTCGCGTCGACGCCCTCCTGACGGCGATCCAGCACCTCTGGTCGGGGGGCCGCCAGTCGCGGTTCCTCGCGGACATCAGCCCGAAGTTCGTCGCGGCGGCCGTCACGACGGCCAAGGTCCCCATCTTCCTGGAATCCGTCCTGAGCGACGGCCGGGGGGTCGACCTCGCCGCGCTGGCGGAGGCGGTCGACGACTCCAAGTCGATCACCGCGGCGCATTGCTTCGGGTGCCGCTCCGGGATGTTCGACCCGATCCCGGAAGGTTGCGTCTCGGTCGGCCGGGCGTTCGACGCCGTCCGAGGGTGGGTCGCCTCGGCCTACGGAGCCTGACCGATGCCGATCGTCGTCGCGGAGGCGGTGGCGCCCGTCGCCGGCTGGAGGCCCCCCGAGGCCTTGACGTATCACCCGACGCTCCCGCTCCCCCCGTACACCGCGCTGGTGGGCCTGCTCGGGGCGGCGCGAGGCCTAAGCCTCCCGGACGCCTACCGCTGGGTCGCCGACGCCGGCCTGCGCCTCGGCGTCGGCGGCTGGAGCGAGGGGCGGATGCGCGACCTCTGGAAATACCGGAAGCTCGTCGATCGAAAGGACGAGAAGGTCGTCTCGGACGTGCTCTTGCGCGAGCACTGGGTCGACGCCCGGCTCGCGTTCGTGTTCGAATGCCCCGACGTCCGGACCGCCGAGTCGCTGGCGCGCGACCTGGCCGGCCCTCGCTATCCCCTGACGGCCGGGACGAGCGACGCCCTCCTGAAGCTCGCCGCGATCCGCGTCGCTCGGGAAGGGGCGACGTCGTCCCGGAGCCTGGCCCACTGCATGGTCTACGGGGAAATCCCCCCGAGCTATTCGCTGGCCGAGAGCCTGGAGTCGATCCCGCTCTCCCGTCTCGTCCGGGCCCCGTCCGTCGAACGGCTCCCGACGGGCTTCGCATTCGACGCCGACGGGCGGCGGTCCCTCGCGGGCCGCGACCTGGTGACCTTCGTCTCCGATCCTATCACCCTGGGCGAGGGGGCGGACCCCGTCGAAGGGTACGTCGTCGAGCCGGCATCGCGCCTCCTGCGCGCCGGCGCCCATCTCAAATCCCTGGAGGGCCTCGGACCGTGGATCATCCCCGTCCATCGCTACGACTCCCCTCATTCGAAGGTTCCGGCCTCCTCCACGGGGCCCTCGCCAAGAGGGAAGACATCCCCGGAAAGCAGAAAGGACAGTCGTACTGGGGGCACGTGACGGCCGTCTACGACGCCTGGTGCGGCCTGAAGGAGGTCCACGCGGGCCTGATCGACCGCGTCGCGGTCCGCAACGGACTGACGGCCGAGCGGGTGCTGATGTCCAGCCTGCTCTGCGTCGCCCTCCACGACGTCGGCAAGCTCTCGTCCAACTTCCAGGCGATGATGACGGCCGGCGGCGACGACGCCTATCGGCGCGCCGTCCAGGGGAACTACCGGCACGAGGTGGCCGCGCTCTGGCTCGTCGACCGCGCGGCGAGGCGTCTCGGGAAGCAGGCCGGGGCCATCCCCGGCGGCGGCCTGCTGGAGTTCTTCGCCGTCGCCGGCCATCACAAATACCTCGCGGACGGCCACCTGTTCGAGCCGGGCCGTTTCGCGAATCGCCTCTCATGGCATCCCGACCCCGCGACGGCCGCGGACGCGGCCTGCGGCCTCGCCGCCGAGATGTTCGCGCAGCAAGGTTGGGCGTTCCCTCCGATGGCTCTCAAACCTCGGGACGTCGAGGAGATGCTCACGCACGATCCGACCCGGGCGGACGGGGCGAACGAGCCTTTCGACCTCCTCTGCCTGCGGAGGGACGGCCTCTCGACGCGGGACGAACGTCCCGACGGGCCCCGCCGCGAGCTGTTCACGCTCCTCAAGGGCATGCTCATGACCGCCGACTGGATGGCCAGCGGCGCGATCGGCGATGCGGACGGGCTCGACGCGAGGGAAGGGATCGTCCGGATCGGCCCCGGCGGCCTGGAGGAGCACCTGCGCGACCGGGTCGAGAGGCGACGGAAGGAGCGTCCCGGCGCCTCGACGGCCCGCTTCTCGGGGTACAGGCCGTTCCAGGCCCGCTGCGGCGACGCCGACGGCCACGTCCTCGCGGTCGCCCCCACCGGCGGCGGCAAGACCGAGGCGTCCTGGCTGTGGGCGCTCCACCAGGTCGAGAGCGGCGCCGCCCGGAAGATCATCATCCTCCTGCCGACGATGGTCACGGCCAACAGCCTGCACGAGCGGCTGGTCGATTTCTTCGAGGAGCGGCACGGGCACCCGGTGGGCCTGGTCCACTCGACCGCCGACCTCGTGCGTTCGTCCCGCGCCGACGAGGACGAGTCGGACCGCGGCGACGTCCGTTCCGACCACCTGAGCGAGGCCCACCTCTTCCGGCCGGTCACCGTCGGGACCGTGGACCAACTCCTCGTCCCGCTCCTGCACGGGGGGCGTTGGGCCATGAAGACCTTCGCCGCCGCCGACGCCGCGATCGTGATCGACGAGGTCCACGCCTACGACCCCCACACGCTCGGCCTCGTCGCCCTGATGATCGAGCAGCTCGGCGCCCTCGGGGCCAGATTCATGGTCATGAGCGCGACCATGCCGTCCGCCCTCCGGGCGACGATCCGCGACGCCCTGGCCGCGTCGGGCGCGGCCGTCGCGACCGTCGAGGACGAGGACCTGCTCGAATCCGCCAGGAACTCCTGGGAAGTCGTCCCGGAGCCGCTCTCGCGATGGTTGTTCGCGGACGACGGCGACGGCCGGCCCGTCCCCTCCCCCGGATTCCTCGAGCTGTGGGGGAGCCGCAACGACCGCGGCGAGCCCCTGAAGATCCTGGTCGTGGTCAACACCGTCAAGCGATGCCAGGACCTGGCCCGAGGACTGCGGGAGTTCGGATTCGACCTCGTCTGCTACCACTCCAAGTTCATCTTCGGCGACCGTCGCGCGAAGGAGCGGCGGATCAACGACCCTTCCGACCCGCCCCGATTGGTGATCGCCACCCAGGTCGTCGAGGTCTCGCTCGACATCGACTACGACGTCCTCCTGACCGAATGCGCCCCGATCGACGCCCTGGTCCAACGCGCCGGCCGGGTGAATCGCGCCCGCCGTCCCAGGCCCGGGCGCGTGGTCGTCCACCCGCACGAGGCGGGGAGCGAGGCCGTCTACAAGTACCCCCCGGACGTCCTCGACGCCACCTGGCGGGCCTGCTCGGCCCTCGAGAGGCCACCCACCGAGCGCGACCTCGCCCGCATGGTCGAGGAGATCTACTCGGGGCGATCGCCCGGGCGGAGCGAAGCTTTCGAGCTCATACAGGGCGTCGCGCGGGATCACCAAAGGAACCTCCGGGGCGTCCTGGACTCGCCCCGACCCGACGAGGCCGACGCCTTGAAGAGGACGCGCCTCGAAGACTACCCCCAGGTCGGGGTCGTCCCCGAACGGTTCGCCCGCGAGGCCGCCCGGGCGGTCCCTCGCGAGCGACGACTCTTCGAACTCAAGGTCCCCGTCTGGTACGCCAAAGCCCATCGCGTCGACGGGTTCGACGACCTCCCCGTCTGCCGCATGGAGTACGGCCCGGAGTTCGGCGCGGAATTGATCGCTTCGAAGGAGCGTCCGGATCCGGGGTCCCTCATCTTCTGACCAAAGGACGGAGAGCTTGCAACTCGTCATCAACACCTTCGGCTCGAGCCTGCGCCGGAAGGACGGCATGTTCCTGGTCGCGTCGGGCGGGCGCAAGGTCGCCGTCTCGCCGACCAAGGTCCAGACGATCTGGCTGGCGACCGGCGTCCACCTCTCCACCGACGCCGTCCGGCTCGCCCTCGAGCACCACGTCGACATCGCCCTGCTCGACAAATACGGCGACCCCTACGGGCGGTTCTGGCACGTCGGGCTCGGATCCACCACCCGGATCCGCCGTCGCCTCCTCGAACTCGCCACGTCGCCGGACGGCGCGCGACTGGCCGCCGAATGGGTCGTCGCCAAGGTCGGCAACCAGGCGACGCTGCTGCGCGACCTCGCCCGGACCAGGCCCGACCGCGCCGCCGCAATCGAGGAGGCGGCCGCGAAGATCGACCGCATCGCCGCAGTCGTGGCCGCCGCGCCGCCGACGTCGATCGACGAAGCCCGGGCCTCCTTCATGGGGCACGAGGGGGTCGCGGGCCGCGAGTATTTCGCCGCCTTGAGCCTCGCCCTCCCCGAGCGGTTCCGCTTCCAGGGCCGCAGCCGGTCGCCCGCGAAGGACGAGTTCAACTGCCTCGTCAACTACGCCTACGGCGTCCTCTACTCCCTCGTCCAGCGCGCCTGCCTGCTCGCCGGCCTGGATCCCGCCGTCGGGCTCCTCCACACCGACGACTACAACAAGCCTTCGCTCGTCTTCGACCTCGTCGAACTCTTCCGGATCCATGCGGAGCGGGTCGTCGTCAACCTCTTCGCGTCGCGGAAGGTCCGCCCCGAATCGTTCGACCGGGATCGGGGCGGCTTCCGCCTCAACGCCGACGGGAGGGCGCTCCTCATCGGCGCCCTGAACGACCATCTCGATCAATCCAAGCTCCACGGACGACGCCGGCTCAAGGTCCGCGACACCATCGTCTACGAGTGCCAACGCCTCGCCGGCCGGCTCATCCGGGGCCTCGACGACGATGCCGAGGTCGACCTCGAGGTTTTCGACCTCGAGGCCGCGGCGGAATTCGTGGACGCCCCGCCCCGGGAGGAGGACGGTCGTGCTGACCTGGATGGTCTATGACATCGCCGACGACGGGCGTCGCGCCCGCGCCGCCAAGGCCGCGCTGCAGGCCGGCCTCGTCCGGGTGCAGATGAGCGTCTTCCTGGGCGCGATCAACGACAACGAACGCGACGGGCTCACTCTCCGGCTGTCCGACCTGATCGACCCCGGGGCGGATTCCGTCTACGTCTTCCCGATGTGCCGCGCCGACTTCGCGAAGGTCGACCTGCTCGGGGTCGCCTTCGACCGGAGGCGAGTCGCCGACGAACTCTCATCGCTGTTCATCTAGGGCGGACCGCCATGGACCTCGACTTCCGCGACGCGCTCCTGACCGCGAGCGACGTCCTCGAACACCTCTTCTGCGGCCGGTTCACCTACTTCGAACGGCACTTGGGCCTCCCCGAGTTCCAGGAGCGGCGGGAGAAGGTGCGCCGAGGTCGGGCGCTGCACCGCGTGCGCGAGGCGACGAACCGGGCGTACCTGCGCAAACGCCTAGGGGTCGTCGACAAGATGATCGACGTCGACCTCGCCAGCCCGCGGCTCCACCTCCGCGGCCGGATCGACGAAGTCCTGTTCTTCGAGGACGGCGCCGCCGGCCCGCTCGACTACAAATTCGCCCGCGACCCCGGACGGGTCCACGCCACCCTCCGGATCCAGTCCGTCATCTACGCCCTGCTGATCCGGGAGAACTTCGGCGTCCCTGTCCGCCGCGGCCATCTCGTCTACACGCGTTCGGGCCACCGGGCCGTCCCGGTCGATTACCAGGCCGACGACTTCCGGACGGTCGGGCGCGTCGTCCGCCGGATCCTCGACGTCGCGTCCCGGGGGACGCTGCCGAAACGCGCCCCGGCGGGCCGTTGCGTCGATTGCTGCTACCGACGTATCTGCGTCTGATGGCCCTCGAGGTGGATCTCGTTCGCGAGGCTCGGCTTACGACCCCGGATACCATGCGGGCGGGCTCCGCGAAAGCCTCGAAAGCCTTCGCCGACCTCCCGCGAGCCCGCACTAAGATTCGGAGTAGATTATCCGCAAGCCGTTCTTGGATAATGAGTTTTCGAATTCGATCGGTCGGCGAGGTCGTTCCACCACAACAAGGATTGAAACCGGCCGTTGAGGGCGTTCCGCGCGACGGCCGTCAGCGTCGGCGAGGTCGTTCCACCACAACAAGGATTGAAACTAGAACTCGCGTTGGATCTCGGCGATCGACTCGTAGCGTCGGCGAGGTCGTTCCACCACAACAAGGATTGAAACTCGTTCGCCTGGAGCGAGCCGCCGACCTGATAGGCGTCGGCGAGGTCGTTCCACCACAACAAGGATTGAAACGCGATTCAACCACTCTTCTACATACTTCACATCACAAGTCGGCGAGGTCGTTCCACCACAACAAGGATTGAAACCCCGGCCCGATCGTCCCGGACGCCGCCTCGCCGTCGAGTCGGCGAGGTCGTTCCACCACAACAAGGATTGAAACCCGGATCTACCTGGACGGCGTCCGGCTGGGGTGGTGGTCGTCGGCGAGGTCGTTCCACCACAACAAGGATTGAAACATCCTTGCCCATGCAGGCGATGACCGTGATGCCGGCCCGTCGGCGAGGTCGTTCCACCACAACAAGGATTGAAACTCCATCCCGTCCCAGCCGGGGTCGACCCAGCCGTCGCGTCGGCGAGGTCGTTCCACCACAACAAGGATTGAAACGTGATATTGGTCCCGCACCTGCGGACGTGGCCGAGGGCGTCGGCGAGGTCGTTCCACCACAACAAGGATTGAAACAACGTGGTACGCCCGCTTCGTCGCCTGGCCGGCGAGGGTCGGCGAGGTCGTTCCACCACAACAAGGATTGAAACTAGACGGGCCACCAATCGCCGCCGAGCTGGATCTCCGTCGGCGAGGTCGTTCCACCACAACAAGGATTGAAACTCGGCCTCGGCCTGGGCGACGGCCGCGTCGGCGATCGCGTCGGCGAGGTCGTTCCACCACAACAAGGATTGAAACAGGGCTCTCCGACGGCGAATCTGTGCATCCGTCCCGTCGGCGAGGTCGTTCCACCACAACAAGGATTGAAACTCCCAGACCACGAGATTCCGCAGCCGGCAGCCGGCCGGTCGGCGAGGTCGTTCCACCACAACAAGGATTGAAACCATCTTCCGCTGGTTCATGAACCAACCCCCGTCAAGTCGGCGAGGTCGTTCCACCACAACAAGGATTGAAACAGGACGAACGTGTACGCGACGGCCCCGGGGTCGTCGCGTCGGCGAGGTCGTTCCACCACAACAAGGATTGAAACACCGCCGCCGCCGCCGCCCGGACCGCCTCCGCCTCGGTCGGCGAGGTCGTTCCACCACAACAAGGATTGAAACCTCGACTTCCGCGGGCCGATCGGCGAAGTCTTCCTCGGGTCGGCGAGGTCGTTCCACCACAACAAGGATTGAAACTCCAGGAACGGCGTCGAGGCCCCGGGGATGGGCGGGGTCGGCGAGGTCGTTCCACCACAACAAGGATTGAAACCCGTCGAGGGCCCATGCCCCCTCCCGACAGGTGGTGGTCGGCGAGGTCGTTCCACCACAACAAGGATTGAAACCTCTGGCCGTCCAGCTTGGACGCCACTACGCCGCCCGTCGGCGAGGTCGTTCCACCACAACAAGGATTGAAACCGGCCATAGGGGGTGAGGGAGTAGAGCAAAGTCCGCCCCGTCGGCGAGGTCGTTCCACCACAACAAGGATTGAAACACCGACCCGCCCCGCTCGGCCGGGGTCGCCCCGCCGGGTCGGCGAGGTCGTTCCACCACAACAAGGATTGAAACTCCCTCCGCGACCAGCCCAACGCCAACCAGCTCCACGGTCGGCGAGGTCGTTCCACCACAACAAGGATTGAAACCGGAGCACCATGCGGACGTCGTGCATCGTCTCCATGACGTCGGCGAGGTCGTTCCACCACAACAAGGATTGAAACTCGATGAGGGCGACGCCGCCGATGGGCCGGCACGATGTCGGCGAGGTCGTTCCACCACAACAAGGATTGAAACACGCCCCCAACGGATCGAGACATCAACTTCCCTCCTGTCGGCGAGGTCGTTCCACCACAACAAGGATTGAAACGTCATTGGTCCCACCCCGTCGGACTGGCCCCCATCGTGTCGGCGAGGTCGTTCCACCACAACAAGGATTGAAACCAAGAGACCCAGTAATCGCCATCGGCGCCGGCGACCTGTCGGCGAGGTCGTTCCACCACAACAAGGATTGAAACCCCTCGCGGGGCCAGGCGCTGGTGATGAGGCCGTCGCGTCGGCGAGGTCGTTCCACCACAACAAGGATTGAAACACCATGTCGACGATCGGCTCGCCCTCGGGCTTGCGGTGTCGGCGAGGTCGTTCCACCACAACAAGGATTGAAACTTCAACGAGCGCGACCAGATCAAGGCCGACCTCCAGCGTCGGCGAGGTCGTTCCACCACAACAAGGATTGAAACCTCAAGTACATCCTCGGCCACGCCCTCGACCTCGCCACGTCGGCGAGGTCGTTCCACCACAACAAGGATTGAAACACGAGCAGGGCGGATTGATAGTCCTGGACCTTCGAGTCGGCGAGGTCGTTCCACCACAACAAGGATTGAAACCGCAACAGGGTTCGCCGACTCCTCGCATAGGGCCGGTCGGCGAGGTCGTTCCACCACAACAAGGATTGAAACTCGAAGACGCGAATCTCATCGGGCGTCGTCGAATTGAGTCGGCGAGGTCGTTCCACCACAACAAGGATTGAAACTCGACCTGCAACAGGATGCCCTCCGTCAGTCTCTCGCCGTCGGCGAGGTCGTTCCACCACAACAAGGATTGAAACCTCGCCGACCTTGGCGGCCTCGTAGCTCGCTTGCGGTCGGCGAGGTCGTTCCACCACAACAAGGATTGAAACACGATCCGCCGGCCCTGGGGCGTGTCGAGGATCAGCTGTCGGCGAGGTCGTTCCACCACAACAAGGATTGAAACCTCGCTCTCCCCCTCGGGGAGCAGGAGCTGGCCGTGTCGGCGAGGTCGTTCCACCACAACAAGGATTGAAACAAGATCGGACCGCCGTCGTCCTGGAAGCGGTGCGCGGTCGGCGAGGTCGTTCCACCACAACAAGGATTGAAACCGGAGCCGACAGCGTCACGACCGCCCGTCGGCGAGGCGTCAGCGAGCCCATCCCACCACAACTATTGAAACAACGGCTCGTCCGGCTGCGGGCCGACCAGGCTGCCCCATCCGCGAGGCGAGTCAGGTGATTCGTGATTCGAAGCTGATTTTGCGGCTCCGGTCGCCGTGAACTCGTCCAGAATCTCCAGGAGCCGACGCCCCCGCTCCGTGAGCGTGTTGACGACGGCCCTCCTGGAGCGGGCCCGTCCGACGACGCCCGCGGATTCCATGAAGCCCAGCGCCTTCGAGGCGTTCACCGGGAGCAGACCCGACGCGGCCGCCAGCCGCGACGTGCTCGCGTCGCCCCCCCGCAGGACGTCCGCCAGGCGGAGCCGCTCGCCCGAAGCGAGGAGCCGGACGACCTGCATGGCCTCGGCCCGGCCGACCTCGGGGGCCAGGCCCGCCAGGGCCTCCAGGGCCGTGTACGCCTCGCGGCCGCGCCTCGTCAGCCGGTAGTGTCGGCGCGGATGTCGGCGAAGGCACTCCGCCCAGCCGCCCCGCGTCAGCGAGGCCAGCCGACGCGACTCCGCGCCCTGGGACCTCCCGGTCGCGGCCGCGACCTCTGCCTGGGAGAGTTCGCCGTCGCCCAGCGCGGCCAGGACGTCGTGCGAGGCGCATAGGTCGCGGATGATCGATCCCCGCGCGTGCGATCCCGGAGGCCCTTCGCCTCGCCCGTTCAGGGAGGCAGGCTTGCCGATGAGCTCGTCGCACGGGGCGTTTAGTCCGGCGGTCATGGCGATTCGACCTCGACGATGCGGATTCGATGGCTGGATTCGGACGAAGCCGGCGCGGCCCAGGCCGCGAGGCATGCGGCCGAGGCGGCGAGAGTCCCCCGCCCCCGGCTCGCGGGCGGCCGGGCGACGTCTGGGCCTCCCAGGCGGGATTCGACGACGCCCGGGCTCCTCCCGCAACCAGGCCCGAAGGACGCCCGCGGGCCCTCGACCCGCGTCGCCGCCCCGGCGATCGTCCCAGCCTCCGCGGGGTCGTCGTCGTCCGGCGCGCGCGCTCGGCCGCCCCAGGACGCGAGGGGTCGTCCCGATCCCGGCCCCGTGCATGGCCGCCCGGGCCCCTGGGAGACCCGAGGAAGCGTCCGCAGGCCGGACCGCCTACCCGGCACTCCCACCCCCGGGGACGCCGTGCAGGGCCTCCCAGGGGGTCGTACGCCGTCCGCCCGATCGACGCATCCCCCCCTCGCTCCGCCCGCCTCACGACCGCCCTCCCCCGTCGAAGCCCCGCGACCTCCCGGGGACTGCCTCCTCGGCGCGAAATCGCCCGCATTCGGCGAAATCGAGGCCCCGAATCGCCCCGCATGCGACCGACTCGACGACGAGCCGCCCGGCCCCTCGATCCGGGTCGGCCCGGCATATCCACTAACATATGCAATATTTTTTGATAAATATGTAATTAATCGACTAAAATAATGCCGTCTCGCAATCGACTCAAAGGTTATCCGTTTAACGACTTGCGTCACGAATACCGACCCGAACCGCCGGGGGCATTCCAGGGGGATGCCGCGATCCCCCGCCTCGGACGACGGTGCCGCCCTCGCCTCCCCGCCGCCAGAACACGAATGCACGCATTCGTATTATGCGCCGGAATAGGGGGGGGCAGAAAAAACTCGGCATTTCTCACGCGCGGGGAAAACGTCGGTGAGGGGCCTTCGATCCCCCAGCGAATCCGACCCCTACCCCCCTAGGGGAATCGCCGGGCCATGAACCAGATGAAACCCCCGAACAGGATGAGGATCGCGACTTGCGACGACACGATCCGGATGGCTTCGAGAGTGTTCGTATCCATGGCGTCACCAGTTGCGAATGATGTCCTGGACGATGCGAGCCGTCAGGGCCAAGGCCATGAGGCCGAGGGACGTACCGACGAAGGTCGTCAACAGGCGCTCGCCCGTGGTCATGTGGGACATGGCTTCACTCCCCCGTGTCGGGCCGGACCACGGCCCCGATGGCGAAGAACAACGCCTCTTCCAGCTTCCCGACCGCAAGGGACTGCTCACGGTTGGGAGGCGTTGCGTCGACGACGACCCTGGCCGCCCTCTTGATGGCCTCGCGAATCTCATCACACCGGTTGCCGTCCGCCTGCGTGGCCGGACGATGCAGGTCGAAACGACGGTTGATCTCGCACGCTTTCATGGTCTCTCACATCCCCTTCCCACGCTTGATCCCCTCGCGTTCCGGCCCCGCGACGATGAGGCAGGCCAGGACGACGACCGCGAGGGTGGCGAATCGGCCCAACATGACGAGAAATGCAATCATGTGGATCGATTCTCCAATTTGCGGACTTCGTCGGGCGAGAACCGTCTCGCTATGACCTTCGCGGCGGCTTCACGCGAGCCGAGGAAGCAAGCCCGACGGAGTGCCGTCTGAAGCTCCGCATTCATCGAGTGCAGGCCCTTCAGGTAGTCCGCTCGGGCTTGCTCGATGTTGCTGAACTTGGCCTGATTAGACGTGACGCTCGCCCCTTCCGGGAGCAACGCGGCCGTCTCGACGTTTGATGCAATGCGTGCGTCCATAATGGGCCTTTGTCACAGGTGTCACAGGTGTCACAGGGTTTTTCTTATGTAAAGCCTGTGACTCAAATTCACTTAGGTTATGAACAGTAGGTACTGAACGTAGGGTTAGAAAAACAGTGCTATAGGGTCTACAGTAGAAAATGCCCGTGACACCTGTGACACCTGTTGCGCTACCCCCGCCGCCGCCTTAGTTCCTCAATCGTGTGGCATTGCTTGCATAGCGACACGAGGTTATCCAGGTCCAACGCCAAATCCTGCCGGGTCGCCCTCGGCTCGATGTGGTGCACGTCCACGGCGGCCGTCGTCTCGTCCCGGGCCGCACAATGCTCACAGACGGGGTTGGAAGCCAGCTTGACGGCCCTCAGACGCTTCCAGGGGCCCGAAGCGTAGAATCTCCACGCCTCCCGCCTCGCGGCCTTCGTGGGGGCTCTGAGCGGCCTGCCCGCGGCCGTCGAGCGATAGGGGATGAGCCTCGCCATCAGCCAAACAGCCAACGGCCGATGAGGAAGCCGATCAACGCCCCCAGGATGTAGCCGCTCGCCTCACAGATCATCGTGAACACCAGGCAAGCGAACTCCCAAGCGAGGTTGCGTCCACCATGCCACTTGTACCAGAGCCACAACATAGGGCGAGAGGGTCGGACGCCCCATCCCCTGGCCTGCTGCACGCCAGAGGGCCCAGGACGGCCGCCACGGCGTCCACGCCGCAAGGTCGAGGGAAACAGCGGACGACGTCGACGTCGCGTCCCAGGGGCATCTAGACGCTCATGGCCCCCCACCCTGGTCGGCCTCCCGGCGAGGGACGGCTTCAAAACGCGACGGGCGTCGCCGGGCCCTTCGACCCGCGACGCCCGTTCGAGGCTTCACATCCCTAGGGAGGCCGGGACCCTTGGTTCCCCGGCTCAGCAGTCCGGATCGGCGTCCAGACGGATCCGCAGCCCATGATCCTCGCCCACCCTCAACCTGAACTCGGCCCCCCCCGCCCCGTCCAGGAACGCCACGCAAGAGATGAAGTCGTCCATCCCCTCGAACATCCTCGTCAGGCTTTCCCGCATCATCCGCATCGCTTCCGCCCGACCCGGGCTGATGCGACGCGCCGTCCACCAGCAATCACACTCCGGGTGAATCCGACCCTCCCCCTTCATCGCCGGAGCCTCGTCGCGGTCGGACGCCTCGGCCGTCGTCGCCGCGCGGCCCTTCTTCTTCTCGATCGTCGCTGCTGACGCCATCGTCGTTACGCCTCCTCACAGGGTGGGATTCGGATGAAATCCCGCGCCGGAACGCGCCGGCCCGCATCGAACGCTTTTCGAGATGGTCGAAGGACGTCGAGGCTCAGGACTTCATGTCCGCCTTGATCGCCGCGTCGATCGTGGGGCGGACCTTGTGCCACACGCTCTGGCTGACGACGGCGACGGTCATCTCGGCGTCGTACACGCCGATGCCCACCTCGAAGTCGGCCCCGCTGATGAGGCCCCCACCCATCGGGGACGCGTCGAACTCCTCCAGCAGGAACGCCCGCAGGACCCTCGCCAGCTCGGCGGGCGTCGAAGGTTCGTTGTAGCTCGCCACGGCGGGGCGAGGTTTCCCCGTCTCCTGTTCGGCGTGGTCGACCTGCCAGTCGAAGGAGCGGAACCAGGACGTCAGGTAGACGGC
>Ga0207420_1000479_pt1 | contig 38372 bp, 26 predicted proteins | sample ThiBio_inoc_biof_FD_183941 | JGI IMG/M metagenome (GOLD analysis project Ga0207420, IMG submission 183941) | Wastewater bioreactor microbial communities from Cape Town, South Africa - Thiocy_inoc_biof (SPAdes) | ecosystem: Engineered > Bioremediation > Thiocyanate > Unclassified | place: South...
CCGCCATTTCCACTAACAAAGTGAGCATAAGCTTCTTCGAACATTTGTTTATATTCCTCTTTACCGGTAGTTTCATAAGCATCAAGAATTATCTCAAGACATTCAGCCTCACCCCAAAATCCCGTAGATGTTTTTAGCCAATTAAAATATCGTGTCTTCCAACTTTGCATCATTGAGAATCTAATTGATGGAGTTAGAACATTAGGTTCATCTTCAACTTGTTCAAATTTCCATATCTGACGCGAATTAGATGCTTCATCTTTAGCAAAAAAGCGTATTGGTGCGCCATCATTATTTACTTCTGCACTATTAACTAACTCAAGACATCCCGACTGCTGTCCATTGAAAATATAATATAAATCCGTTTCACCTGATATCTTCTCCAATCTCCATTTATATGCTTCCGATGTATTAGCAACATTTTGTACGATTTGTAATGCACCTTGCGATTGTAATCTTTTACCTGAAAACATATTTTCGAAGTAAAATTTTCCATCACCGGCATCTACTGCACGCCATCTTTGAGAATTTACATTCGTGTTTGTCCATAAAAAAACTTTTGCACTGTTATCGACAGAAGAATTTTCAACAGTTAGAACTCTGTTACCGGTATAATTAGTAGATATTTTGTAGACATTACCGGGACTAACTGCAAAAGTTTGATGAATAATAAAAGAAAAAGCAAAATAAATAAAAATAATAATAGAAATACGTTTCATATGTAAATACTGTGTTATAAAGCTGCCCTTTTCGAGAGCAGCTTTATTATGATTATACTAAAATATTTAAATGCTATTAAGCAAATCTAATTTTCCATCGTCGATTAACTTCAAGATAAGTTCACCAAACAAAGTGTTTTGCCAAGCAAACCATGAGCGAGTATAATCAAAATGATTGTTAACATTGAAAGATTCATGCATAAAACCTGTACCGGCATCTGTAGCCATCAACATCTTAATGCAATATTTTATTTCATCATCATTCTGGCTTGTAAATGCCTTCATCATAATACTCATGGGCCATGCCATATCATATCCAATATGCGGTCCACCAATACCTTCACCATCCTTACCTTTAAAGAAATATGGATTATCTTCACTCCATACAAAATTTCTTGTGTTTTGATAAATAGGATCTTTCACTGACACATCACCTAAATATGCCATACCTAACAAACTCGGCACATTTGCATCATCCATCAAAAGTTGATTACCAAAACCATCAACTTCATATGCATATATTTTTCCATATTTCGGATGATTATAGATAGCATAGTTTTTCAAAGCAGTTTCTACTTCATTAGCAAGAGTATTACATTCAGCAGCTTGCTCTGTATTGTTATTTACAACGGTCAATATTTCAGCAGCTTTTCTTAAAGAACTAACTGCGAAAAAATTTGAAGGAACTAAAAATTGCAATATTGTAGCGTCATCAGAAGGACGAAAAGCAGAAGCAATCAGACCAACAGGCTTAACCGGATTACCTTTGCCACTATTCGACATAGTGTCAAACTGACGATCGGTTACGCGCAAGAATGTATACGGACCATGACCATCTTTCTTTTGTTGTTCTTTGAAAGTTTGGAGAACAAGCGTTATTGCACTATTCCATTCATCTCCGAATACAGAAGTATCACCGGTAACTTTCCAATATTCATAAGCTAAACGTAACACATAGCAAAGCGAGTCAATCTCCCATTTGCGTTCGTGTAGTTCGAGCTTCATATCTGTTTTATCCGACATCCACTGATGATCGGGGTTTGGATCATGAGGATCGAGGAAAGCATTAGCATACGGATCGATATTAATACATCTAAACTGGCGAAGTACGGTACCTCTTAACATTTTTCTAAGAGCTTCGTCTTCATTCGCTAGTTTAAGATATGGCCATACTTGTGCACCTGAATCGCGCAACCACATAGCGTGAATATCCCCTGTATAAACAAGGGTGTCGTCATCACCATCTTCATTGGTGTAATAGCGAACAGTAGTATCGATAGTATTAGGAAAGCAATTTTCAAACATCCATCTCAACCGAGCATTAGTTAACATTTGAGTCACCATAGCAATTTTATTCTCTACAGCCTGAGAGGTAAATAAACGCTTATCAAGTTCAGGACGTTTAGACACATAAACCTTCAAATTATCGCTATCGATAGAGATTGCGGCTGCTTTTTCAGCATAATCAACCTTTGGTAATTTTGTCGGAGTTTTTCCGCAAGAGATTAATGATATGGCTACTAATAAGCCTGCCATCATAAAAAAGTTACGTAATGATTTTGTGTAAGATTTCATACTTTTTTTTGTTTTTGTGTTATTTCTATTTTATAATCTACTAATTCTAGCATACATCTCAACCATAGCAAATTGAGTCAATAACCATTTAGAATTGTCTTTCTTTTGTCCACTCCAATCAGAATTAAATAAGCCATTGTCATCTCTCATGTGTAGCCAGGCATAATCTAAATTTTTTCTAAATTCATCAATATATTTTTTCTCCTTATTTACGTAATATAGTTCAACATAACCACGAAACATTACTGCAGTAAACCAAATATCACCTGAGCGCAAAAATCTAAAATTATCTTGTATTTCAGGCGATATCTCTCTAAAGAAAAAGTTGTAAGCTGATTCTGCAATATTCTTAGCATCTGCAAGATATGATGAATCATTCGTTAGTTGAAATAATAATGCAGCAGCCTGTATCATCTGACCACTATTATAAGCATACTTTTTCTTATCAACAAAACCATTCCTTCTAATATTATCATAAATTAAATAATCGTCCGGATCTTGTAGATGAGTTTTAGTCCAGCTATATAACTCTTTAGCTCTTTTTAAATAATATTGATTATGAGTTGCCATAAATAGTTTTGCTGTATATACAGCACCTGGAGCATTGGAACAAGCATGTTTAGAACCTTTCCTTTGTTCAACCCAATAGATACCATCACCCAAGATGCTATCTGTACCACTTTCGATAAACTTCCATACCGCTTCAGCCTCTTGTAAATAGGATTCGTTTTTAGAGCTTAAATACATATCCGTAAAATCAATACCTATCCACACATTATCATCATAGAATCTATCCGGTAGAGGTTTAATCTTAATATAAGAAGCATAAGCACCAGGTTTACGAACTGTATCCCAGTATAATTTAAGTCCGGGCAAAACAGTATTATCAAACATATCTAAATATCCTTTATCGCCTTTGGCTTCATACAGTGCGCTTACTGCCGACAAACTACCTGAGAATGGCCACAAATAAGAAAACTCATTTTTCTTTTTAGCCTGCTCAGCATTATCTAAGTAAGTAACCTGATGAGAATCGTTAAAAGGAAAAGTTTCACGCAATAAAAAACTGCCTTTAACAGAATAATAATTATAAATTGATTCTAAAGTTTGTTTTGCTCGATTAACATCATCATCAGCTTTACAATGTCCAATTAGAATAAAAGATAATATCAACGAAATTGAGAGGTAATTTATTGTTTGTTTTTTATTCATAACGATGGTGTTAAACAAAGTATTAAACCCGCATGGCACTCATTATTAAAATCACCATGCGAGTTTTTTATCTCTGCAAAGATAATAAAAAATCTAAACTAAATTTATTATAAAATCTTTGTCCTATACCAATTATTACAAATTAAAACACTTGAAAGTCGTATATTCGTACTGTGAAACCCTCACTCTGATCTGGCTTAGTAATATTCAAACGAACAAAGCGAGCTTTAACCGGTTCAATAAGCATACGTTCAGTTTCGATACTGGTATTATCTGTAACAGCATCAACAGTTTTCCATTCATCATTTTCGTTGAGCTTAACCATCAAGCTATATTCCTTGGTGATATAATCAAGTTCCTCTAAACCGGCATGGAAAACAGACCAACCACGAATTGTTTCTTCTTTACCTAAATCTACAGTCATGTACTTTGGTTTGTTTATGCTTCCATCACACCATTTGGTATTCAAGTTATCATCAATAGCAAAAATTGCCCTTTCACGTTCATTGAACTCACCCGTTTTTTCAATCACAGATTTACCAAGTAACAGATTTTTTCTAATAAGTGTTTCAGAATTAACTTCAGTATCAGGAAGATTAACGCCAAGTACATCTGATGCAGGTATCAAATAATTATTCTCATCCTTAACAACCGAAGCAGCAAAAACAACTACTCTTTGATCTTCAGGTAAAATAATTTTTTTAGCATTCTTCGGCAAATCAAAAGGAATAGCAAACATATAGGTAAATTCATAAGGAATGTCTTTCCTGTATATCGAACTATGCTTGTGAGTACCCACAAAAGCAATATCAGTAGGTTTAATATATGCTTCAGTATGACCTGTATGTCCCCACTGACCAATAAAGCCTGTATACGAAGGAGATACAAAATCAACTTTCACATTATCAATCATCAATGATGTTTGTATATCATTTGAGGTAGAAGCAACAAGTAAATATACTCTATTGAAGTCACCTTGAGGAATATCTATAGTTTGAGCATTACATTTTACAGCATTAGGTACATCATTAGATGCTAATTTGAAATCAACACCATTAAATGTAATCTCATTTTGCCATAACTCAGCAGCGTAGGAATTGCCTTTACCGTCGAAATTAGCATCCGAACGGAATGCATTAAACGAACTTGCTTTCATATTATACGGTAATGGTAATGATTGAGCACTAACAGCTTCAATTTTGCTTTTAGAATCTGCCAATTTAACCTTAAAGGTTTTCATACCGAATGGCTTAACATCAAAAGTTAGATTATTTCCGGAAAATTTAACATTAGCAATTTCATCTTCCACACCATTAAGTTCTTTAGCTGAAACTATATTTGCAATAAAAGATATATTTGTTTTTTGATTTTCCTTACCGGTAGTTTCGTACAAACGAATAATATATTCATCGGATTTCTCAGCTTTTTTAAGAGCTTTTACAACTACATTTGCATTGTCACTTTTAACAAAAGAAAAGGACTTGCCCATGTTACCCTTATGTTTTGGAGCGATAAATGCTTTTGGTGTCTGATTTAAAATTTCAGCTTTTTCAACAATTCCTGCTGATTGATAATCATCAGTATGACCTAATATAGAATACACAAATTGATGTTTACCAAAATCTTGTCTATCCTGATATGCATATCCACCTCTTGTTTTAGGCGTGTGTAGCAAAGTCAGTCTGATAGTATGATCATTAGGTTTATCCCAACCATATTTAGAATCGTTCATTACTGCAACTCCATATTTCCCGTCAACATCAGTTAAATCTGCCCATTGTTGAGCATATACTTCATAAGCAATATCAGTATTATTACCTCTTTTAACAGATCCGACACCTAAGTCATATGTAGCTTCATTATTCGTAACATTCAATGGAAACTCAGCTTTCAGCAATGCGTTTGTAGTATTCCAGTCAATGTCATTATAAATATCTATACGGTCGGCTTGTCCTCCTTCTGTCAGACTGATATATTGACGAAATTTCGAGTCGCCATAAGTCTTTTCAACACATATAGTTGCACGAATAGGACCTCTCTCTGTAACAGATAATTTCACATTTTCAGTAATTGATACCGGATCTTTATCTATTTCTTTTTTAAGAATTTCCCAAGCAGGCCAATGAAAAGATTCATTTTCTGTAAACAAAGCCAATCTAATTGACTTACCTGCTTTAACCAATTCTTTGTTATGTCTTTTGTCTATAATTGAAACAATATCACCATTATTATTGAGTTGAATTTTATAGATACTGTTTTCAAGCGAATTGTTAGTAACCGATAAATTATTTTTAGATTTATAACTTTCATTCCTAATATCATACACAACATAGCCACAAGAAGGCAGATTTGCTGAAACAAGCAGAGTCACCTCACCTTTTTCAGAAGCAATTATTTGCGATGGTACTACTACATTTTTCTCATTGTATACTTTTATGTTACCCGCTTGTTTTGGAGCTTTAATCTTTATTTTTACAACTTCTGCAACAGAAAATGCATTTGAATTATAAATAACTAACGGAGAACCTTTTACTTGGGTATCCAACACTCTGCTTACAGCTCCGGTAGAGCTTTGTAACACGTTAGCAAAATCTTTCAAAGAAATCAGCTCATCATTCCATGAAAACTCATAAGCACGTGGAATGCTTGTCCCTGTTAAATCATCATGAAATTGATGCCAAATCACACGTTTCCAAGCCTCTGTGAGTCTGTGTTGAGGATAGTTTAATGCACCCAACCAATCAGCAACAACAGCAGAACGTTCAGCAGCATCAGCCAAAAGTTCGTTTTTGCGATTATACAGCTTCATAGCAGCCTGCGAAGTATAACATCCTGTTGCATGAACATCCATCAGCAATTCGCCATTGTATACAGGTAATTCCGGATGTTTATCAAATGGTAGGTAATCTTTATATAGCTGATCACTTGTAGCACTGATAATTTGGATATCTCCACTGCCATTAACACCTTTTTCTACTGCACGAACAGATTCTATGGTAGGAGCTCCACCGGTATCTCCAGTTCCATAATAATGATAAACAGATTTTATCGGACTTTTATCAATGATATTCTTAAGATAAGTACTTTCACTAAGATCCTCATCCTTCCATTTTGTAGTATAATTATGAGCATCAGCCACCATCATAATACGAGAGCCGTCAATCCCTTGCCATAAGCCAATTTCAAAAGGAATTTTACTACCATTATGAAAACCTTTTTGACGCCACATTAATTTCTGGGTAGAAAACCCAATCAGTCCTGAGTGAGCAGCAACAGTTGGTAATGTCCATCCAAAGCCAAAGCAGTCGGGTAAGAAAATATCCGTACCACTAACACCAAACTCATCACGATAGAAGTGCTGACCATACAAAATATTACGTGTAAATGATTCAGGAGAAGGAATATTAGGATCATTAGCATCCCAAGTACTTCCTGTAACATGCCAACGTCCCTCGTTGATATACTTTTTCATAAGTTCGTATTGGTGAGGAAAATACTCCTTCATCCATTGATATTTAATTCCTCCTTCAAAATTAAATATATAATTAGGATATTTTTCTAACAACATTAAATTTTGATCTAATGTTTTAGGAATAAACTCACTAATAGAACGTTGCACATCCCAATTCCATTGAGAGTCGAAATGCGCATTGGAAACAATATAAGCTTTCCTCTGTTTGTTAACTTCTTGTGCATTCATATAGATACAAAGTATGCTTAAAAATACGATTGCAATGGTTTTTAATTTCATGTTTATGTTTTTAATTAATATGATTAAATATATTTTAAGTAGTAAATTATCTTTCAGAACAACTATCTTTTTTCATTTGTAAATGAATAAGGTAAATCGGCAGTGTTAACACCTCTATTGAAATTAGGCTTTTCAGACATTTCAAATTTAACATTAATTCCATCCATCATATCTTGATGAGTGATATAATTTTTGTCGTATTTTTTACCATTTACGTACATAGTATTAATATACACATTTTGATTACAATTATTTAATGACTCTATGGTAATAGTCTTGTTATTTTCTAAATGTAATTTTGCTTTCTTAAATAATGGTGAACCCAAAACATACTGATCAGTTCCGGGACAAACAGTATAAAATCCTAAAGCTGACATAACATACCATGCAGAAGTCTGACCATTATCCTCATCTCCACAATATCCATCGGGAGTAGCTTGATATAATTTTCTCATAATTTCACGAGCCCAAAACTGAGTTTTCCATGGCTGTCGTGAAAAATTATACATATAAACCATATGCTGAATAGGTTGATTGCCATGAGCATATTGACCCATATTCATTACCTGCATTTCTCGCATTTCATGAATCATACCTCTGCTTTTCATTCCTTTCACTCCCGGCACAATAAAAACTGAATCCATCATCACGTTAAACATTTTTTCTCCACCCATGGTATTTATTAAACCCTGAGGGTCGTGGAATACACAAAAACTCCAATGCCAGCTATTGCCTTCACAAAATGCATCACTCCAATCTTCGGCAACGAAATCCTTATCAAAAGTGCCATCTTTACTTCTACCCGACATCAGTTTGTGTTTCGGATTATACACATTAACATAATTCATTGCTCGTTTAGCAAAAACATCAATTTCTGAAGAAGGTTTATTCAATTTTCTTCCTAACTGATATATTGTCCAATCATTATAGGCATATTCTAAAGTACGGGCAGCACTATGCCTTATCCCAACATCATTAGGCACATAACCAAGTTCGTTGTACAACTCGTATCCATGACGACCTGAAGCCGGAACTTTTGGATGAACATTATTTGCTCCATGCTTAAGAGCATTCCATAAAATCTCAATATCATAGCCCTTTAAACCCTTCATGTAGGCATCGACAACTATTGAAGCTGAGTTGTTTCCTATCATTATATTTCTATGCCCTGGACTTGCCCATTCAGGTAAGAATCCACTTTCCTTATAAGCATTAATCAAACCTTCTTGCATTTTTTGATTCATCGATGGATACAAAAGATTTAAAAATGGGAACAAACTTCGAAAAGTATCCCAAAATCCTGTATCTGTAAACATATATCCTGGTAAAACCTCACCATTATACGGACTATAATGCCATACTTTACCATTTTCATCATATTCATAAAAAGCTCTGGGAAATAATACTGTACGATATAATGAAGAATAAAAAGTGCGAAGATTGTCGATATTATTATCTTCTATTTCAACTTTACCAAGAACATCGTTCCATTTGTCTCTTCCTTTCTCTACAATTTGTTTAAAAGAAGAATCGCCTACTTCTTTTAGATTCAATTCAGCTTGTTTAAAACTGATAAAAGAAGAGGCAACACGTGCATGAACTATCTCACCACGTTTAGTTTTAAATCCGACAATAGCACCTGCATGATTATCAGTTATCTCTAATTGATTATTTTTAATTTTTTCACTTCCAACAACAGCTTTAAAAGAAAAAGATTTATCAAAGCAAATGACAAAATAATTTTTAAAATTACCGGGTACTCCTCCTGAATTCTTAGTAGTATAACCTATAATTTTATTTTCTTTAGGAATAATTTTCACATATGAACCTTTATCAAAAGCATCAATTACAACATAAGAACAATCACTATCAGGAAAGGTAAAACGAAATACAGCTGCACGTTCAGTCGGAGCTATTTCAGTCGTTACATCATGATCGGCAAGATACACCTGATAGTAATAAGGTTTAGCTATTTCAGCTTTATGAGAAAACCAACTTGCACGTTCATCTTGGTTAAATACAGGCTGGCTACCAACCGGCATTATTGAAAATTGACCATAATCATTCATCCACGGACTTGGCTGATGTGTTTGTTTAAAGCCACGTATTTTATCAGCATTATAAGTGTACATCCAACCGTCGCCCATTTTGCCGGTTTGAGGTGACCAAAAATTCATACCCCAAGGCATAGCAATAGCAGGATATGTATTACCGGTAGATAATTCATATTTCGATTGAGTTCCAACTAAAATACTCACATGGTCAACAGGAGTTTCGGTATTACCACCACAAACCGGTAGTAAACAACTTAAAGATAAAAAAAGAAAAATAGTTTTGATTTTCATGATAAATTGTTATTTTTTATAATTAGCTCACGAAGATATATCAAAAAAAAATAATACAAACATATTTTAAGTCGATTAACCCCACTTGGCACAAAAGTTTACTATTTTGTCAAAAAAGTTTACTCATTTATTTCTGTTTTTTATTGTAAACATCCATATTTTATATACTTTTGTTATCTTTTTAATCAATATGTATCATATGAACACATTAAAATATATAACATTAGTATGTATATTCATACACATTAATTCAATTTACGCGTATAATTTATCTCCTATAATTAATAATGATAAATTATCAAATAGCGCGATAACGGATTTTTGTCAAGATGAAAAAGGCAAAATGTATATAGGTACTTGTGATGGATTGAATTTCTTTAACAGTAGAGATGTTCAGACATATCAACCCAAAAACGAACATAACTTTTTAGCAGGAAACTTAATTGATAAAATTTTATATACCGGTAATAATAACTTCTGGATACAAACATATTACGGACTAAACAAATACGATGTAAACACTAATACTGTAACACATTACAACAATTTTCAGAAACTTTTCTTTATAGATAAAAGTCAAAATAACATACTTTTTATTATTAAAGAAAGTAACACTATATATCATTATCATAAATCAAGTGATTCCTTTAAAAAAATTCAATTATCAGGATTTATATTTTCAGATCTTAACAATGTATTTATTGATGAAAATAATATATTATGGATAATAACTAATAAAGGATATAATTTAACATATCATATATCAGATGAAGATGGTGATGACAATATTATTCTTACATCTCAACAAAATCTCAATTTTAATATAGAATTGTTGCAATCATATTATGAAGATAATACCCTTTACATAATTGATAAACAATATAATTTATACACATTTGATGTAGTAACACGACAAATGAATTTCATATTAAGTTTAAAACATGAAATTAATAAACGTGGTAAAGTATCATCTATAACATCATTAAACGACAATATTTTTGTAGGTTTCATGACTAATGGAGTAATATTACTCGAAAAAAAGGGAAAGGAATATGAGAAGAAAGATATCGAAATTAACAGTGGTATCTTCTGTTTGAAAAAAGATAAGATGCAGGATTTAATATGGATTGGTACAGATGGTAAAGGTGTTTATACCTACTCAAACACACCAATATCAATTAAATCGTACATATTAAGTAATTTAGCTTATAATATAGAATGTCCGGTGCGAGCAATATATTTAGACAAACACAATACCCTGTGGATTGGTAGTAAAGGTGACGGCATACTCAAGATGCACAATTATGACGTAAATAAAAGTTTGAACGACTGCGTCATTGAATTAATGAACTCAACAAATAATCAGATTAGTGATAATGTGATATATGCATTTGGCAAAAGTAAAAAAAACATCTTATGGATAGGAGGAGAAGATGGGGTATATTATTATTCGTATAAAACTAAAAAAACTAAAAAAGTAAATATAAATATTGAAGGAAGTAAATCTAGGATTCTTCATAGTTATGAAGGATATAAATATATGACTGAACCTCAAAAGAATGCAGAGATATTCAGATATGTTCATGATATATATGAAACTTCCGATTCTAAATTATGGATTGCAAGTGTTGGTTTAGGGATTATTCAAGCTGATATTACAGGTACAGACGATAACCCTATATTAACCAACATCCAGCACTTTACAATAAATAACGGAGATTTTGAGTCAAATTACTTCTTTTCGATATTTGCCGAAAATGATACTTCAATTTGGTTTGCAAACAGAGGTTATGGTACATTACATTTTAACAACAAGACAAAAAATTTAGATCCTGTCAATCATTATACTAAAGGTGCAAATCAAACTATAAACGATGTGTTTGCTATAAGAAAAGATAAGCATAATAATTTGCTTATAGGTACCGGATTTGGATTGCTCAAATACACATCACCGGAGCAAATAAAAATTTTCAACTCGGAAGCAGGCTTTTTAAATAATTCAATACATGCCATTCAGGAAGATGAAAATAACACTTTTTGGTTAACTACAAACAGAGGTATAATTCACTTCGACAATAAAACTGAAACATTTAGAATTTATGATAAGCCGGACGGATTATTAGTAACTGAATTTAGCGATGGGGCTTCTTTTAAAAACACAGAAAACGGAATGTTGTTTTTTGGAGGGATTAATGGCTTTGTAACAATACAGAAGGATAAAGGTACAGAGCAGGAATATATGCCTGAGATATTTTTCGATCAACTTACTATTTTTGGAGAAAAGATTAACATTAATGAAAAGCTAAAAAAGGATAAAAAAGCTAATAAATTAGAACTCAGCTATAAACAAAACTTTTTCACTATAGCGTTCACAGCTATTGATTATATTAATGGTGCAAACTATAATTATTATTATAAAATATCAGAATTAAGTGATCAGTGGATAAATAACGGGCAGAATAATAGTGCTTCCTTTACCAATATAGCTCCGGGCACTTATAATCTTAAAGTAAAATACTACAATCGCACTTTAAACCAAGAAAGCGAAGTGTATACTTTGAAAATTCGTATCCTGCCTCCATGGTATCTATCAATTTGGGCATATGTTTTTTATTGGCTTTTAGGAACTGCGGCAATAATACTTATTTATAATTACTATTCAGTTAGGCAAGAAAGAAAAAAACAAGTTTTAATTGACGAATGGGAACAAAAGCATCAGAAAGAAGTTTTTGAATCAAAGTTGAGATTCTTCACAAATATCGCACATGAGTTTTGTACACCACTGACGTTAATATCAGGACCTTGCGAACGTATTTTAGCACAACCCGGGATAACAAAGTTTGTATCGAATTATGTTAAAATGATAAAATCAAATGCAGAAAGGCTGAACGACTTAATCCTTGAATTAATAGAATTTAGAAGAATAGAGACAGGAAACAGGGAATTATACATTGAATCGACAGACGTAGTCAAACTTACTAAACAAATTCTTGAGAGATTCAGTGAGATGATTAGAATCAAGAATATTAATTTGCATGCATCAATACCCGTTGAATTGAATTGGAATTCAGATAAAGGTTTCCTGACAACAATTTTGACGAATCTATTATCAAATGCTTTCAAGTATACTCCAAATGGTAAAAAGATCAACATCGAAATAACCAACACAGAAACGCGCCTGACAATAAAGGTAGCAAATGAAGGTAAGCCTATAAAAGAAAAAGACTTCAAGCGAATATTTGACAGATATACTATATTGGATGATTTTGAAAACAAAGAGAACATAGAAGCTTTTTCAAGAAATGGATTAGGCTTGGCAATATTAAATAATATGGTCAATCTGTTAAATGGAAATATTGAAATTTCGAATATGCCTGATGGTTTTATATTATTTACAGTTGATTTGCCTACACAAGAGATTAATATTAATAGCACAGAACACCAATCAAATATTATTCAGTATACACCTAAATTATATAGTCACAAAACACTAAGCTTACCATCATTTACAATGGATTATAGTAAGCCTACAATGCTTATTATCGATGATGATATAGAGTTTTTATGGATGGTAAGTGATTTATTCTCAGAAGATTTTAATATTAAAACTTTAAATAAACCTTCTGAAACAGATAAAATTCTAACAGAAACTCGTCCGAATATAATTTTATGTGACATAATGATGCCCGGATTATCAGGAATTGAATTGACTCAGAAAGTAAAATCAAATCAAGAGACAGCACATATTCCGGTAATCATAATATCAGGTAACTATGGTATAGATCAACAGATTGAAGCCATGGAAGCAGGTGCAGAAATATATATCAATAAGCCATTTGACATCCAATTCTTAAAAATATCCGTTAAACAGATTTTAGAAAGACAAGAGAGCTTAAAAGATTATTTCAGTTCACCTATGAGTTCTTTTGAACTTGTTGAAGGAAAAATCACACATAAAGACGACAAAAAGTTTCTCCAACAAGTAATAAAGATTATCAATAATAATATAACTAACCAAGAATTATCGTCAAAATTTATAGCTGATAAATTAGGTATTGGTAGCAGGAGCTTATTCAGAAAACTCGATGAAGTAGGTGAGAAAAGTTTAGCACAATTAATAAGAGATTGCCGACTTCACATTGCAAGTAATTTATTGGTTAATTCGAAAAATACAATAGAAGAAATATCATACAAAGCGGGTTACACAACTAAAGCTACTTTTTTTAAGGCATTCAATAAACGATATGGATGTACACCCGGTGTATATAGAGAACAAAAGGGAAAGATTATTTATTAATATGGCGAATATCCTTACGTGAGATATCGGTATATTAATCTCTCTTTTTGGCTTTTTGTCGTCTTTTCTTTTCTCTCTCTTTAAGTTTCTGTAATTTAAGTTTGAGCTTCTCTTCCTTTGCAAGTTTGCGGGCAGCACGTCTTTCATCCATCATTTTGCGAAGATATTCAACATAAGGCTGAATATAGCGTTGTTTCTTTGTTTCTAACAGATCATCCATAATAACCATAAGTCCGGATTCATAAACAGAACCAAAGTCATCATCTTTAATTGAACCAAAAAACTTCATGGTGTCGGTCAGACCAATATACGCATTAAACATTGCCGGCACATTCTCACCTTCCTGTCTTATTGCCTTATTTAGTAATTTATAATCATCTACAGATTTCACATCAGTAAAAACACTTTTCGCAAACAACTTACTTTTTGCGCTGACTTGCACAGGTAATTTTGGTAAAATCAGATTTTCATTATCTTTAAAATGCTTATTTAAATACTCATATATAAGTTCGCGACAAACTACAGGATAGTTTTTATAAATAGTCACTTTACCGATAAAATACTTAGCACCTTTTACAGAATGAATTAAAGCACCTAATCCATCCCACAAATTATCTAAAGCAAAAAGGCTTTTCATACCCATTTTAGTAGTTTGATAATCAGGCTGAACAAATGCTCTACCTAATTCAATTGTGTAAGGCATATACTCTTTAATAAATTTCTCATTAAAGTTAAATAGATGCGACATCACAAAAGTAGGTTGACCATCTTCATCTAACTTAACATCAGCACCGGAGATAAACCTGTAACCACCAATAATCTCCTCTGAGTCAGGATCCCACACAATAAGCTGTTTATACGGTTTTTCCATAAAGTCATACTTATCCGTATCGATTTCTTCTCCTGTACCACCACCACCTGCTCTGAAAGATAACTCTCTAAGGCGACCTATTTCCCTCATAACATTAGGAGAGTCGTGAGCAGTTATAATATATATTGAATTACCCGACTTGTTAGTCGGTCTTAAAAATTTATCAGGAGTTAGTTCGCTTTTTAAAATACTTCTGTCAACCGGGGGTATAATATTCTTCATTAAAACACAAAAATTAAAAATGGAAACAACAATTTCGTGAAGCTATGAAAAAACAAATAGAATTGCATTATATCGAGCTTAGAAATTGTCGTAAAAATTCAATATTAATTAGTATGCAAATTTATAACTATTTTATGATAAAAGAATTTTATAGCGCATAATATTTACTTCAGATTGCATTTTTGATACAAAAAAATGAATAAAAATGATTTATCGCACTAAAAATCAGAAAAATGTTGTAAAAAATCAATCAAATATTTTTCAATCAGAATAAAAGACCTATATTTGCATTTCGAAATTTTGAATAAAAAAATAATTCAAGTAACACAATATTAACTAATTAAAAAAAAATCAAAATGACAAAGGCAGATATCGTTAACGAAATTGCTAAGAATACGGGTATAGATAAAGTATCTGTGTTAGCAACTGTTGAGGCTTTTATGGACACTATCAAGGATTCACTTGCTAAAAAGGAAAATGTTTATTTAAGAGGTTTTGGAAGCTTTATAGTAAAAGAAAGAGCTCAGAAAACGGCAAGAAATATTTCAAAGAATACAACTATAATAATTCCTGCCCACAGCATACCTTCATTTAAGCCTTCAAAAACTTTTGTTAATGAAGTTAAGAAATAATTTAAAAACAATTTAAAATGCCAAGCGGAAAGAAGAGAAAGAGACATAAGATGTCTACGCACAAGCGTAAAAAGAGACTAAGAAAGAACAGACATAAGAAGAAATAATTGTCATAGGTCTTTTTAGAAAAGTCCGAGAAACAAGCTTAGAGACTTACTTTAAGTTTGTTTTTTGTTTTAGCGAAAACAAAATTAAAATCAAATAAAAGTGGAAAGCGAATTTATTGTAGATGTACAAACATCTGAAATTTCGATTGCGCTGCTTGAAAACAAACGTTTAGTAGAATTAAACCGTGAAAGCCGTGAGGCTCAATTTGCTGTTGGCAATATCTACTTAGGTAAAGTTAAAAAACTTATGCCGGGTTTGAATGCAGCGTTCGTTGATGTAGGTTTCGAGAAAGACGCTTTTCTACATTATCTTGATTTAGGTTCAAATTTCAACACTCTTTATCATTTTTCATCACAAGTGCTAAGCGACCGTAAGAAGACACATGTGATGCAAAAAGCCAAGTATCATCCGGAAATTGACAAAAATGGGTCAATTAGCGATGTACTAAAGCCCGGTCAGGATATTTTAGTACAAGTAGCAAAAGAACCAATTTCCACCAAAGGACCTCGCTTAACTGCTGAGGTGTCGATAGCAGGACGATTTTTAGTGCTGATTCCGTTTACCGACAAAGTATCTGTATCTCAAAAGATAGCTTCTGATGAAGAAAAGATACGACTAAAGCAACTAATACAAAGTATTAAACCAAAAGGCTTTGGAGTTATTGTAAGAACAGTTGCAGAAGACAAGAAAGTAGCAGAATTAGACAACGAACTTAAAATATTAGTGAAACGTTGGGAGGAAGCAATTATAAAATTGCAACAAACTAAAGGAATATCACTAATTTTAGAAGAGATCGGTCGCACTGTGGGAATAATTAGAGATTTATTCAGCACAAGTTTTAATAATATTCATGTAAATGATCCGAACATCTTTACTGAAGTAAAAGATTATGTAGAGTTAATTGCTCCTGAGAAAAAAGATATTGTAAAGTTATACAAAGACGATACGCCGATTTTTGATCATTTCAACATTACGAAACAGATTAAATCGAGTTTTGGTAAAACAGTATCATTTAAAAGCGGTGCATATCTAATCATAGAACATACAGAAGCACTTCATGTCATAGATGTAAATAGTGGTAACAGATCGAAAAATACGGCAGGTCAAGAAGTTAATGCTTTAGAAGTAAATCTTTCGGCTGTAGATGAAATAGCACGACAGTTACGACTGAGAGATATGGGTGGCATTATTGTAATCGACTTTATCGATATGCACGAAAATGAAAATCGTCAAAAAGTATTCGACAGAATGCGTGACGCAATGTCGGAAGATAGAGCAAAACATAATATTCTACCATTAAGCAAATTCGGATTGATGCAAATGACTCGTCAACGAGTTCGTCCGGTAACAGACATAAATATTGAAGAAAAATGTCCTACTTGTTTAGGAACAGGCAAAATGCAACCTTCTATATTGTTTGTCGACCAGATCGAAGAGAAAATCGATCTTTTAGTGAATATTTTAAAACATAAAAAATTTGTACTTCATCTTCATCCTTATGTAGATGCATTTATTTCGAAAGGTATTAGTTCGATAAAAACTAAATGGAAATTTAAGTATAGCTTAAATTGTAAAATTATTGCATCTCAAGATATTGGATTTCTTCAATACAAGTTTTTTGATAAAGAAGGTAATGAAATAAACCTGAAACAAGAGTTAGAAAAGCAAACTAATCTCAATAATTAATTAAAGAGGCTATACAGTAAATGTGTAGCCTCTTTTTTGCAGGAAAATTACGTGATAATTTACTAATGTGATTTTAGCTCAGTGTTTAGTGAATCAAATGATAATTCTATTTTCTCTTATTCCAACTTTCACTTCTATACTTTTCAAGAGCAAGCAATTCGATATCTATCATTGCATTATCATCAAACGAGTACTCTTTAGCAACCTGATGGAATGTCTTAACCTGATTAATGATAATCTGAAAAAACTCAATGGTAGTATAATATTTTAAACTATTTTCTTCTAAAAAAGTTTTGATATTTTTAACCGGACTTGGCACTGAAGCTATGCCTTTAAGTTCGGTGTTTTTCATTGAAGAAGATAAAGCGCCTACTAATTTATCCAAATCTGTATCATATAATAAAGTTCCATGATGTAAAACTCTTTTGGCAGTAAGATGAGCTGCAGTTCCTGATATTTTGTTTTCATCGGGTAACCAAAGATCTTTTCTTTTTCCTACAACAGGCTGAATACCAAATGATTTGAGAGCAAAGACGATAGGATTAAGAAAATCAGCACTTAAATTGGCTTTATTATCAGCCTTGTTTCTTATAAAGCTGTAACTTAAATTTCCCAGATCATGGTACACAGCTCCCCCACCCGATATCCTTCTATAAATTGGTATATCGTGTGATTTGCAAAAATCCTCATTTACTTCATTTTGTAGAATCTGATTACAACCGATTATTACCGAAGGATTATTTATATAAAACAATATAAATTCCTCATCAGTTTTGTTAAATAGAAACTCTTCTAATGCTAAATTTATAGCAGGATCATTATATTTGGATACAACTAACTGCATTGATTATTGTAATTGATTTATGTAAAAAGTCTCATAATCCGGCATCAATTCAGGATGCAAAACTGAAATCACATCACGCAAAAGCAGATCAGGTCGTGCAACGGCGCTTTCCCAATAATCATTCGCACCAGAGGGCATCATTCGCTTATTAAAATTATAAACTCTATTAGTCTTAACCGGTTTAAATAACTCATGTTTTTTATCAGTTTGCACTAATTCATTTATAGATGAAAAATTACAATTCAACCACACATCAGTATGTGCAAAATTATTTATAACCGATTCGATATTAAGAGGGAGACTACCTTTAGATGAGTCATCAGCATAAAAATAGCTACCACCGGCATCATAAAACAAATGAGCCATAAAGCTATCGCCACCAGGCATATACCATGTACCTCTAAAGTTTGAGCCGGTTAAGATAGAAGGCTTGGTTTTAGCAGACTTAGCCATTTCTTTTATTTTCAGATACTGATTATTTACTTCGGTGAAAATACTATCAGCTTCTTTTTCCTTATCGAAAAATACCGCTACAAATTTTATCCATTCAGCCCTTGCAAGCAGTGAACTCTCCATCCATTCATTATTATAAACCACATTAATACCGGCTTGTAATACCCTTTTTGCATATGGATCATCCTGTTTAAATCCACTCATCATCACAATACCGGGATTAAGACGTAGCGTTTTTTCAAGATTTATATTAAAAGCATCGCCCAGATTTTCAATTGTACCATTCTGTATATTGTTTCTGATTGACTCATTAAATACTAATTCCGGAGAGCAAATTCCATTAACCAAATTGAGTACTCCCAACAAAGATAAAAACTCGAAATGTGTTACCGATGTTGCTGCAATACTTTTAAGCGGTAAAATCAATTTCTGACCGTCATCAGGTACAATCACAGTATCGCTCTGTACTAAATAATACTTAGCCAAACTCTGAGAGGCAGTCCATGGATCGTGAACTATTACTTCTTTGTAAGATTGGTGATTAATAATATCGAAACCTTCTGCATATATTAGATTAACTGTATCACCACTGCTGAGGTTCTTAGTGTCCGAAGCTTGATTTCTATTACCCTGACAGGCAGAAATTATGATAATAAGAGAAATAATGATAAGATTTTTCATGAGAAATGTGTGCTAATATGCTAATATGCTAATGTGAAAATGTGAAAATGTGAGAATGTGTTAATGTGAGAATGTGAGAATGTGTTAATATGTAGAGACGCACAAATTGTGCGTCTCTACCAATAACCAATCACCAATCACTATTCACTAATCACTATTCACCATTTATAAATTATCAACTGATTCTAATTCAATCATAAGCATGTCTTTAGGTATTCTATCACCTACTTTCACATTAACTTTTTGAATTTTTGCTGTAAAAGGCATTTGAATACGATTTTGCATTTTCATTGCCTCTAAAATTAAAAGCGGAGCACCTTCCTCAACTACATCACCTTCTTTAACCGATATTTCAATAATAGTTCCCGGAATAAATGATTGTATATCAAAAGGATTTGGATCTATCCAAACTTTACGATTCAGATATTTTTTTGTAAGCTGTGTTTTATATTTTCTTGCTGTTACAGCAAAATCTACAAATTCTTGACTTTTATCTGCCATCTTTATTTTTTATTAAATTAACAATAATACTAACGAATAGCAAAGTAAATCAGAACGGTGGAACACCATGCTTTTTCTTTGGACGATAATCGTCTTTATTCTTCGACACTTCTAATCCGTGTAGAATTAACTCACGAGTTTCCTTAGGTTCAATCACAGCATCTATATAGCCTTTCGATGCAGCAACGAATGGATTAGCAAACTTCTCGATATACTCTTCAACTTTTTGTTGACGCATAGCATCTTGATCTTCAGCTTCCATAATTTCTTTACGGAAAATTATGTTAGCAGCACCTTCAGGACCCATTACTGCAATTTCGGCACTGGGCCAAGCAAACATAAAGTCTGCACCTAAGTGGCGAGAGTTCATTGCAATATAACCACCACCATAAGCTTTACGCAAAATGACAGTAATCTTTGGCACAGTTGCTTCTGAATAAGCATACAACATTTTTGCCCCATGACGAATAACACCTGCATGTTCTTGGTCGACACCTGGTAAATATCCCGGCATATCTTCTAAAGTAATGATAGGAATATTAAATGCATCGCAGAAACGAATAAAACGAGCCGCCTTATCAGATGCATCACAATCGAGTACTCCTGCTAAATACATAGGCTGATTAGCTACAAAACCAACTGTTTCGCCTTCCATTCTACCAAAACCTATAACAATATTAGGCGCCCATAACTCTTGCACTTCAAGGAATTTAGACTCATCAGTCAGAGCAAAAATAATTTCACGTACATCGTATGGTTGTTTAGGATCAGCAGGAATTATATTTTCAAGGTTTTTACCAAATGTAGGCTTCTTAGGTGTAATCTTAGCAGCCTTTTTCTCATTGCTATGAGGTAGTAAATTAACCAATTCTTTTATCTGATTCATACACTCAATTTCAGTTTGAGCATAAAAATGAGCATTACCTGTGATTTCAGCATGAACCCTTGCACCACCTAAATCTTCCTGAGATATTTTCTCACCCAGAACAGTTTCAATAACATTCGGACCTGTAATGAACATTTTTGAGATATTTTCAACCACGAACACAAAGTCGGTTAAAGCAGGTGAATAAACTGCGCCACCGGCACACGGACCTAAAATAACCGAAATTTGAGGAATCACTCCGGAAGCCATAGTATTCCGATAGAAAATTTCACCATAACCGGCTAAAGCTCCAATACCTTCCTGAATACGAGCACCGCCCGAGTCATTAATACCAATACAAGGAACTTTCATTTTAAGAGCATGATCCATTATTTTGGTAATTTTGCGAGCATGTTTCAATCCTAATGAACCACCCATCACGGTAAAGTCTTGTGCATAAATACACACCGGCGCACCGTTGATAGTACCTGTACCGGTAATTACTCCGTCTCCGGCTAATTCTTTAGTATCCATGCCGAAATTTCTTTCTTCATGCTCCACAAACAAGTCATATTCGTGGAATGAATTCACATCCAACAAATAAAGAATACGAGCACGGGCAGTCATTTTCCCCATCGCAGCTTGTTTCTCGATGGCTTTCTTTCCTCCACCCATTTGTACTTGGGCTTTCTTTTGTCGCAATGCGATAATGTTTTTCTTTAATGTCATAAAAACATTGATTTAGTTATACTTAAATTTATTTTGATTTTGTTAGACAAAAACACTGCAAAAGTAACACTTTTTTTTAGAATTGCGCCCGAATGTTTATAAGTATAAATGGAAGTCATTTTGACTTTTCACATCAACTGACTACAAGGTATTGGTTGTTCTTTAACTGCTCGCTATCCGACCGACTGCAACTTATGGGTAGATTCCTCACTTCGCTGCGCTCGTTCGGAATGACACTCTCGTTTGCGAGCAGATGGTAACCGGTCATTCAGCATTATAAAACGCAACAGCCAAAACGCAAGACCGGTGCAAGGCTTCTTGCGCCGCCACTGCAAAAAAAGATAATGTTACAGAAACACTTCGAGTGGCGGTATACACCACCCGCTAACGAGCGTGTCCTCCCGAAAGAGCTACTTGGCGAAGCCAAAGGAGCGAATGAGGGAACTCCTCTGCAGTCGTAGTCGGCTTACACCCACCCGCTAACGAGCGTGTCCTCCCGAAAGAGCTACTTGGCGAAGCCAAAGGAGCGAATGAGGGAACTCCTCTACAGTTGTAGTCGGTTGATATACACCACCCGCTAACGAGCGTGTCCTCCCGAAAGAGCTACTTGGCGAAGCCGAAGGAGCGAATGAGGTAACTCATCTAAAATTGCAGTCAGTTGATGTGAAAAGTCAAAATGACTTCATATTCTAATTTATGAGTATCTTTTAAGGATATTTCTTTTTGAAGATATAAATGCCGGTGTATAATCACTGTCATCTGATTGATTCAGTGTAAGTATAAACTCTTGTAGCAGATCGCTGTCAGCATTTACGTATTTATATAAAAGTTTCATAGAAGAACTTTGTATTCCACTTGGATAACGAGGTGATAACATCCATTCATATAAAGCATTCAGCAAATTTACATTAATTATATCCGGTGCAGGAAAAGAATTCAGAATCGACAAACATATTCGTAACTCACTGTGGTTCTTGGTAGTTAAAGTCATATCGACAATCTTTTCTATTTGATTTTGATTAAACCATTCGGGATTACGTCTACTGATTTTCTCAATTGCCCACATAATCCGCCAAGCCTTATGATTACCTACATCAAAAGCCAACTCAAACACTTCGTCAAAATCTTGCGGATGATGATGCAGATATAAAAGCATTTCTTCTAATTGATAGCGAGATTGAATAGTTTGGAAGATATTACGATAATTCATATTCCGCCTCTATATTTCTGATAAGTTTCCAAAGTGTTTCTGACATACCGTATAGTTTCGTATGCCTTGAAATTACCAAATTTCACAACTTCATCGTTGTAGTATTGAGGGTCGTTTTTCTTGGATAAGTAATACTCGACATGCTCATACCATATATGAGGATTTTTACCGTATTTCTCAGCTAAAGCCATAGCATCAATGACATGTGCCGGTCCTGAATTATATGATGCTAATATAAACTTTTTTCTCTCTTCTATATTTTCAATTTTTCTGAATAGCATATTTAAACTCTTGATATACTGTGCTCCGGCTTCAATATTCTTTTCAGGATTAAGTATTGTATAAGCATTAAGTCCGAAATTCGCAGCGGTTTTAGGCATCAACTGCATAATTCCGGATGCTCCTTTTCGAGATATTTGTGCCGAATCGAATCTTGACTCATGGAAGGCAACGGCAGCTAACAATCGCCAATCCCAGTTTATTTCCTGAGCATATTTTTTAAAGAAGGAATCGTAAGGAGAAATTGCTCCTCTTGGTATTTTCACTCTGTTTTTCACAAAATAAGGATTACGCACATGATACTTACCATATAACTGCGACCTTTCCAATTCAGCTTCGGAACTATCATCCCATTCTGAAATTAATTCTTTAAGTTCCTTATTGTCCTTGTTAATAATCCAACCATTTCTTTGTTCAAAACCTACATGAACTCTACAATCTAATCGTCTGTTGAAGTTTCTGTGTTGTATGGCAGTCTTGTAGTGTGCTATGGTAAATCTGATTTTTCTATGAGTTACCATTTCAATTGCATCATCAATAAAAACAGTGTCTCCCAATAATTGAATATTTATGTTTAAGCCTAATTCTTTATTAATATTCTGTAATCGTTTTTGATAGATGGAGTTTTTAATAACATGGATTGTTTGTCCTTCTAATTCTCTAAAATTACTGATAGTATGTAAACCAATCTCCTGTACTAAAACCATATACGAGTCTTGCTGATAGGCGACAAAATCGAATTCTGATTTTAATGCTTTCGATTCATAAATGCCACAAGCAATTAAATCTACTTTTTTGCTTCGCAGCATTTTTATCATTTCATCCTGATTATTAGCTACATGTATTTTTATCGGTACACCTGTATATTCTGAAAAATGATTTACTAAATCATAATCATAACCCATTATTTCGTCATCTCGAAAATTAAAATAGGAATTAGAGCCATACATTGTAGCCACCTGAAGGGTATCATAAACCTGATCTAACAAAGACAGGCTATCTTTATTTCCTCCATCAATATCAGTAGCTTTATGGGTGCAAGATATTGAAAAAAGTAATAAAAAGAACATAACACATGAATACGTACTAATATACCTATTACATTTACATACCAATGAATGTGTATTTGTATTTTCCATTGCGTTATTGAAAGAAATCTATGCTTCTTTTCAAGCGAGTTTTACAAAATTATTTCCAAATTTAAAACTACAAAAATAGACAATAATTGTTTACTTATGCATATTCAATGTGATATTTTAATATTAAAAGTAGTCTTGACTTTTCACAATTGCACCCAGTCAAACATTCGTTGTTCCCAATTGTACAACTTTATAAAGTAATCGTTTCAGGACATATTGTTGAATTCACGGAATAAAACACTTGGATGAGCCATTTTTTGGAAACTTATAATAATTAACGAGCTTGTGAGCAGAAATGATTGAAAAAGAAAGTCGCGTGGCTTTCTTTTTTGTATCTTTGCCCAATAGAAAAAATATCTGATGAGTAAAAACAAATTGCAAATACGAAACAGTACAGCCGAGTTCTTGATATTTACTTCGCAGGCGGGTAAAGACGGTATTGAAGTAAGGTTTGAAAATGAAACAATATGGCTTTCACAAAAGTTGATGGCGGTTCTGTTTGATTGCAGTACCGACAATATTTCACTTCACTTAAAGAACATTTTCAAATCGGGTGAACTTAACGAAAATTCAGTTACCGAGGATTTCTCGGTAACTGCCACAGACGGTAAAAAATACAAGACTAAACACTATAATTTAGATGCTGTTATTTCAGTTGGTTATCGTGTCAATTCACAAAGAGCTACACAATTCCGACAATGGGCAACCTCGATATTGAGGGACTTTGCTATTCGAGGCTATGTATTGGACAAAGATCGTTTGAAAAATGGAACATTTTTAAATCAGGAATATTTTGACCATTTGCTTGCTGAAATTCGGGAAATCCGAGCAAGCGAAAGGCGTTTTTATCAGAAAATAACTGACATATATTCCACAGCGATAGATTATAGTCCAGATACGGAAACTACACAAACTTTTTTCGCAACTGTCCAAAATAAATTGCATTTTGCCATTCACGGACATACGGCAGCAGAAGTGGTTATGCAACGAGCTAACAGCTAAAAAGAAAATATGGGTTTGACCACTTGGAAAAAAGCTCCAAAAGGAAAAATCATAAAAACAGATGTGTCTGTTGCTAAAAATTATCTCACGGAAAAAGAACTGAAACAACTTGACCGATTTGTTATAATGTATTTGGACTATGCTGAAACCCAAGCAGAGCAAAATATCCCAATGACAATGAACGATTGGGCAAAAAGGCTGAACGCATTTTTACAGTTCAATCAAAAGGACATTTTGAAAAATGCAGGGAAAGTAACACAAGCTATTGCCAAAGCATTTGCCGAAAGTGAATTTGAAAAATATCGTGTCATTCAGGACAGGCTTTTTGAAAGCGACTTTGACAAAGATGTAAAACGAATTGAAGACAAACGCAAGTGAACCTATGCTTAAGTCGTGAGATGGAGCTACATTTTGTCAAAAGCTTGTATTTTTCACATACGTTCCGGAACTTCGATTCCCAACAACAACATGCCTTTTTTAATTACATCAGCTATTGTTGATGATAAAACCAAACGGAAGTGCTGTAAATCAGCATTTTCTTCTCTTAGAATTGAGAAGTCATGATAGAATTGATTATACTCTTTTACAAGTTCGTAAATATAATTAGCTATAACAGCCGGACTGAATTCTTGCCCTGCTTCTTTCACTATTGATGGAAATGCAGAAAGAAGTTGTATTAAATTTGTTTCTTTTTCTGACAGTAATAAGTCTTCTGAAACCGGCTTATCTATATCTTTGCCTAACTCAATTGCTTTTCTCAGCACCGATTTAATACGTGCATGGGTATATTGAATAAACGGTCCTGTATTTCCATTAAAATCTATAGATTCCTTTGGATTGAAAGTCATGTTTTTCTTAGGATCAACTTTCAAAATAAAGTATTTTAAAGCACCTAATCCGACAGTTTTTGCAATATCTTCAATCTCAGCATCATCGGAAGTGTCAAGTTTCCCTAATTCTCTTGCTGTATCACGTGCCGTATCAATCATTTCCTGCATTAAATCATCAGCATCAACCACCGTACCTTCCCTACTTTTCATTTTTCCTTCAGGTAATTCAACCATACCATATGAAAAATGAACTAAGTCCTTACCCCATTCAAAACCAAGTTTGTCCAACAGCAACGCTAATACCTGAAAATGGTAATTCTGCTCGTTACCAACAACATAGACCATTTTCTTAATGTCATACTCACTATATCTGATTGCTGCCGTACCAATATCTTGTGTCATATACACTGATGTTCCATCTGCACGCAAAAGTAATTTTTCATCCAAACCATCTGAAGTTAAATCTGCCCAAACCGAGCCATCTTCACGTTTATAAAAAATTCCTTTCGACAAGCCCTCTTCTACCTTCGATTTACCATCGATATAAGTCTGAGATTCATAATAAATCTTATCAAAATCAACTCCCAAACCTTTATATGTGATATCAAATCCATCATAAACCCAGCTGTTCATTTTTTCCCATAAAGCATATACTTCAGGGTCGTGATTTTCCCAAGCTACCAACATCTGCTGAGCTTGTTGTATCATTGGAGCTGATTTTTTAGCATCTTCTTCCGTATATCCTTTACCCATCAACTCTTTTACTTGGGCTTTGTATGCTTTATCAAATTCAACATAGTATTTGCCAACAAGATGATCCCCCTTCATACCGGAGCTTTCGGGCGTTTCACCATTGCCAAAAAGTTTCCATGCCAACATCGATTTACAAATATGAATACCTCTATCGTTTACTATATTGGTTTTCACGACTTTCCAACCGTTGGCTTTCTGAATTTCTGAAATAGAATGACCTAATAAGATATTACGGATATGACCAAGATGCAAAGGCTTGTTGGTGTTCGGTGAAGAATATTCGACCATTAAAATCTCATTATTTCCATCCGAATTGTTACCAAAATCATTATCAACCCTAATATAATTCAAAGTCTGTAACCAATAACTTTTACTGATTGTCAAATTCAAAAAACCTTTGATAATATTAAAACCTGTAATCAAAGAATTATTTTCCTTTAAATACTCACCTATCTCCTGTCCTGTTGCTTCCGGCGATTTTTTCGCTGCCTTTACAAAAGGAAAAGTAACAACAGTTAAATCACCTTCGAACTCTTTTCTGGTTTTTTGAATTTGTATCTGTTCAACATCAAGCTCTAATGAATAAAGCTTTGACACTACATCTTTTACTATTGTTTGAATTGAGGTTTCTAAGTTCATATCAATTTTGCACTTGTTTTATTTATATTCGTCCCAACTTTTAATTTTCACATCTTCTAATTTTAGACTGCAGAAAGCTTGAATAAATGCTGATGCAAGACGGGCATTAGTGAATAGCGGTATGTTAAAATCAACAGCTCCTCGACGAATTATATAGTCATTACGCAATTCCCTTTCAGTAGTATTTTTTGGAATATTTATAACCAAATCGAATTGCTTTTTAGAAATCATTTGTTTAACGTTAAGTTCACCATCTTCATCAGGCCATTGTACGGCTATGGCTTCCACACCATTTTCTGCTAAAAACCTTTGTGAACCTCTGGTTGCATATATTTTATATCCTTTCTTTTGCAATATTCTTGCAGCTTCCATTAACTCGACTTTAGATTTAGGTTCGCCAGAAGATATCAGGATATTCTTTTTAGGTATCTCAAAACCTACTGATAATAAAGATTTTAGTATAGCTTCAAGATAATCATCTCCTATACATCCTACTTCACCGGTAGATGACATATCAACACCTAAAATAGGATCTGCATTTTGTAATCTTGCAAAAGAGAATTGTGAGGCTTTAATTCCAATATGGTCGATGTCGAACACTGAAGAGTCCGGTTTGGAATACGGAGCATTCAGCATAATACGGGTTGCAGTCTCAATAAAGTTACGTTTTATAACTTTAGAAACAAATGGGAATGATCTCGATGCTCTCAAGTTACATTCTATAACTTTGATGTAATTATCTCTTGCTAAGAATTGTATATTGAAAGGTCCGCTGATATTAAGTTCTTTAGCAATTTTCTTTGATATACGCTTAATACGACGCATGGTCTCAAAGTAGATTTTTTGTGCAGGGAATACTAAAGTAGCATCACCGGAGTGTACACCTGCAAACTCAACATGCTCGGATATCGCATATTCTACAACCTCACCATTTTGGGCAACTGCATCAAACTCAACTTCTTTTGCATTCTGAAGAAACTCGGAAACCACTACAGGATATTGTTTGGATACCTTTGCAGCCAATGATAAAAACTTCCGCATTTGATCTTTATCGTAGCAAACATTCATAGCTGCACCTGACAATACGTATGAAGGACGGATTAACACAGGAAATCCAACTTCGTCAATAAAGCTATCAATCTCTTCAAAGCTCGTTAACTCTTTCCATCTTGGCTGATCTATACCTAATTCATCAAGCATAGTTGAAAACTTATGACGATTTTCGGCTCTGTCGATAGATGCTGCCGGCGTTCCTAAAATAGGCACTTTCTGACGATCGAGTTTAGTTGCCAAGTTATTAGGTATCTGTCCGCCAACCGATAATATCACTCCTTTAGGAGTCTCAATATCAATCACGTCCAAAACTCTTTCAAACGATAACTCATCGAAATACAAGCGATCGCACATATCATAATCGGTAGAAACAGTCTCCGGATTATAATTTATCATCACCGACTCATATCCTAAATTTCGTGCAGTAACCACAGAATTAACAGAACACCAATCGAACTCAACAGAAGAACCGATTCTATACGCACCCGAACCTAAGACCACTACAGATTCCTTAACTGATTTTGCAGGTTTAAATGCCTCTTCAGATCCATATGTAAAATAAAGGTAATTTGTATCATCAGGACGATTTGAAGCAACTGTATTAATGCGGCGCACTATAGGAGTAACGCCCAAATTTTTACGATGTTGGCGCACTTCCAGCACTTCTTTTTCCATTGTGCTGTTAGGATTTTCTACATAGCGAGCAATTTGAAAATCAGAAAATCCAAGACGCTTAGCTTCAGCTATCACATCTTTAGGTATATCCGTTATTTTAGTGTATTGTTTTAATACTAAAGTATATTTATAGATATTTTCTAATTTACTTAAAAACCATGGGTCGATTTTCGTCAGAGCTTCAACTTGCTCAACTGAATATCCCTTTTCAAAAGCATCAGCAATAGCAAAAATACGCAAATCGGTAGGTTTGGAAAGTGCATCTTCAATATTATCGAAAGTAAGTTCGCGATTACCTACAAAGCCATGCATACCCTGACCAATCATCCGCAAACCTTTTTGAATTATTTCTTCGAAACTTTGTCCAATCGACATAATTTCCCCCACAGATTTCATTGACGAACCAATTTCACGACTAACACCCTGGAATTTTGTTAAGTCCCAGCGAGGAATTTTGACTATCATATAATCTACAGACGGTGCAATATAAGCCGAATTGCGAGTTCCCATCTCACCAATTTCATCAAGAGAGTAGCCCAAAGCTAATTTAGTAGCGACAAATGCCAGAGGATAGCCTGATGCTTTAGAAGCCAAAGCAGAAGAACGACTTAAACGCGCATTAATTTCAATTATTCTATAATCATTGGTGATGGCGTTAAAAGCATATTGAATGTTACATTCACCCACAATGCCAATATGGCGAACAACGCGACGGGCAACATCTTCCAACAATTCAATTTGTTCTTTTGAAAGAGTGATAATCGGTGCAACAACAATACTTTCACCTGTATGAATTCCAAGCGGATCGAAATTCTCCATCGGCACAACCGTAAAACAATGGTCGTTTTTGTCGCGTATAACTTCAAACTCAATTTCTTTCCAGCCTTTCAGACTTTCTTCAACCAATATCTGTTTAGAATAAGCCAAAGCACTTTTACAAAGAGTTATAAACTCCTCTTCATTTGCACAAATACCAGATCCTAATCCTCCTAAGGCATAAGCAGATCTCACCATAACAGGAAAACCTATACGTCTACCTACTGTAAGAGCATCTTCCAAGTTATCCACAGCTTGCGAAACCGGAGTTTTAGCCTCTATTTCATTAAGTTTTTTCACAAAAAGATCACGATCTTCTGTAATCATTATAGCTTCAACAGAAGTACCGAGAACACGCACATTATGCTTATCTAATGTACCGCTTAAATACAATTCAGTACCACAGTTTAGAGCTGTTTGTCCGCCAAAAGCAAGTAAAATACCGTCAGGTTTTTCTTTTATGATAACCTGTTCGACGAAATAAGGAGTAATTGGAAGAAAATAAACCTTATCGGCAATACCTTCCGAAGTTTGAATAGTAGCGATGTTTGGATTGATGAGGACTGTTTCAATACCCTCTTCTTTCATGGCTTTTAAAGCCTGCGACCCTGAATAGTCGAATTCTCCTGCCTGTCCTATTTTCAAGGCACCTGATCCTAATAGGATCACTTTTTTGATTGATTTATCTACCACGCTTGATATAAATTAAATTGGTTCAGAGCGGTAAACGGGGTTCGAACCCGCGACCTTCGGCTTGGGAAGCCGACGCTCTACCAACTGAGCTATTACCGCACGATGCCGGCAAACCCCATAAATGCCATTGCCAATAATCCGGCTACTAACAATGCGGTTGGAGTGCCCTTCATTCCGCGGGGCAAAGATACTAAATTTAATTGTTCCCTGATACCGGCAAATAAAATTAATGCTAATCCAAATCCCAAAGCTGTTGATATTGCGAAAACTACACTTTGTAATAAATTAAAATCTTTTTGAATTACCATAATAGCAACCCCCAGAATTGTACAGTTTGTTGTAATTAACGGTAAGAAAACCCCTAAAGCCTGATATAAAGCCGGTGATATTTTCTTTAAAATAATTTCAACAAGCTGAACTAAAGCTGCAATAATTAAAATAAAAGTAATCGTTTGAAGATAACCGATATTCAATGGTTCAAGAACACTTTTTTGTATCAAAAATGTTACAATGGTAGAGATGGTCATAACAAATGCTACTGCACCTGCCATACCCATAGCTGTTTCTAGTTTTTTAGAAACACCTAAAAACGGGCAAATACCCAAAAACTGTGATAAAACTATATTGTTTACAAAAACAGCCCCGATGAAAATTAAAATATATGTCATGATAATTGGTGATTAGTGAATAGTGATTGGTGATTGGTGATTAGTTTTGAGTTCTGAGTTCTGAGTGTAGAATGTCTACAGACCATAGACAATAGACAATAGACAATAGACAATATTAACACATTAGCACATTGGCACATCATCCCTTTGCTCCTTTCAATTTATTAAAAATAGCGATAAGATATGCTAAAGCGATGAATGCTCCCGGAGCAAGCACGAAAATCAACATTCCGTAATTCTCCGAAAATATCTTTAAGCTAAAAACTGCTCCTGTGCCTAATAACTCGCGGGTTACTCCCAATAACGTAAGAGCCATAGTAAATCCTAAGCCCATACCTAAGCCATCGAAGAAAGATTTACCAACGGAGTTTTTTGCAGCAAAAGCTTCAGCACGCCCTAATACTATACAGTTTACCACAATCAATGGAATAAATAAACCCAGACTTTCATATAAAGCCGGAGTATAAGCCTGCATTACCATTTCTACAACTGTTACGAAAGCTGCAATAACAACAATAAATGCAGGTATTCGCACTTTATCCGGAATAAGGTTTTTCAGTAAAGATATTACCACGTTCGACGAGAATAATACGAATGTAGTAGCCAATCCCATACCCAAACCATTTATTGCTGAGGAAGTTGTGCCAAGTGTAGGACACATTCCCAATAGCAAGACGAATATAGGATTTTCCTTAATTATTCCGTTTAAAAAGACTTTTAAATTTGAATTTCCAGCCATAATATTAATTTGTTTGTGATAATTCATTGTTAACATTTGTAGCTCCCGACAATCCATCATATTTTTCGGAATACACACTATAAGCCATGCGCACCGATTCTAAAAATGCATTGGAAGATATTGTAGCTGCTGTAATAGCATCTATTTCACCACCGCTCTTGGTAACTTTAAGAGTGTTTGTGCCTCCATTTAAACCACATATGTTTTGCTTACCTTTATCTGTTTTAAACCAATCAACCATCTTGGTTCCCAATCCGGGTGTTTCTTTTTGTTCAAGTATCGAATAATTAACGATATTTCCTTTGCTATCGAAGCCAACCATGACTTTTATCTCACCGCTAAAACCATTTTTCGAGTAAGTTTGAACAGCAGCACCAACAAACTCTTCATTTAAATAAGCTTTGTAAATGGTAAAAGGATCTGTCATACCATTTAAGTTTACAAGCTCACCATCTTCTATCTTATCATGTTGAGGTAGCACTTCCTTGATAGCATTTTCCTGTTTAGCCCTTTTTGAAGCCTCTATCGGTTCTTTAGTCAGATTATACACCGATCCTAAAGCCACCGCAGCAACTAAGGTTATCAGTGATAAGACTAAAACCATATTTTTAAAAGTCGATTCTAATTTAGCCATTTTAATTATTTTTATCTAATCTCAAATAATTTTATATTCGATAAATATTAATTTGTTTTAGGTTTTTCGCCAAAACGCTTAGGTTTCACATAGTAATTAATAAGCGGTGTAAAACCATTCATAATTAATATTGCAAAGGAAACCCCTTCGGGATACGCACCCCATGTACGGATAATTATCGTAAGTAATCCTATACCAACACCATAAATCCACATACCTCTTGGATTCATCGGTGAAGTAACATAATCGGTTGCCATAAAAATTGCACCTAACATTATCCCACCTGTCAACAGATGAGTTATTGGAGATACATATGTTTGCGGATCTACAAAATGTAAAATTCCGGCAAAAACTATTATCGTAACAAATATACTTACAGGGATATGCCATGTGATAATCTTTTTTATAAGCATATAAACTAATCCTATTAGCAGTGCAATAGCTGAAACTTCACCTAAAGATCCCTGCATTTTACCAATTAACATATCAGTAATAGCAGGAAAACTTGCGCCACCTTCATTTATCATGGATAAAACTGTAGCACCTGTTGCAGCATCAAGATAAGAAGTCGAAAGAGGCTCCACCACAGGCCATGTAGTCATTTGCACAGGAAAAGATATTAATAAGAAAACCCTACCCACCAAAGCCGGATTAAAAGGATTGTTACCTAATCCTCCGAAGCTCATTTTTCCTATACCAATTGCGACTAATGCACCAATAATAATTATCCATATCGGCAAATTAGAAGGTAAGTTGAATGCCAACAAAACACCTGTTAATGCAGCAGAACCATCAAAAATTGTTTTAGCACCTTTGAGTAAAAATCTCTGAATTAAATATTCAAAAACCACACAAGCAACCACTGATGTAACAGTTACTATCAATGCACCAAGTCCGAAGAAATACAGAGAAGCTAACAAAGCCGGTATTAATGCGATAAGTACGCCATACATATTTTTGGACACCGTATCACCTCCATGTATATGTGGTGCCGGGGATATAATAAGTTTTTCCATATATTCTATGTTATTTAACGTTTCTGTTGCGAATAATTGAGCCTACGGTAGATTTACCGAAACGGATATAATCTAATAATGGTCGGTTAGACGGACAAATATAACTACAACTTCCGCACTCTATACAGTCCATTACTTTGTTTGTTTCCATGTCTTCCCACATATTTCTTTCACTTTGAGCCATTAAAAGAAATGGTTCCAAGCCCATAGGACACACTGACACACACTTTGCACAGCGAATACAATTCAGAACAGGTTTACGAATAGACTCTTCATCACGCATAAATAAAACTCCCGCACTACCTTTTGCCATAGGCACATCCAAGTTCATCAGCGAACGACCCATCATAGGTCCGCCACCGACAATCTTACCCGTACCTTCAGGTATTCCACCTGCCAATTCTACAACATGCGACAAGTAAGTCCCCAATCTAACACGATAATTTGAAGGATTAGAAGCATCTTTACCTGTAATTGTCATAATACGCTCAAACATAGGCTTGTTTTTCTGCACAGCCTCATAAACAGCGAAGGTAGTACCAACGTTAAAAACAACAGCACCTACTTCAACAGGAATTTTACCGCTTGGCACCTGACGTTTGATTACAGCATCAATTAATTGCTTCTCACCACCTTGAGGATATTGAACTTTCAATGGTTCAATGGTAATACCTTTAAATGTGTTTGCTAAGGCTTTTAAGTGTTTGATGGCATCAGGTTTATTATTTTCAATGCCAACAATAGCCTTATCCACTTCAAGAGCTTTCATCAGTATCGTAACACCAACCAATATTTCTTCTCCATGCTCCAACATCAACTGATGGTCGCATGTGAGATACGGTTCGCACTCAACTGCATTAATAATTAAAACCTCTGCTTTTTTGCCGGGAGGAGGAGAAAGTTTTACATGAGCTGGGAAAGTAGCACCACCCAGACCCACTATACCGGCATCCTGAATTTTATTTATGATTTCTTCTTTAGATAACAAGCATTCTCTTTTAACATCCGGAGTTTTGTCGATAGTTTCCAACCACTCATCTCCTTCTACATTAATGTAAACAGATTGTCGCCTGTAACCCGTAGCATCTAACTGCACATCTACTTTTGCAACCTTGCCTGATACTGAGGCATGAACATTTGCCGACACAAAACCGCTGGCTTTTCCAATCAGTTGTCCAACTTTAACTTCATCTCCACGTTTTACAACCGCTTCACTCTGTGCCCCTATATAATGTGCTAAAGGAATAGCAACCATTTTAGGAATATCAGCCTGTTGAATTTTCTTTCCTGCTGAAAATTTATTCTCGGCAGGGTGTATACCTCCAATTCTGAAAGTTTTCATTATTTGATGTTATATTGTTTATATATAAAAATCTTTTCTAAAATCAATCATACGTACAGACGCACAAATCATTTTGTCTATGGTCTATGGTCTATGGTCTATGGTTTATCGACTATTGACTATTGACTATTGACTATTGACTAATCACCAATCACTAATCACCAATCACTAATCACCAATCACAAATCACAAATCACCAACAACCTCCTCAACTACCACCGGCGCATAAAGCTTATTCTTCGACACAGGGAAATTAACATCGATTATCGAATTAGTAGGACAAACAACAACACAATCCCTACATAATTTACATTTATCATCATGTATGAATGCCAAATTATTTTCGATGGTAATTGCATCATGTTTACAAACCTTCTGACATTTTGCACAACCAATGCATCCTACTGAACAGGCTTTGCTTACGATATTACCTTTATCCTGATTTCTGCAATCAACATACACGCGACGACCTTTCGGACCTTTCTTCCTTAACTCTATAAGCATTTTCGGACAAGCTCTTACACATGCTCCGCAAGCAGTACATTTATCTTCATCTACTTCAGGAATTTTGGTAATCGGATTTACTTTGATAGCATCAAACTCACACGCAAGTTCGCAGTCGCCAAAACCAAGGCACCCCCATGAACAGCTCGATTCACCACTATAAAGATTATGAGCAATAAAGCAATGTTTTACGCCATCATACTCATTATATCGTGGACGATGTTCGCAAGTTCCGTTACATCTTACCACAGCCAAAGTAGGAGCTTTAGCAACAGCAACTTTACCTAATAATTCAGCAACCCGCTTCATGGTGTCATTACCGCCAACCGGACAGTGTAAATCGCCAAGCTCATCAGCTTTTACACAAGCTTCGGCAAAATTACGACATCCAGGATAACCACAACCACCGCAATTGGCAGCCGGTAAAACCTCCTCCACTTCATCAATCCGATGATCTTCAACAACATGAAACTTCTTGGCAACTATAAAAAGAATTATTGCCGAAACTGCACCAATTACTACGAGAGTAAGCAAAGATATCAATACTAAGTTCATACGATATATTATTGATTTTCAATTATTATTAGGCTCCATATTTTTTAATATGAAACTTTAATTTCGATTTTAGACTTTTATTAAACAGAGATAATATCAAAAAATATGGGATTAGAGTGCCTAAAGCTATACTGCCTGATATTGCCTCATTATCTATATAATTTCTTAAAACAAAAAGTGTAAGCAAAATAATTATGAAAGGGACTACAAATGCAAGAAGTACAGCAAACATACCCATCGAGCTTTGTCCGTATAGAGTTACCGGTTCGCCAACTTTAAAATCCGTGCTGTCCGCTTCTACATCAACATATTTATCCTGCATATCAGCAGCAGTACACGCTCCTTTTGCATGACAAGCACTACAAGCTGATTCTTGAATAATCTGCACCTGTATGTGTTTTCCATTGATTTGGTGAATAATACCTGAATGTTCAATAATTTGACTCATTTTGTAATCTCGACATTGCAATTTGGGTGCAAATGTACAATAAATTTTAAATCCAAACAATTATTTAGATAAATATTTGAATAAAGTTATTTTGAATTTTGGTTGGTGTGATTATTTCTTCTCAGCTATTCTCAACAACGCTTCAATGGCTTTTTGGTCTTCGAGATCGGCTTCAAGAGCTTCTGATTTTTTACGTTCGGTATCAAAAAGGTCATATTGTTCTTGGGCAAATTCTTTTGCTCGCCCATGACTTATTTTTCCTTTATAGTACTTCCCGTACTGGCAAACAATAATTTATTTTGTACCTCAGCGAAAAACAATTCGGTTTTTTTGTCGGTTTTATCGTAATCCTCACTTAATGAAAACAAATCTCGAATCTTTTGATAAAAACGCTTTTCGGATGCACGAATATCTCTAATACGAGCTAATAATTCATCAAAATAATCTTTGCCAAACTGCTTGCCTTGTTTCAAACGCTCATCATCCAACACAAAACCTTTAATGATAAATTCTCTTAAAGTCTGGGTAGCCCAAATACGAAAGTGCGTGGCTTGCTTGCTGTTAACCCTATAACCGACAGCAATAATGGCATCAAGGTTATAAAAATCTAACTCTCGACTGACTTCTCTTTTTCCCTCTTGTTGAACTACTCGAATTTTTCGAGTAGTTGCCGTTTCTTCTAATTCACCTGTCTTGTAAATTTCTTTCAAATGATATGTAATGGTATGACTTTCAACCCCAAATAATTCTGCCATTAGCTTTTGCGTCATCCAAAAGGTTTCGTTATTGAAAATAACCTCTACCTTTACAACTCCCTCTTGATTCTGGTATAAAATGATTTTATTTGTCATAATTGCTAAGATTCTGTTTTTTATCTAAAAATTGATTTGAAAAATTTTCCACAAATATAGTGAAAGTTGTATGAAAATTAAGGCAAACTTAGAATTTGTAAACACTCTTTCAAGGAGAAAGCGAAATCAGTTTGCGCTGAAAACTAAGTTTCACAGAGTATCACAGAGGAAACACAGAGTATCACTGTGTAACATTGTGAAATACATTGTGAAACACTGTATAACTTAAAAAAGAATAGTGTCACAGAGTATCACAGAGGAAACACAGAGTAACACTGTGTAACATTGTGAAATACATTGTGAAACACTGTGTAACTTAAAAAAGAATAGTGTCACAGAGTATCACAGAGGAAACACAGAGTAACACTGTGTAACATTGTGAAATACATTGTGAAACACTGTGTAACTAAAAAAGAATAGTGTCACAGAGTATCACAGAGGAAACACAGAGTAACACTGTGTAACATTGTGAAACACATTGTGAAACACTGTGTAACTTAAAAAAGAATAGTGTCACAGAGTATCACAGAGGAAACACAGAGTATCACTGTGTAACATTGTGAAATACATTGTGAAACACTGTGTAACTTAAAAAAGAATAGTGTCACAGAGTATCACAGAGGAAACACAGAGTAACACTGTGTAACATTGTGAAATACATTGTGAAACACTGTGTAACTAAAAAAGAATAGTGTCACAGAGTATCACAGAGGAAACACAGAGTAACACTGTGTAACATTGTGAAACACATTGTGAAACACTGTGTAACTTAAAAAAGAATAGTGTCACAGAGTATCACAGAGGAAACACAGAGTATCACTGTGTAACATTGTGAAATACATTGTGAAACACTGTGTAACTTAAAAAAGAATAGTGTCACAGAGTATCACAGAGGAAACACAGAGTAACACTGTGTAACATTGTGAAATACATTGTGAAACACTGTGTAACTTAAAAAAGAATAGTGTCACAGAGTATCACAGAGGAAACACAGAGTAACACTGTGTAACATTGTGAAATACATTGTGAAACACT
>Ga0207420_1000495_pt1 | contig 37464 bp, 26 predicted proteins | sample ThiBio_inoc_biof_FD_183941 | JGI IMG/M metagenome (GOLD analysis project Ga0207420, IMG submission 183941) | Wastewater bioreactor microbial communities from Cape Town, South Africa - Thiocy_inoc_biof (SPAdes) | ecosystem: Engineered > Bioremediation > Thiocyanate > Unclassified | place: South...
CAGGTTGACGCAGAACGCCGCCGCCAGCACCACCCACAGCGGCGCGCCGGCGGCCATGAGCGGGATGGCGGCCAGCTGGGCGCTGCCGGCAAACACCAGCAGCGACATCAGCACGCTTTCGGTGATGCTCATGCCACTCTTGACCATGGCCACGCCGGTCATGAAGGCCCAGGCGGTCAGCCCGATCGAGACGCCCGCCATCTCGCGCGAGCCGACCCAGAACAGCGGGTGGCGCGCGGTGTGCGCCCAGCGGTCAACCCGGTGCGACAGCCAGGCGCCCAGCCGGCCGCGCGCCGGCAATTCGCCCGGGTCGGGCGGCAGCGGCATGTTCATGGCGCGTCGCCCGCCTGGCCGAGGCACTGGCCGGGCGCCAGCGCGAAGCCGCGCAGGAACTCGCGCGCCGGCAGGCGCTTGCCGCCGGGGCGCTGCAGCTCGGTCAGGCGCAGCGCGCCGTCGCCGCAGGCCACCGTGATGCCCGCGTCGTTGATGGCAAAAATCTGCCCGCAGCGCGCATCTGGCGTGCGCAAACAGCTATCGATTTCAGAGCGCCACAGCTTGATCACCGCATCGCCCAGCGTGGTGCTGGCGCCGGGGAAGGGGTCGAACGCGCGGATGCGCCGCTCGATCAGCGCCGCCGGCTGGCGCCAGTCGATGGCCGCTTCGTGCTTGTCGATCTTGTGCGCGTAGCTGACGCCCTCGGCCGGCTGCGGCACGGGCCGCAAGGCGCCCTGCCCGGCCAGTTGCAGGGCCTGCACGATCAGCTGCCCGCCGAGGGCGGCCAGTTCGTCGTGCAGGCTGGCGGTGGTGGCGCGCGGGCCGATGGGCAGCGCCTGCACCAGCAGCATGTCGCCGGTGTCCAGGCCGGCGTCCATCTGCATGATGGTGATGCCGGTGCGCGCATCACCCGCCTCGATGGCGCGGTGGATGGGCGCGGCGCCACGCCAGCGCGGCAGCAGCGAGGCGTGGATGTTGAGGCAGCCGAGGCCCAGGCCCCCACGCTCCACGGCTGCGCCTGTTGCGCTGCCCCCCGAGGGGGCCTTCGCGCCTTCGGGCGGCCGGGCGGCGCTCAACAGGCCCCCACGCTCCACGGCTGCGCCTGTTGCGCTGCCCCCCGAGGGGGCCTTCGCGCCTTCGGGCGGCCGGGCGGCGCTCATGTCATCCAACACCCACTGCGGCAGGATCAGCCCGTAGGCGGCGACCACCATGACGTCGGCGCGGGCGGCCTGCAGCGCGGCGCGCGCCGCCGCGGCGTCTTCAGGGTACTTGCCGTCCAGGCGCAGGCTGCGCGGCTGGGCGACGGGGATGCCGTGCTGCTCGGCCAGTTGCTTGACGGGCGAGGCGTGCAGCTTCAGGCCGCGCCCGGCCGGGCGGTCGGGCTGGGTCAGCACCAGGGGCACCTCGAAACCCGCCGCCAGCAACTGCGCCAGGGCCACGCGGGCGAATTCCGGAGTGCCTGCAAAGACGACGCGAAAACTCATTTTTTGATAGCTGCTGGCGCTTGACTGGCAAGCGCAAAAGTCTTGTGTTATGGGTAAACGACGGTCGCCGCGGACAAGCCGGGGAGCGGTGCGCTCACGACCTCACCTGGGCTCCGGCGGGTCGGGCAGGTTTTCGTCGCCGCTGGACCAGCCGCGCACCACGCCGGCGCGGTCGATGTCGATGTACAGCAGGCGCCAGGTGGGGCCGTCCAGGTAGCGCCAGACCCAGATGTCGCCGTCGAAGTTGTGCACGCGGGTCACCCGCGCAGGCCGGCCGTATTCGCGCAGCACGTCGTCGCGCGTCCAGCGCCCGGGCCGGATGCGGGCACCGAACAGCCCCTCGCTCAGCGCCTGCTCGACGCGCGCCACGCGGCCCTGGGCGTCCAGGTCGAGGTTGAACACCTGCTGACCGGCCGGCTGGTGGGAATACTGCCAGCGCTCCCCCGCGTCGGCCGTGGCCGGGTAGCGGGCGGTGGGCGGGCCGAGCCGTTGCGCCAGCTCGCCAGCAGCATCCCGGCCGCCAGCAGCAGGGCGCCCAGGGGCCGTTCAATCCACGCCAGTAATCGCTGCGCCCGTAAGTAGGCGCTCACGCCGTCACCCGCGCCTTGTCGGTCTTGTCCTGCCGCTCGGCCTTCAGCAGCTTGGTCTTGATGCGGCCACGCTTGAGCGGCGACAGGTATTCGACGAACACCTTGCCGCGCAGGTGGTCCATCTCGTGCTGGATGCACACGGCCAGCAGGCCGTCGGCCTCGATCTCGCGCGCCTGGCCGGTTTCGTCCAGCGCGCGCACGCGCACGCGCTCGGCGCGCTCGACGCCGTCGTAGATGCCGGGCACCGACAGGCAGCCCTCCTCGCCCAGCACGCGTTCGTCGCTGGCCCACACCAGCTCGGGGTTGATCAGCACCAGGCGCTGGTTGCGCTGCTCGGACACGTCCATCACGATCAGCCGCTCGTGCACGTCCACCTGGGTCGCCGCCAGGCCGATGCCCTTGGCGTCGTACATGGTCTCGAACATGTCGTCGATCAGCGTCCTGATGCGCGCATCCACCGCCGACACGGGCTGGGCCACCTTGTGCAGGCGCGGGTCGGGGTAACGAAGAATGGGAAGCAGGGCCATGGGAATAAGGGAACCTCGGCATAAGTTCTGGCGGTAAGCAGGCGCTGCGGATCGGGATGGGATGCAAGGCGCAAACCGCAGCGATAGCCGCAGCTATCGCGAGGATTTGCAACGCCGCAGACCGCCCGAGACCGCAGATGCCTGCGGCGCAGGAGCTTATGCCGAGGTTCCTAAGGTCTCGGATGTGGCGATTTTCGCTACTTTTTGCAGTTCGCGCTGCCTGGGGTGAGTGATTTCGTTGCCGGATCAAGGGCTTGAATGCAAAATGTCCGGTGACTTGTCAAGTTGGCAGCTGCTTTCAGCAAAACAATGAAACTTCTTTTTCCTGGTGCCACGCGCGCGCTGGTCGCGCCCCTCGGACTGTTGACCGCGGCCCTGCTCGGCGCGCCCCCCGCCGCCGCGCAGGCGGCCTCTCGCCTGCCGGTGACGCCCATGCAACGGGCCACCGCCCAGCAGGTGGCCGCGCAAGGCGTGCCGCTGTCGGCGCTGGCGCCCAACGCGCCCGACCAGTACACGGTGCGCCGCGGCGACACGCTGTGGCGCATCTCCAGCCTGTTCCTGAAGTCGCCCTGGCGCTGGCCCGAGCTGTGGGGCATGAACCTGAACGACATCCGCAACCCGCACCTGATCTACCCCGGCCAGCAACTGGTGCTGGAGCGCGTGGGTGACCGCGCCTTCCTGCGCGCGCGCCGCGGCGCCGACGGCGAGCCGGGCGACACCGTGCGCGTGTCGCCGCGCAACCGCATCGAGATGCTGGGCACCGGCCCGCTGCCGACGCTGGAGCCGCACCTGATCGAGCCCTTCCTGACCGAGCCGCTGGTGGTCGATGACGACACATTCCAGCGCGCGCCGCGCATTGTGGCGCTGGCCAACCAGAGCCGCGTGCTGGTGGCCAAGGGCGACCGCGCCTATGTGCGCGGGCCGGCCGACGCGCCCCTGCTCAGGACGCCCGGCCTGCCGACCGAGTTCCGGGTATTCCGCAATGCCACTCCGCTGAAGGACCCGCTCACCAAGGAAATCCTCGGCTACGAAGGCCACTACGTCGGCCAGGCCACGCTGGTGCGGGGCGAAAGCGAATCCGAGGAGGAGCCCGGCAGCGCGCCGGCCCCGCGCCCGACGCGCTGGCACGCCAACGGCGAGGTCCAGACCGAACCGCGCCGGGCCGAGACCCCTGCAACGCCGGCCGGCCTGCCGGTGCCCGCCACCGTGGACGTCATCGGCAGCAAGGAAGAAATGCGCGCCGGCGACCGCCTGCTGCCCGAGCCGCCGCGCGAATACCGCAACTACGTGCCGCGCGTGCCCGAGATGCCGGTGGACGCGCGCGTCGTCGCCGTGCCCGGCAGCGCCGTGCGCTACGCCGGCCAGAACCAGGTGGTGGTGATCAACCGGGGCGTGCAGGACGGCCTGGAAAGCGGTCACGTGCTGGCCCTGATGAGCACCGGCCCGAAGCTGGTGGACAAGACCGACGCGTCGCGCAGCCTGATCAAGCTGCCCGACGAGCGCAACGGCATCGCCATGGTGTTCCGCCCGTTCGAGCGCGTGTCCTACGTGCTGGTGATGGAAATCACCAACCCGGTGCAGGTGGGCGACAAGCTGGTCAACCCCAACTGAGGGGACAGGGCGTCTTTTGCCGGCGCCCAGCCCCCCACCCGCCATGGACCGGCAGGAACTCGAGGCTTGGCTGCGCCTGACGCTGACGCCCGGCGTCGGCAACGACACGGCGCGGCGCCTGCTGGCCGCCTTCGGCCTGCCGCAGCACGTGTTCGCCCAGTCGTCCACCGCCTTGCGCCAGCTGCTGACCCCGGCCCAGGCCAGCGCGCTGGCCCAGCCGCCCGACGACCTGGCCACGCAGTTGCAGACCTGCCTTGACTGGCTGGACGCGGCCGAGGACGGCATGCCGCGGCGCATCGTCAGCCTGGGCGACGCCGCCTACCCGCAGGCCCTGCTGGCCATTGAAGATCCCCCCTGCCTGCTGTATCTGCTGGGCCGGCTGGCCACCCTGGATGATGGGTCCGACACGGCTACAACGCTTACCGGACAAGCGCAAACAGCTATTGAATCAGGAGCAAATCACTGGCCACTGCGGGCCATGGCCATTGTCGGCAGCCGCAATCCCACGCCCCAGGGCAGCGCCAACGCGCGCCAGTTCGCGCGCACGCTGGCGGCCCAGGGCATCTGCGTGGTGTCGGGCCTGGCGCTGGGCATCGACGGCGCCGCGCACGAAGGGGCACTGGACGGCGCACCGCCGTCGGCTCCCGGGCCGGCCACCATCGCCGTCATCGGCACCGGCATCGACCGCGTGTATCCGCGCCAGCACCGCGATCTGGCGCACCGCATCGCCGCGCGCGGCCTGATCGTCAGCGAATACCCGCTGGGCACGCCGCCGCAACCGGTTGATCGCCGGCCTGAGCCAGGGCACGCTGGTGGTCGAGGCGGCGCTGCAATCGGGCTCGCTGATCACCGCGCGCCTGGCCAGCGAGCAGGGCAAGGAGGTGTTCGCCATTCCCGGCTCCATCCACAGCCCGCAGTCGCGCGGCAGCCACGCGCTGATCCGCCAGGGCGCCAAGCTGGTCGAGACCGCGCAGGACGTGCTGGAAGAGCTGCGCTGGCCACAGGCCGTTCTAGCTATGACAAATGAAGCTGCTGGCGCAGTTTCCGCGCCGGACGACGACCTGAATCACCCTCATCAGGGACTGCTGCAGGCGCTCGGCGCCGACCCGGTAAGCCTGGATGCGCTGCAGGCACGCACCGGCCTTCAGACGGCCACCCTGCAGGCGCAACTGCTGGAGCTGGAACTGGCCGGCCAGGTGGGCCGCCTGCCCGGCGGGCTGTTCCAGCGCCTGGGTCAGGCTTGACGCCTTCGCCCCCTGCTCACTGAAGCAGCCGATCGGGCTCGGCGTTGAGCCGCGCCAGCGCTTCGCGCGTGGCGCGCACGGTGAGGGTTTCGTCCTCCACCGGCACCAGCAGCCCGGCCTGCAGGTAGGAGGCCAGGCGGCGCGTCTGCACCAGGTAGCTCTTGCCCGCGCCGTCGCCGAACAGGTGCAGCTGGCCGCGCTGGCTGCGCCAGACGTACTGCACCTGGCTGACGCTGCCCTGGTAGTCGAGCGAGAACCAGGCGCCCAGCTCCAGCTCCTGCGCCCAGTGCAGCATGCCGTCGCCGGGTTGCGAGCCGCCGCTGGCGATCACCTCCAGCGCATCGCCCTCGGCGCCGAACATCAGCTCGATCACGCCGGGGTCGAGCAGCACGTCGCCCTGCGGGTCGTCGGTGACCACGTCTTCCAGCCCGGCCAGGCTGCGCGACAGCTCCGCCAGCCGCTCCGGCGACAGGCCTTCGCCACGCGAGACGAAGGCCTGCACCACCGCGTCGTTGATGCTCTTGATGTGGGCGTCCTGGTCCGCGGTGCCCAGCGCCAGGCCCTCCATGCCCTCGCGCAAGGTGTGCAGCAGGCTGGGCAGCTGCTGCACCACGCGCGTGCGCTCGGCGCGCTCGGACTTGGGGCTGACGACCCACAGCAGGTCGGCCGCCGCCTGCTTGTAGCGCAGCGTGTCCGCCGCCTGCGGACCGCGCCGCACCGCCGCCATGGCCAGCACCTCGGACCAGACGCGGAACAGGAACTCGCGCACCGGTTCGGGCACCGGCACCGGCTCCAGCATGCGCCGCAGCTCGATGGTGTACTGCACGGTCAGCGCATCCTTTTGCTCGATCTGCTGCGCCAGGGACGCCATTTGCTGGGCCGCGCCGCCTTCGGTCAGCGCGCGACCGAGGAATTTCTTGAACTCCTCGAACACCAGCTGAAAGACACGCCGGCCGGTTTCCGGATACTGCTCGATCACCTGCACGATGCGCTTGATCTCGCGCTCCAGCCGGCTGCCGCTGACGCGCGAGGCGTCGAAGCCGAGGGCGCAGGCCCCCATGCGGTCGATCAGCTGGCGCGCCGGGTGCTGCGCCGAGGCGAAGAAGTCCGGCTCGGCCAGCGCCAGGCGCAGCACCGGGATCTGCAGGCGCGCGAACCAGACGCGGATCGCCGCCGCGATGCGCTCCTCGGCCAGGATGGCCTGGAACATCAGGGCCACGATCTCGATGATGGCCTTCTCGCTCGGCTTCTCGGCCTTGGCCTTCAGTTCGGTGGCGCGCTGGCGCAAACGCGTGGCCACCACCTCGACGTTGGCCATCGGCTGCGCGATGGTGGCGTCGCCCTGGCGCGAGTCCATCAGCTCGGTCACCGCGAACGGCGTCGCCTCGGCGATGGCGCGGGCCAGCGCCGGCGAAGGCGGCCCCGGTGGCGCCGCCACGTCGAAGTTCGACAGCTGGTCGGTCAACAGACGACGCAGTTGCCCCAGCACGCCCTGCGCCCGCTGGCGCACGCGCGTCATGGGCGAGACCGCGGTCATCATGCGGGTTTCCTGGCCAGCGCGCGCCAGGGCCGAATGGCGCACGTCCGGCATCTGGGTGTGGCCGCCTCCGTAGGCGGTGCTCGTGGTCGACGGGGCCGCGCCTGGCATCGTCGGGCGCGCGCCGTGTCCCTCGGCCAAGCGCGTCGCGCCCGCGCCGTGGCCGCCGCCTTGCCAGCCACCACCACCACCAGGCACCGTGGACATCGAGCCACCGCCGGCGCCCGAAGGGCCGCCCGACGCGGCCTGGACCCCGGCCCCGCCGTGGGCACCGCCTGTACCTGTACCTGCGCCCGTGCTTCCGCCTCCGCGACCTCCGGCGTCACCCTCTCCACGGCGCACCAGCGCTTTCAGGTTGATTTCGGCCATCACCCCGCGCTCCACGAGGAAGGCGTTGGCCTGCCGGTACAGCGGCACCATGCGCTCGACCATGGCGGCCTGGACCAGCGGATGCACCAGGGCCCACATCGGCCGGGTCAGGCCGCGGTCCGCCCAGGCCTTGAGCAGCTGCTGGCCGAAGGTGTCTGGCCGCAGCACATCGCGCGCCGGCAGATCGCTGCTGCGCTCCAGCGACTGCACGCGCAGCCGCAGGTCGTTGAATTCGGCGCCTGCCGCATCCTGCACCGCGGCACCCAGGCGCGAGGCGGCGATCTTGCGCTCGACGATCTCGTCGTCCAGCAGGCCCAGATCGGCCGGCAGACTGCCGCCGGGCACGCCTCGGGCATCGGCCATCTGCGCCCAGGCCTCGCGCCAGTGGCGCCGCGCCGCGACCACCCAGGCCTGGCGCTCGCGCCGGAACGCGGTTTCGGTGTCCATCGCCCGCTGCATGTCGGTCACGGAACCACCGCGTGACCCGCCTTGGCCTCCAGTCTGCAACTGGAGCTGGATGCGCTCGCCCAGTTCAACGACGAAGGCGTCGAGCGCATGCACGAAGCGCTCGCGCAACTGGTGCGCGAGGTGCTGCGGGGGCGCGGGCTGCCGAGGCGTCGAAACCATGGGAGCGACTGTGGGCGGTCAGTATCTCACGCCGGACCCCGGCAGCAAGGCGCCGCGGGCGTGCCGGCGGCCGCGGACCTACACCATCGCCCCGGCGTTCGGGTCGCCCGGGTCGCCGTCCTTGCGGCCGGTCTTGATGAGGTCTTCGCGCTTGATGCCCAGCCACATGGCGATGGCGGCGGCGACGAACACCGACGAGTAGATGCCGAACAGGATGCCGATGGTCAGCGCCACCGCGAAGTAGTGCAGCGTCTCGCCGCCGAACAGCAGCATCGACAGCACCATGATCTGCGTCGAGCCATGGGTGATGATGGTGCGGCTGATGTTGGCGGTGATGGAGTTGTTGATGATCTCCACCGTGCTCATCTTGCGGTAGCGACGGAAGTTCTCGCGGATGCGGTCGAAGATCACCACCGATTCGTTGACCGAATAGCCCAGCACCGCCAGGATCGCCGCCAGCACGGAGAGCGAGAACTCCCACTGGAACAGGGCAAAAAAGCCCAGGATGATCACCACGTCGTGCAGGTTGGCGATGATGCCGGCCACGGCGTACTTCCACTCGAAGCGCATCGACAGGTAGATGACGATGCCGACGATCACGAAGGCCAGCGCGTACAGGCCGTCGCGCGCCAGTTCGTCGCCCACCTGCGGGCCGACGAACTCGGTGCGCCGCAACTGCACGTCGGGGCTGGCGGCGCGCAGCGCGGTCAGCACCTGCTCGCTCTGCTGCGCCGAGCTCTTGCCCTGCTGCACCGGCAGCCGGATGATCACGTCGCGCGCGGTGCCGAAGTTCTGCACCTGCACGTCGCCGTAGCCCAGCGCGGCCACCGTGCCGCGCACCTGGCCCAGATCGGCCGGCTGGCTGTAGGCCACTTCCATCACCGTGCCGCCGGTGAACTCGACCGACAGGTGCAGGCCGCGGGTGAACAGGAACACCACCGCCAGCAGGAAGGTGACGACCGAAATGATGTTGAAAAGCCGCGCATAGCGCATGAACGGGATGTCCCGTCCGATCTTGAAGAACTCCATCTGCGTGTTCCTTGCTTGTCTGTCGCCCTGGCCCGCGCGCTCAGCCGCCCGCTGCCAGCGGCTTGTCGGCGTCGGGCCGCCACACGGTGCCGATCGACACCGACTTGAGCTTCTTCTGCCGCCCGTACCACAGGTTGACCAGGCCGCGCGAGAAGAACACCGCCGAATACATCGAGGTCAGGATGCCGATGCAGTGCACCACGGCAAAGCCGCGCACCGGCCCGCTGCCGAAGGCCAGCAGCGCCAGGCCGGCGATGAGCGAGGTGACGTTGGAGTCCAGGATGGTGGCCCAGGCGCGGTCGTAACCGGCGTGGATGGCCGCCTGCGGCGAGGCGCCGCCGCGCAGCTCTTCGCGAATGCGCTCGTTGATCAGCACGTTGGCGTCGATCGCCATGCCCAGCGTCAGCGCCACCGCCGCCATGCCGGGCAGCGTCAGTGTGGCCTGCAGCATGGACAGGATGGCCACCAGCAGCAGCAGGTTGACCGTCAGGGCGATGGCCGAGAACACGCCGAACAGCATGTAGTAGGCGATCATGAAGACGACGATGGCCAGAAAGCCCCACAGCACGCTGTGAAAGCCCTTGTCGATGTTGTCGGCGCCCAGGCTGGGGCCGATGGTGCGCTCCTCGATGATCTCCATCGGCGCCGCCAGCGAGCCGGCGCGCAGCAGCAGCGCCAGGTCGCTGGCCTCGTTCACGGTCATCGAGCCGGAAATCTGGAAGCGCGTGCCCAGCTCGGCCTGGATCACCGGCGCCGTCAGCACCTCGCCCTTGCCCTTCTCGAACAGCACGATGGCCATGCGCTTCTTCAGGTTCTCGCGGCTGACGTCGCGCATCACGCGGCCGCCCTTGGCATCCACCGTCAGGTCGACCTTGGGCTGCTGCGTCTGCTGGTCGAAGCCGGGCTGCGCGTCGGTCAGGCTGTCGCCGGTCAGGATGACCTGGCGTTTGACGATCACCGGGCGGCCATCGCGCTCCAGGAATTTCTCGGAGCCGAACGGCACCGCGCCGCCGGTCTCGGCCGCGCGGCCTTCGGCGCTTTCGTCGACCAGTCGCATTTCCAGCGTCGCGGTGCGGCCCAGGATGTCCTTGGCCTTGGCCGTGTCCTGCACGCCCGGCAGCTGCACCACCACGCGATCGGCGCCCTGCTGCTGGATCACCGGCTCGGCCACGCCCAGTTCGTTGACGCGGTTGTGCAGCGTGGTGATGTTCTGCTTGACCGCCTCGGACTGCACCTTCTGCAGCGCTTGCGGCTTGAAGCTGGCCACCAGGCGCGGCTCGGCGCCTGGCGTCGGCTCCACCTGCAGGTCGGGCTGGGTGTCGGCGATGACGCGGCGCGCGGCCTCCAGCGTGCCGGCATCGCGGGCCCGGATCTCGATGCTGTTGCCTTCGCGGCTGATGCCGCCGTGGCGCACGTCCTTCTCGCGCAGCGCCACCCGAATGTCGTTGGCCAGCGTGTCCAGGCGCTTGGTGATGGCCGTGCGCATGTCCACCTGCAGCATGAAGTGCACGCCACCGCGCAAGTCCAGCCCCAGGTACATCGGCTTGGCGTTGATGGCGGCCAGCCAGGCCGGCGAGCGCGACACCAGGTTGAGCGCGACGATGTGCGCCGGGTCGGCCGCGTCCGGGTTCAGGGTGCGTTCGATGGCGTCCTTGGCCTTCAGCTGGGTGTCGGGCGTGTCAAAGCGCGCCCACACCGAGCTGCCCTCCAGCGTCAGGCGCTGGGGCGTCACGCCGGCCGACTGCAGCGCGCTTTCCACGCGCGACAGCGTGCCGCCATCCACCCGGGTGGTCGCCTTGCCGGCCGACACCTGCACCGCCGGCGCCTCGCCGAAGAAGTTGGGCAGGGTGTAGAGCGCAGCCACCACCAGGGTGATGAGGATGACGATGTATTTCCAGACGGGATAGCGGTTCATGGCAACGGCGGGATGGGGGCGGCCAGGGGGGCGACGCCGGGACGGCCGAGTCCGGGCTTACTTCAGGGTTCCCTTGGGCAGCACCTGCACGATGGCGCTGCGCTGCAGCTGCACTTCGACGCCATTGGCGATCTGCAGGCCGACGTTCCCCTCCGACAGGGAGGTCACCCGGCCCAGCAGGCCACCGGCGGTGACCACCTCGTCGCCCTTGGCCAGGGCATCGATCATGGCGCGGTGCTCCTTCTGCTTCTTCATCTGCGGGCGGATCATGATGAAGTACAGCACCACGAACATCAGCACCAGCGGCAGCATGCTGGTGAAGGTGGAGGCGAGGTCGGCCCCCGGGGCGGCGGGGGCGGCTTGGGCGTAGGCGTTGGAGATGAACACCGGCAGGCTCCTGAAATGGGCGGTGATGGATGGATCGCGCGCGCATCGGGCGCGGACACACGCCCGAACACAGGCGCGCGAGGTAACCGTGCATTGTAAGGCGCGCCGGCCGGACGGCCCGGGCGCGCCCGCCATCGGCCCACCGGCGCTGCCGGCCCGCCTGACGGCGGACCAGCCGGCCGTGGCTGTCTGTTCAATTTGCTATTGATGCGATAGCTGTTTGCGCAGTTCCGGCGGGCATCACAGGTGTTTTTTCGGTCAGGCGAGCTGGCGCGCTGGCGCCTCCGCCGGCTGGCGGTACTGCGCCAGCAGCTCGTCCCAGCGCGCGCGCGCCGCCTTCAGGTGGCGCTCCTTCACGTGGCCGAAGCCCTTGATGGCCTCCGGGATGCGCGCGATCTCGACCGCGGTGGCGTGGTTGTCGGCGCTCAGCGAGGCCAGCACTTCCTCGATGCTGGCGCGGTACTGCTCGATCAGCGCGCGCTCGGTCTGGCGCTCGTCGGTCTTGCCGAACACATCCAGCGCGCCGCCACGCAGGCCCTTGAGCCCGGCCAGCAGCCGAAACACCCGCCCCATGCCGGGGCCGTATTTCTTCTTGAGCAGCTCGCCACGCTCGTTGCGCTCGGCCGTCATGGGTGGCGCCAGGTGGTAGTGGATCTTGTAGTCGCCCTCGAACATGGCGTCGATGCGCGCCAGGAAGGCCGGATCGCTGTGCAGGCGCGCGACCTCGTACTCGTCCTTGTAGGCCATCAGCTTGAACAGGTAGCGCGCCACGGCTTCGCTCAGCTGGGTCTTGCCCAGCGCGGCCTCCTGCTGCTGCACCCGCGCGACGAAGCCGCGGTAGGCCTCGGCGTAGGCCGCGTTCTGGTAGCCGGTGAGGTATTCGACGCGGCGGGCGACGATGGATTCCAGCGTCTCGCGCGGCTTGAACTCGATCACCTGCACGCCGCCGGCGCTGGCCAGGGCCTGCTCGATGCGGGCGCTGTCGTGCGCCGCCTGGCGGCCCCATTCGAAGGCCGCCTTGTTGTTGTCGACCTGCACGTTGTTCAGCTCGATGGCGCGCAGCAGTGACGCGCGCGTCAGCGGCACCCAGCCCTTTTGCCAGGCGTAGCCCAGGATCATGGGGTTGACGTAGATGGTGTCGCCCAGCAGCCGGCCGGCGACGCGGTCAGCGTCGAAGCTGGCCAGGCCCTGCGCGCCGACGGCGCGCGCGATGTCGGCGGCGCAGCGCGCCTGCGGGTTCTGCCAGCCGCCGTCCTTGACGAAGGCCGCCGTGGGCGTGGCGTGGGCGTTCAGCGCCACGTGCGTGCGCCCCTCGCGCATGCGGGCCACGGTTTCCTTGTTGGCGGTGACGATCGGGTCGCAGCCGATGATCAGATCGGCCGCCGCGGCGCTGACGCGCGTGGTGCGAATGTCGTCCTGCGTGGCGCCGATCAGCACGTGGCTCCAGGTGGCGCCGCCCTTTTGCGCCAGGCCGGCGGCGTCCTGCGTGACGATGCCCTTGCCCTCGATGTGGGCGGCCATGCCCAGCAGCTGGCCGATGGTGATGACGCCGGTGCCGCCCACCCCGGCCACCACGATGCCCCAGGCGCCGCCGGCCTGGGGCTCGGGCAGCACCGGCTCGGGCAGCGCGCCCAGCTCGAACGGCGACACGCTGGCCCTGGCCTTGGCCTGCTTCCTGAGCTGCCCGCCCTCCACCGTGACGAAACTGGGGCAGAAGCCCTTGACGCAGGAGATGTCCTTGTTGCAGGTGCTCTGGTTGATGCGGCGCTTGCGGCCGAATTCGGTGTCCAGCGGCTCCACCGACAGGCAATTGCTCTGCACGCTGCAATCGCCGCAGCCTTCGCACACCGCCTCGTTGATGATCACCCGCACCGCCGGGTCGACCATCGTGCCGCGCTTGCGGCGGCGGCGCTTCTCGGTGGCGCAGGTCTGGTCGTAGATGATGACCGTGGTGCCGGCGATCTCGCGGAACTCGCGCTGCACGGCGTCCAGCCGGTCGCGGTGCTGCACGTCGATGCCCTCGGGCAGGCCGTGCTGGCGCGCCTGGGCGTATTTTTCGGGCTCGTCGGTGACGACGGTGATCTTCACCGCGCCCTCGGCGCGCATGTTCTGCGCGATCTGGATCACCGACAGCCCTTCCGGCCGCTCGCCGATCGGCTGGCCGCCGGTCATGGCCACGGCGTCGTTGTAGAGGATCTTGTAGGTGATGTTGACGCCGGCGGCCACCGACTGGCGCACCGCCAGCGAGCCGCTGTGGTAGTAGGTGCCGTCGCCCAGGTTGGCGAACACGTGCTGTTCGTTGCTGAAGGGCTGCTGGCCGACCCAGGGCACGCCCTCGCCGCCCATCTGGGTGAAGCCGACGGTGTTGCGGTCCATCCAGATCGACATGAAGTGGCAGCCGATGCCGGCCATGGCGCGCGAGCCCTCGGGCACGCGGGTGCTGGTGTTGTGCGGGCAGCCCGAGCAGAACCAGGGCTGGCGGTCGGCGCCGCTGCTGCCGGCCTGCAGCACCTGCAGGTTGCGCTCGCCGGCGTCCAGGATGGCCAGCTGGCGGTCGATGCGGGCGGTGGTGTCGGCGTCGATGCCGAGCTTTTTCAGGCGCTCGGCGATGGCGCGGGCGATCAGCGCCGGCGACAGGTCGGCGGTGGCGCGCAGCAGCACGTTGGCCGAGGGGTTGTCCAGCGACCATTCGCCGCCGCTGTAATCGCCCTCGACGCCTTCGCGGTACTTGCCCAGCACGTTGGGGCGCACGTCGGCGCGCCAGTTGTACAGCTGCTCCTTGAGCTGGTATTCGATCACCTGGCGCTTTTCCTCGATCACCAGGATCTCGCGCAGGCCGGTGGCGAACTGGCGCGTGATCTGCGCCTCCAGCGGCCACACCACGGCCACCTTGTGCAGGCGGATGCCCAGCTGGCGGCAGGCGGCATCGTCCAGCCCCAGGTCGAGCAGCGCCTGGCGCGTGTCGTTGTAGGCCTTGCCGCTAGCGATCAGGCCCAGGCGGTCGTTGGGCCCTTCGATGACGTTGTGGTTCAGGCGGTTGGCGCGCACATAGGCCAGCGCGGCATACCACTTGGTGTTGAACAGGCGCTCTTCCTGCGGCAGCGAGGCGTCGGGCCAGCGGATGTGCACGCCGCCGGGCGGCATCTCGAAGTCGGTCGGCAGCGCGATCCGCACGCGCTCGGGGTCGATCAGCGCGCTGGCGCTGGACTCGACGATCTCCTGGATCGTCTTCATGCCGGCCCACACGCCGGCGTAACGGCTCATGGCGAAGGCGTGCACCCCCAGGTCCAGGATGTCCTGCACGCTGGCCGGAAAGAACACCGGCAGGCCGCAGGCCTTGAAGATGTGGTCGCTCTGGTGCGCGGCGGTGCTGCTCTTGGCCAGGTGGTCGTCGCCGGCCACGGCAAGCACCCCGCCCCAGGGCGTGGTGCCGGCCATGTTGGCGTGCTTGAACACGTCGACGCTGCGGTCCACCCCCGGGCCCTTGCCGTACCAGATGCCGAACACGCCGTCGAAGCGGTTGCTGCCCGGCGGCGCGAAACCCAGCTGCTGCGTGCCCCAGACCGCGGTGGCGGCCAGCTCCTCGTTGACGCCGGGCTGGAACACGATGTGCTGCCCCTGCAGGTGCTTGCGCGCCGCCCACAGCGCCTGGTCATAGCCGCCCAGCGGCGAGCCGCGGTAGCCGCTGATGAAGCCGGCGGTGTTCTTGCCGGCGAGCGCATCGCGCTGGCGTTGCAGCATCGGCAGCTTGACCAGGGCCTGGATGCCGCTCATGAAGGCGCGGCCATGCTCCAGGCTGTACTTGTCGTCCAGCGTGACGGTTTCCAGCGCCTTGCGGATGTGCTCGGGCAAAGGGGCGTTCATCGGGCTTGTCTCCTGCGTCGGGCCGCCTGGCGCATGGCCGGCGGCCGCTTGGGTGGGTTCGATGGGCTAAGTGTAGGGCGCTACGCGCCAAGGGGTTTTCCTCATGCCGCCACCGGGTTGTGGCGCCCCGTCGTGGCGCTGCCGCTGTAGCGCTGCACAGCAGGGGGCACCCCAGCGCGGTCGATCAGCCCGGCCCGTTGTTGCCGTCGCCCTGGCGGATGTTGGTCTGCACCGGCGCGTTGGGGTCGGGCCGCGGCGGCGGCGGGCGCGGGCCGGGGCGGGCGGTGGCGCGCACGGCGGGCGTCCAGCCCCAGGCCGAAGCGGGCCTGCACCGTGGGGTCGGCGTAGCGCAACGTGCCATCGGCATCGGCCACGCGCTCCAGCACCGCGTGGCCGCGCAGGCCTTCGAGCAGGGCCATGTCCTGGTACAGCCGGGCCTCGAAGCGCAGCTCGCGCGGGCACTGGAAGGCCAGGCGCGGCGCGTCCTGCCAGGCCGCGCAGCCGCCCAGCAGGGCCAGCGCCAGCAGGCTCGCCGGCCGCCCAGTTGCCACAAAAATAGAAGCTACTGGCGCTGTCTGCACGGGCGTTGGATCCGTTTTATATGCAAATGTCACGTCGCACCCCACCGCGCCACGACCGCCGGTGCACCGCTGTCGGTCGGCGGGCGGGCCGGCATCACCTAGGCCACAGCACCCACAGGCGCAGGGGCTGCTTCATGCGGCCGGCGAAGTCGCCCGCCTCGGCGCCCCAGCCGGCAAAGTAGTCGGCGCGCACGGCGCCGACGATGGCGCTGCCGGTGTCCTGCGCCAGCACCAGGCGGTTCAGGCTGGCCACCGGCCCTTGCGAGGCCAGCCAGACCGGCGTGCCGTAGGGGATGCTCTGCGGATCGACGGCGATCGAGCGCCCCGGCGTCAGCGCCACGCCCTGGGCACCGCGCGGGCCGAACTGCGCGTCCAGCGCCGACAGCGGCTCCTCGCGGAAGAACACCACGCGCGGGTTGCTCCACAGAAAGCCCTGCAGGTGTTGCGGGTTGGCCGCCAGCGTGGCGCGGATGCCGGGCCAGGTGACGTCGCCGCGCAGCAGGCCCTGGTCGATCAGCCAGCGGCCGGGGCTGCGGTAGGGGTGCTCGTTGGTGCCGGCAAAGGCCAGCCGCACCAGGCGCTGGCTGCCGTCGGGCTCCTGCACGCGCACGCGGCCCGAGCCCTGGATCTGCAGGATCAGCGCGTCCAGCGGGTCGGCCAGCCAGACCAGCTCGTGCCCGGCCAGTTGCGCGCGCGCCTCGGGCAGGCTGTCCAGCTCCTGGCGCGAGAACCAGGGCTTGCGCTGGCTGGCGGCCAGCGGCAGGCGGTACACCGGCGCGCCGAAGCCCGGGCGCGCCACGCGCGAGGCCTCGTACACCGGCTCGAAGTAGCTGGTCAGCAGGCCCTCGCCGGCCGGCGCGCCGGCCGCCGGCTCGACCCGGTAGGGCTGCAGGCGCGCGCGCATCCAGTCGCGCTGCTGCTGCGCGCTGGCCAGCGACAGGCGCCGCACCTCGCTGCACAGGCGGGCGAAGGTGGGGCCGGGGCGCTCGCAGCTCTTGATCCAGGCGTTCCAGGCTTGCGCCGTGTCGTCCTGCTCGAAGCCGGGCAGCTCGGCCCAGCGCACCGGCACCCAGCGGCTGCGCGCGCGCTCGATGGCCGGGCCCAGCGGCGCCGTGTCGGCCACCGGGCCGGCGGGCGGCAGGCCGGGTTCGGCGGGCGGCGCCGGGCTGGGCGCCGGCGGCGGCCGCAGGGCGCAGCTGGCCAGCAAGGCCACCATGGCCGCGGCCGCCAGAATCCGTGATACTCGTTGCATGACCCTGATTCTGCTGGAAGCGCTGGGCGCGCTGTTGCTGTTCGTGCTGCTGGTGTGGTGGACCATGTTCTCCGGCCGCAAGAAGGGCGAGCTGCCGCGACCGACCGAGGACGCGCAGCCGCCGACTCAGGGTCGAACCGGGCGATAGCGCGCCCTGGGCAAGCGCCAAAAGCTACAATTGTTGTAGCAATTGAGCCAGCTCGGCGGCCGATTTCACGTCCATCTTCTCGAACACCCGGGCGCGGTGCACCTCCACCGTGCGCACGCTGATGCCCAGCTCGTCGGCGATCAGCTTGTTGGGGCGACCGCTGGCCACCCGCTGCAAGACCTCGCGCTCGCGCTCGGTCAGCTCGTCCAGCCGGGCGCGCAGCGCGCGCTGCGCGCCCAGTTGCGCCACGCGCTGGCGCGACACCGCCAGCGCGCGCTCGATGCGGTCGACCAGCGCGTTGTCGGAAAACGGCTTCTCGCAGAAGTCGAAGGCGCCGCGCTTGACCGCCTCCACCGCGGTGGCGACGCTGGCGTGGCCGGTCAGGAAGATCACCGGCCAGGCGCTGGCGATGCCGCGCTCCAGCAGCCGGTCGAACAGCGCCAGGCCGCTGGTGCCGGGCATGCGCACGTCCAGCAGGATGCAGGCCGGCGACTCGGGCGGCGCGGCATCCAGCGCCTGCTCGAAGGCGCGGGCGCTGTCGAAGCCCTGCGACGGCAGCCGGCGCGAGCGCAGCAGCCAGGCCAGCGCCTCGCGCACTTCGGCATCGTCGTCGACGATGTAGACCATGACATCGGTGGCGGACATGCGGCCGATTCTAGGAGTGAGGGCGGCACGCGCCCTCGCCGCGTCCACGGTGGGACGGACGCCGTCTCGTAACATCACGTGTCTGCGCATTTTCGAGAGGTTCACTTGTCGTTTCCCCATCCCACCCGCCTGGCCGCCTGGGCCACCCTGGGCCTGGCCGCGACCCTGAGCGCCTGCGGCGGCGGCAACGACGATCCCGCCCCGCCGCCACCCCCGCCACCGGCACAGACCGCCGGCAGCCTGCTGTCCAGCACGCCGGTCAACACCTTGACGCCGGAGCAGATCACCCAGGCCATGGCCGATCCGGACAGCAAGGTGCAAAGCGGCGTCGCGCCGCGCTACGCCGTCCGCTCCTGGCGCATCACCTACGTCAGCAGCGACAAGCACGGCGCGCCGGTCACCGCCTCCGGCCTGATCAGCGTGCCGCTCAAGGCCGCCGGCGCGCGCAGCCCGGTGCTGAGCTACCAGCACGCCACCACCTTCCGCGATGACCAGGCGCCCGGCAACAAGGTCGAGCCGGTGGAGCCGCCCATCGTGCTGGCCTCGCTGGGCTACGTGGTGGTGTCGCCCGACTACGTGGGCTTTGGCGCCGCCAAGGGCCTGGAGCACCCGTACCTGACCGCCGCCCCCAGCGCCGCCGTGGTGGTGGACATGCTGCACGCCGCGCAGAGCTGGCGCCAGCAGAACGCCGTGGCCGACAACGGCCAGCTGTTCCTGGCCGGTTATTCGGAAGGCGGCTACGTGACCCTGGCCGCGCAGCGCGCCATCGAGCAGGCCGGCGGCACGCTGCGCCAGCAGTTGCAGGCCAGCGTGCCCGGCGGCGGCCCGTATGACGTGCAGGCCACCATGGACGCCCAGGTCGAAGCCGTGCGCGAGCGCAACAGCACGCTGGGCAAGCTGTTCGAGCCGCATCGCCTGTCCAAGGCGCCGGAATGGGTGCGCCAGGAGCTGCGCCGCCTGCTGCTGCGCCAGATGATCCCCGACGACGCCGACGTGCGCTACCAGACGCTGTTCCTGGACCGCTACATGGCCGACGACCAGGCCGCCATCGCCGCCGAGCACAGCGTGCACCTGGGCTGGGCACCCGGCGTGCCGGTGTACCTGTTCCACGGCCGCGACGACCTGACCGTGCCGTACGCCGCGGCGACGTCAGCGCTGCGGACGCTGCAGGCCGCGGGCGCGCGCGACATCAGCCTGACCGACTGCACCACGCCCGACTACGGGCACCTCAAGTGCGTGCCGGAATACTTCCGCTTCGCCGTCGAGCGCATGGGGCGACTGGCGCGCGACCTCTGATCGGTTGATATCTTTTTGATAGCTGCTGGCGCTTGCTGTACAAGCGCCAGACACCGATTTTGTGCTCTACTCGCGAATCATGGCGAGGTACTCGATCAGTGCCGCACTGCGACACGACGCATGAGAAAAATGAACAGCCATACGCAGAGGACGCGAAGAAAGCCGATGGGTCCTCCTGCTTTCTGCGTCCCCTGCGAAATCTCTGCGTCCTCTGCGTTCGGATGTTCGCGGTTTCCAATAAGCGACCATTCCAAGCCTTGTCTCGCAGGCCATCACCATCATTCGCCAGAAGAGCCCGATTTGGTTCATGACGCCGGCGGCGCGTCCACCAGCGGCGTGGCCACGGCGCCTGGGAGCGACACGACGCCCGATTTGGTTCATGACGCCGGCGGCGCGTCCACCGGCAGCGCCAGCCCTTCCTTGATCTCCTCCATCACCACGTAGCTGTTGCTCTGGGCCGGCACCGGGATCTGACGCAGGATCTGGCCCAGCAGGTCGCGGTATTCACGCATCGCCGACAGGCGTGCCTTGACCAGATAGTCGAAGCTGCCCGAGATCAGGTGGCACTCGATCACGCGCGGCTCCAGCAGCAGCGCCTGGCGCACCGCCTCGAAGGTCTGCGAGGACTTGGACGACAGCGTCAGCTCGACGAACACCAGCAAGCCGCGCCCCAGCGCCTCGGGGTCGACCCGGGCGTGGTAGCCCAGGATCACCTTCTCGCGCTCCAGCCGGCGCACGCGCTCGGAACACGGCGAGGTCGACAGGCCCACGCGCTGCGCCAGCTCGGTGATGGCCAGGCGACCGTCGCGTTGCAGCTCGTCGAGGATTTTTCGGTCGATCCGGTCAAGTTTCAGCATGATTCACTTTTCAATGTCAAATTGAAAGTGATTTTGACCGCTAAATCACTTTATGTGAAGCGACTTCAGTGACTCTTCTTGCCCCGGTCTGCCTAAACTTTCGGCATTCGACAGCAACAGTGGAGACAGGCATGAAAGTCATCGTTCTGGGCGGCGGGGTCATCGGCGTCAGCACGGCGTACTACCTGGCGCGCGCCGGCGCCGAGGTCACGGTGCTGGAGCGCCAGAGCGACGTGGCGCTGGAAACCAGCTTCGCCAACGCCGGCCAGGTCTCGCCGGGCTACTCCACCCCCTGGGCCGCGCCCGGCATTCCGCTGAAGGCCATCAAGTGGCTGTTCCAGCGCCACGCGCCGCTGGCCATCCGCGCCGACGGCAGCCTGTTCCAGCTGCGCTGGATGGCCGCCATGCTGCGCAACTGCACCGACGCACGCTACGCCGTCAACAAAGAGCGCATGACGCGCCTGGCCGAATACAGCCGCGACTGCCTGCGCCAGCTGCGCCAGGACACCGGCATCGAATACGAGCAGCGCACTCAGGGCACCTTGCAGGTGTTTCGCACCGCCGCGCAGATGGAGGCGGCCCGGCGCGACACCGCCGTGCTGGAAGAATGCGGCGTGCCCTACCGCCTGATGACCGACGCCGGCGAGCTGGCCGAATACGAACCAGCCCTGGCCCGCGCCCAAGGCCTGGTAGGCGCCCTGCACCTGCCGGGCGACGAAACCGGCGACTGCCAGCGCTTCACCACCGAGCTGGCCGAGAAAGCGCGCCGCCTGGGCGTGCAGTTTCGCTTCAACACCGACATCCAACGCCTGCAGACGCAGGGCCAGGCCATCACCGGCGTGCAACTGGCCGGCGGCGAGCTGCTGAGCGCCGACCGCTACGTGCTGGCCCTGGGCAGCTACTCGCGCGCGCTGCTGGCGCCGCTGGGGCTGGATCTGCCGGTGTACCCGGTCAAGGGCTATTCGCTCACCGTGCCGCTGCTCGACCCCGCCAATGCGCCGGTGTCCACCGTCATGGACGAAACCTACAAGGTGGCGCTGACGCGCTTTGACCACCGCATCCGCGTCGGCGGCATGGCCGAGCTGGGCGGGTTCGACCTGCGCCTGAACCCGCGCCGGCGCGAGACGCTGGAGATGGTGCTGGGCAACCTGTTCACCGGCGGCGACATGGCGCGCGGCGAGTTCTGGACCGGCCTGCGCCCCATGACGCCCGACAGCACCCCCATCGTCGGTGGCACGCGCTACGCCAACCTGATGCTCAGCACCGGCCACGGCACCCTGGGCTGGACCATGGCCGCAGGCTCGGGCAAGCTGATGGCCGACCTGACGCTGGGCCGCCAGCCCGACATCCGCACAGACGGGCTGGGGTTGGAACGCTATTCAAAACAGAGCGTTTTGCGCTTGTCCGGCGGGCGCCAGAGGCCGATTCATGCCTAATTCTTGACGGCAAGACCCGCAGCGCGCCCGGCGGCATGCGCCAGTCCATCGGGTGCGCGTCCCCTGCGCCCCCATCGCCATCAATAGTCCCAGTCCTCATGCCGCACCGGCAGGCTGTTCAGTTCATCCCGGGCGTGCTGCCATCGGGGCAGGAACAGGTTCATCACCGCCACAAACCGCGCGTTGTGACTGGGCTCGATCAAGTGCGCGAGTTCGTGCACCACGATGTACTCCAGGCACTCCGGTGGTTTCTTGGCCAGGTCGGTGTTCAGGCGGATGGCGTGGCTGGTGGGGTTGCAGCTGCCCCACTTGGTTTTCATGCGCTGCACGAAGACCTTGGATGACTTCACGTTCATCAACGCTTCCCACTTTTGCAGCAGCGGCGGCACGGCCGTTTTGACTTGCTCGCGGTACCAGGCATCCAGCAATTCTTCCCGGCGTTCGGTCGTGGTACCCGGTCGCACGGATAACACGATGCGCTGGTGCTGGCGGTCGATGCCGGGCGCGGCATCGCGCTCCACCACCGACAGCAGATAGCGCTTGCCCCACAGGTAGTGGCTCTCGCGGTCGATGTAGTCGCGCGGGGCTTCGCGCTCCTGCGCCTGCACCTTGCGTTGCTGCCCTTTGATCCACGGCAGCCTGGAGATGGCAAACACCCGAATGGTGTCCAGCGCCATGTGCTGCGGCGCAGAAATCCGCACCTGCCCAGCCGGTGGGTGTGCGCGCCGCCAATGCCGATGATCCTGGCCATGACGCGGCTGACTTCGGCGGGGGTGTAGAACTGGCCCTTGCTCTTGCCACTTTCGGTGGCGAAGTGGCGCATCAGGTACTCATAGGCATCGCCCAGGATGTCGTCGCCATCGGCACGGTTCCTGGAGAAGTCCAGCGCGGGGTTTTCAAACGTGGCGATCAGGTTGGTGAGCCGGTCCACCATCTCCTTGCCGCTGCCGAGCTTGCTGGCGTCGTTGAAGTCGGGCATGTCGGCCAGCTTGTTGGCGGCGGCCAGGGGCCCGACGATGCGCTTGTTGATCTGGTCGCCAATGTCGCTGCTGCCCTTGAGCGCGACCATGTCGGCAAAGCTGGCGCCGGGCGGGATGGTGATGGGCGCGAAGGGCTGGCCGGCGTATTTGTCGCTGACGTACTTGATGAACAGCAGCACCAGCACGTAGTCCTTGTACTGGCTGGCGTCCATGCCGCCGCGCAGCTCGTCGCACGATGCCCAAAGGGAGGAATAAAGCTCGGATTTCTTGATGGCCATGGGGGAAGCGGGTGCACTGGAAGGGGGTGGGCCGATTGTGGATGAGGCCAGCGCGAGGGCCGGCCCCCGGTGGCGCGGCGACGGCTTGGCGGCTGGTGCGCCAAGGCTCACCCGAATCACTATTGAATCAATAGCTGTTCGCGCTTGACTGGCAAGCGCTGGAGCCTTGTTTTATTGAAAACTCAGGCGGGTGTCTTTATCGCCCAGCCGGCTGGCCCGATGATCGAACGCAAGAAAAAAGCCGCCGGCCATTGCGGCTCGGCGGCTTTTTGATGCTGACAGAGCACCCCGTCAGTGCTGGTGGCTCGGAAAGCTGAACACTGCCCCCTCCGAGGGCCAGCGCTGGGTGATGGTCTTGCGGCGGGTGTAGAAGCGCACGCCGTCGGGGCCGTAGATGAACAGGTCGCCGAACAGGCTGCGCTTCCAGCCGCCGAAGGAGTGGTAGGCCACGGGCACGGGCAGCGGCACGTTGATGCCGACCATGCCGACCTGGATGTGATCTGAAAAATAGCGCGCCGCCTCGCCGTCGCGCGTGAAGATGCAGGTGCCGTTGCCGTATTCGTGCGCGTTGATGAGGTCCATGCCTTCCTGCAGGGTCTTGACGCGCACGATGCCCAGCACGGGGCCGAAGATCTCCTCCTGGTAGATCTTCATGCCGGGCCTGACGTGGTCGAACAGGCAGGGGCCCATGAAGTAGCCCTCTTCGTGGCCCTTGACTCTCAAGGCGCGGCCATCGACCAGCAACTGGGCGCCCTCGGCCACGCCGCTGTCCACGTAGGCCTTCACTTTCTCGAAGTGCGGGCGGGTCACCAGCGGCCCCATGTCGTTGGCGTTGTCGGTGCCGGGGCCGACCTTCATTTCGGCGATGGCGGTCTTCAGGCCGGCGATCATGGCCTCGGCGGTGTCGTCGCCCACGGCGACGATCAGCGGCACGGCCATGCAGCGCTCGCCGCAGGAGCCGTAGGCCGCGCCCATCATGGCGCTGACGGCGTTGGCGATGTCGGCGTCGGGCATCACGATGGCGTGGTTCTTGGCGCCGCCCAGCGCCTGCACGCGCTTGCCGGCCTTGCAGCCGTCGGCGTAGATGCGCTCGGCGATCGGGGTGGAGCCGACGAAGCTGACGGCCTGGATGCGCGGGTCGGCGAGCAGCGTGTCCACCGCCTCCTTGTCGCCGTTGACGACGTTCAGCACGCCGGGCGGCAGGCCGGCTTCGAGCGCCAGCTCGGCAATGCGCAGTGCCGACGACGGGTCGCGCTCGCTGGGCTTGAGCACGAAGGTGTTGCCGCAGGCCACGGCCATCGGCCACATCCACAGCGGCACCATGGCCGGAAAGTTGAAGGGCGTGATGCCGGCCACCACGCCCAGCGGCTGGAACTCGGACCAGGAGTCGATGCCGGGGCCGGCGTTGCGCGAATGCTCGCCCTTGAGCAGCTCGGGCACGCCCATCGCGAACTCGACGTTCTCGATGCCGCGCTGCAGCTCGCCGTGCGCGTCATTCAGCACCTTGCCGTGCTCGGCCGTGATGAGCGCGGCGATCTCGTCGGCGTGCTGCTCCAGCAAGTTTTTCAATTTCATCATCACGCGCGCGCGCTTGAGCGGGGGCGTGTCGCGCCAGGCCGGAAAGGCGGCGGCGGCGCTGGCGATGGCGCGCTCCACCGTGGCGGTGCTGGCCAGCTCGACGCTGGTGTTCGAGGCGCCGGTGGCGGGGTTGAACACCGGTTGCGCGCGGCCCTGCTCATGGACGATGCGGCCATCGATCAGGTGGCCGACGGTGGCGGTGACGTTTGCTTCATGTTTCATGGCGATCTCGCATTCCTGAACGAAAACAGCGCTTGCGCCCGCCAGGCAAGCGCAAGCAGCTATCAATGATGAAGTGATCGGGAATCAGGCGACTTCGGCCAGCGCGTCATCCAGCGCGCTCACCAGGCGGTCGATCTCGGCCTTTTCGCTGATGAAGGGCGGCGCCAGCTGGATGGTGTCGCCGCCGTAGCGCACGTAGAAGCCCTTCTTCCAGCAGGCCATGGCGATGTCGTAGGGGCGGCGGGCCGGCTCGCCGGCCACGGGCGCGATGGTGAAGCCAGCCGCCAGGCCGTAGTTGCGGATGTCCAGCACGTGCCGCGCGCCCTTCAGGCCGTGCACGGCGGCTTCGAAGTGGGCGCTGAGCGCCTTCACGCGGCCGGGGCCGTCCTCGCGCTCCAGCAGGTCGAGCGCGGCGATGCCGGCGGCGCAGGCCACCGGGTGGGCGCTGTAGGTGTAGCCATGGGCGAACTCCAGCATGTAGTCGGGCCCGCCGGCGGCCATGAAGGTGTCGTAAATCGCCTTGCTGGCCACCACGCCGCCCAGCGGCTGCACGCCGTTGGTGACCTGCTTGGCGAAGGTCATGAGGTCGGGTACCACGCCGAAGGCGTCGGCGCCCATCATGGTGCCGCAGCGGCCAAAGCCGGTGATGACCTCGTCGAAGATCAGCAGGATGTCGTGCTGGGTGCAGATCTCGCGCAGACGCTGCAGGTAGCCCAGCGGCGGGATCACCACCCCGGCCGAGCCGGAAAACGGCTCGACGATGACGGCGGCGATGTTGCTGGCGTCGTGCAGGGCGATCAGGTCCAGCAGGCGGTCGGCCAGCGCCCGGCCGCCCTCGGCGGGCTGGCCCTTGGCAAAGGTGCCGGCGGGCGGCTGGGTGTGGGGCAGGTGGTCGGCCTCGATGCCCTGGCCATAGACCTTGCGGTTGCCCACCATGCCGCCGACCGAGATGCCGCCGAAGTTGACGCCGTGGTAGCCCTTCTCGCGCCCCACCAGCCGCGTCTTGCCGCCCTGGCCCTTCAGGCGCCAGTAGGCGCGCGCCATCTTCAGCGCGGTGTCGGCGGCCTCGGAGCCGCTGCTGGTGAAGAACACGTGGTCCAGCCCGGCGGGCGTCAAATCCTTGATGCGGTTGGCTAGCTCGAACGACAGCGGGTGGCCGAACTGGAACGCCGGCGCGTAGTCCAGCTGCGCGGCCTGGCGGCCCACGGCCTCGGCGATCTCGCGCCGGCCATGGCCCAGGCCGCTGCACCACAGGCCCGACAGGCCGTCGAACACCTGGCGCCCGTCGGCGTCGGTGAAGTAGGCGCCCTGGGCGGCCACGATCAGGCGCGGGTCGCGCTTGAACTGGCGGTTGCCGGTGAAGGGCATCCAGTGCGCGTCGAGCCAGGCGGCATCGCGACGGACGGCGGCAGCAGCGGGGACGGAAGCGGTGGTCACGGGCATGGCGGGTCTCCTTGGGTCAGCCAGCAGTCGGGCCCTGGCGGGCGGAATCGGTGCATTGTCGGCCACCGGTTTAATAGGTTAAATATGCATATATCCAAGTTCATTTGCGTATTCATGCAAGTAAAAGAGAACTCACCGCGCATCCGCGCCGTGCTGGGCCAGGTCAGCGACATGGACCTGCGCCTGCTGCGCGTGTTCAAGGCCGTGGTCGAGTGCGGTGGCATGGCGGCGGCCGAGCTGGAGCTGAACATCGGCACCAGCACCGTCAGCCGCCACGTCAAGGACCTGGAGACGCGCCTGGGCCTGACGCTGTGCCGGCGCGGGCGCGGCGGCTTTGCCCTCGCGCCCGAGGGCCAGCGCGTGTACGACGAGACGCTGCGCCTGCTGGCGGCGGTGGACGGCTTTCGCGCCGGCATCGACGACATCCACCAGCGCATGGGCGGGCAGCTGTCGGTGGCGTTGTTCGACAAGACCGCCAGCAATCCGCAGGCGCGCATCCACGCCGCCATCGCCACCTTTGCCCGCCAGGCGCCCGACGTGGCGTTGCACCTGCACGTGGGCAGCATCCAGACCATCGAGCGCGGCGTGATGGACGGCAGCTTCGCCGTCGGCGTGATCCCGGCGCACCGCGCCTCGGCCAGCCTGCGCTACGAACGGCTGTTTGGCGAGATCATGCACCTGTATGGCGGCAGCGCTCATTCGATATTCAATTCAGAGCATTCGGCGCTTGACTGGCGGGCGTTGCGGGCCAGAAACGACTTTGCCGGCCTGGGCTACCACTCGCCCAACATGCAGCTGGCGCACGGCCAGCGCCTGCGCCGCGGCGCCACCGCCTACGACCAGGAAGCCATCGCCACGCTGATCCTGTCGGGCCGCTTCATCGGCTTTCTGCCCGACCACTACGCCGAAGCCTTCGTGCAGCGCGGCCAGATGCGCGCCATCGCACCCGCGCGGCTGCGCTACGACTGCGACTTCGTCAGCGTGCTGCGCCGCTCGCCACAGCCTTCGCGCGCGGCGCTGGCGTTTCACGCGGCCTTGCTGGCTGCGCATGCGTCAATGACGACGGACGCATGACTTCGCCGCGCCGCGGTGCAATGACGGCGCAGCCGCCGTTATGGAACCCGGTGCAGTCGACCGCTTGCGATCTTCGCCAGTGCCGCGCGAGCGCTGACGCTCATGGCTGCGTTGGCGTTCACCCTGGATCCCCGCTTTTGCGGCAATCACACGGTCTTGTCGCGGGCGCCAGGACTCCACCCACTCTTTTGACTTTTCTGCGTCCTCTGCGAATCCTTCGCGTCCTCTGCGTTCGGTATCCGGTGCTTGGCGCTCAACCCACCGCCGCCGCCAGAGTGAACGAAAACACCGTGCCGCGCGGCGCCTGGGTGGCATGCCGCAGCGTGCCGCCGTGCTGCTCGATCACGGTGCGGCACAGCGACAGGCCCAGCCCCATGCCCTCGGGTTTGGTGGTGAAAAACGGCGTGAACAGGTGCTCGGCCACCGCGCCGGTGTCGGCGACGCGAAACTCCAGCACGGCCTGGCCCGCGGCCGGCGCCAGCACGCGGACCTGCAGCGACAGCACGCGCGCGCCGAGCGCCTCGGCCATGGCCTGCAGGCCGTTGCGGGCCAGGTTCAGCAGCACCTGCTCGATCATGGTGGGCTCGCACCAGACGGCGGGCAGATCGGGCGCGACGTCGACCTGCACGCGCGCGCCCAGCTTGCGCGCCTGCAACTGCACCAACGGCAGCACGGTGTCGACCAGGGCCTGCGGGGCCACCGCCTGGCGCGCCGTGCTGCGCTCGCGCACCAGATCGCGCACGCTGTGGATCACCTTGCCGGCGCGGCCCGCCTGCTCGGCGATGCGCTCCAGCGCGGTGCGCAGTTCGCGCGCGTGGGCCTGCTCGCCCGCCGCCGCCTGCAGCAGGTTCAGCGATCCGTTGGCGTAGCTGGCGATGACGGCCAGCGGCTGGTTCAGCTCGTGGCTCATGAGCGAGGCCATCTCGCCCACCGTGGCCAGGCGCGCGCTGGCCTGCAGGCGCTCCTGGCTGGCGCGCGAGGCTTCCTCGGCGCGGCGCTGCGCGCTCATGTCGACCACCGCGCTCATCCAGCCGGTGTGCTGACCCTGTGCGGTGATCAGCGGCGTCTCGAAGATCAGCACCGGAAAGTGCGTGCCGTCCTTGCGCACGAATTCGGTCTCCACGCCCTCGCGCGCCACCGGTGTCTGCCCCGCCAGCCGCAGCGCCTGGCGCTTGCCGTATTCCTGCGCGCGCTCGGGCGGCCAGTATGGCGCGGGCACGGACTGGCCGATCAGCTCCTGCGGCGCGCAGCCGACCATGGCGCAGAACGCCGGGTTGACGTAGGTGATGCGGCCCTGCAGGTCGCGCGCGCGCAGACCGGTGATGAGCGAATCCTCCATCGCCTTGCGAAAGGCCAGCGCCTCGGCCAGCTCGGCCTCGGCCTGCTGGCGGCGACGAAAGTCGCGCGCCAGCAGCAGCAACACCGTGATCAGCGCCATCGACAGGCCGGTGACCAGCGCCGTCAGCACGTTGGGGAACACGTCCGGCAGCGGGCGCGCGCCCTCCAGCCGCAGCAGCATGGGGGCGCCGGCCAGCTCCAGCGGTTGCTGCACCACGAACAGGCGCGCGCCGCGGCGCGGCGTGCCATGCACCGCCAGCCGGGTGCCGTCCAGCTCGGTCAGTGCCACGCTCTGGCCGCGCGTCAGCTCGGCGGGCAGCAGGCGCAGCAGTTCGTCCAGCGTGTAGCTGGCGACCACGAACCCCTGCAGCGACGTGCCCCGCAGCGGCGCGCACAGCGTCATCACCTCGCCCCCCAGGCCGCCGCCGCGCAGCACGAAGCTGGACGGCGCGTAGATCGGCTCGCCCTGGGCGCGCGCCTGCGCGCAGGCGCGTTCCAGGTCCGATGCCGCCGCCGGCCCGTCGGGCGGCAGCGGCGCGTGGAAGGGGCTGTCGGCCTCGGCGCGCAGCGCCAGCGCCGGGTCGCGCCATTGCAGGCGCAGCCACTCGCGGTGGCTATCCAGCAGGCGCGCGGCACTGCCGGCCCAGGCCGCCGGATCGCCTGGCGCGCTGCCCAGGCCGTGCAGGTCCTGCACATTGCGCGCCAGCCGCTCGCGCAGCACCTGGGTGGCGTCGGCGCTGTCGCGCTCCAGCGCGCGCTGCACCTGCTCGATCTCGTGGCCGCGCGCCAGCCACACCAGGATCGCCAGCAGCCCCAGCACCACCAGGCTCAGCACGCCCCACAGCAGGTGGCGCCGCCAGGCCCCCGCGCGCAGCCGGCGCAGGGCGGCGCCGATACCGGCGTCCAGCGGCGCCGCCGCCGAGCTGCTCATCGGCCCATCGCCACGCGGGGGCGGGGCTGCCGCGGGCGGGCCCGGCGCGTGCTCACCCCAGCACCCGATGCCGCAGCGCCGGCAGGCTGGCGCGGCGCGCCGCCAGTTGCGCCGCATCCAGCTCGGCCAGCACCACGCCCGCGCCTTCGTCGCGCAGCGCCAGCACCTGGCCCCAGGCGTCGATCACCATGCTGTGGCCCCAGGTGCGGCGGCCGTTCTCGTGCGTGCCGCCCTGCGCGGCGGCGACCACGCCGCACAGGTTTTCGATGGCGCGGGCGCGCAACAGCAGCTCCCAGTGCGCCTGGCCGGTGACGTGGGTGAAGGCGCTGGGCACCAGCAGCAGGTCGGCGCCGGCGGCGGCGTGCTGGCGGTACAGCTCGGGAAAGCGCAGGTCATAGCAGATGCTCAGGCCGACGCGCCAGCGGTGGCCGTCGCGCGAGGGCAGCTCGAACCGCACCGGCTGGCGCCCCGGCACCAGCACCGCCGCTTCGTCGTAGCGGCGCGTGCCGTCGTCGAACTGGAACAGGTGGATCTTGTCGTAGAGCGCCACTCGCTGGCCCGCGGGCGAATACACCAGCGTGGTGTTGCGGCAGTGGGTGAGCGGCGGCGGCGCGCCGTCCGGTGCCAGCGGCAGCGTGCCGCCCACCAGCCACAGGCCGAGCGCGCGCGCGGTGTCGGCCAGCCAGCGCTGGATCGGGCCCTCGCCCAGGGGCTCGGCCAGGGCCAGCTTGTCGGTGTCGCGCTGGCCCATGAGGCAGAAATACTCGGGCAGCACGGCCAGCTCGGCGCCAGCCCGCGCGGCCTCGGCCAGCAGCGCCTGGGCGTCGCGCAGGTTGTCGGCGAGCCGGGGGCCGGAGACCATCTGGATGGCGGCGACTTTCACGAGCGTTCCTCCTGGGCCGTGTCGGCCGACGAGCGCGGGGCCGACGGGGCGGCGGGTTCGGTCGGCGCGGGGGCGCCGGCGGCCGGCGCGCCCACCGGCGTCACCTGCGGATCGTCCCAGCGCCCGCTGATCTGGAACTCGCGCGTCGCCGCCTTGATGAGCGGGCGCTTGAGCACCAGTTGCGCCACGAAGGCGCCGATGCCGATGGCCGGGTTGATGGCGGTGGCCACCAGCGCGGCGGTGCCGGCGTCGATCTCGGGCACCACCAGCACGCGCAGGCGCTGCGTCTCGTGGTCGATGTCGGCCTCGCCGTCCATCAGCACCGCCGCGCTGGGGCCTTTCATCTGCAGGTTGTTGGTGCGGGCGATGCCGGCCTGCACCTCAACGTCGCCGCGGATGAAGTCGAAGGCGAAGCCGGTCGAGAACAGGTCGCGGAAGTCCAGCGTCAGCCGCCGCGGCAGCGCCTGCAGGCTGAGCACGCCCAGCAGCTTGGCCACGCCCGGCTCGGCCTTGAGGAACTGGCCAGCGCCCACGTCCAGGTGCAGCTGGCCGGCCATGCTGGGATAGTGCGGCGAAAACGGCGTGCCGCGCCAGCCCAGGCTGCCATGCAGCTCGCCGCGGCCGCGCAGCAGCACGTCGGGCATGTCCAGGCGCGCCAGCAGCTTGCCGGCGTCGCGGATGTCGAGCTTGAAGTCCAGCTGCGTGCGGCGCCGGTCCTCGGGCGCGCGCGAGCCGCGCGGGTCGAGCGGCAGACCCGGCCCGCGCGCCAGCGCGGCCCAGCGCCCCTGCGCAATGAAATCGGCCTCTGGCGCTTGCAGGGCAAGCCGGGACAGCTCCCAATCTTGCAGCACAGTGCCCGACGAGGACGAGGCCACGTCGCGGTTCACCGCCTGGATTTCCAGCCGGCCCAGGCGCTTGCCGCGCAGCTCGAACTGATCGACCACCACGTCCAGCGCCGGGATGTGGGACGGCGGCTGCGCCAGCAGGGTGCGGTCGTCGCTGCCGCCGGCCGGGATGCTCAGGCGCGCCAGCCGCGCCGACACCTTGCCGGCGCGGCCGTCGGCGCCTTCGTGGTACTCGATGCGCCCGGCCAGCTCGCGCGCCTGCACTTCGCCGCGCCAGCTGCCGGCCTGCTGCGTGCCGCTGGCGCTGACCTGCTGCAGGCTGCGCCCATCCAGCAGCAGCTCGTCGGCGTGCAGCGTCCACTGGGTGGGCAGCAGTCCCGCGCCGGCGGACAGCGCGGAGCCACCGCCGAACACGCGCTGGAGCGCCGCGCCCCAGGCTTCGGCGTCCAGCCGCGGCAGCTCCAGCCGCGCCTGCACGCCGCTGGCCGGCAGCGCCTGCGCCATGGCCGACGGGCCGAGCCCGATCAGCCCGCGCAGCACGCGCCCGCTGCTGGCGGCGTGCTCGTACTCGACGGCCAGGCGATCGGCCACCGCCACGCGCAAGCGCCGGCGCTCGGCGGCGCCGGCCACCGGACCGCTGTCGTAGCGCAGCGGCCAGGCGGCATCGGCCGGCTTGTCCAGTGGCGCCGGCAGCTCGAAGGCCAGGCCGCGCAGGTCGCTGCGCACCTGCAACTCCAGCTCGCTGCCGCGAAAACCGATCTGCGCCTCGTAGGCCGCGCTGCCGCTGGCCTGGCGCGCCAGCGCCGGCAGCGGCGCCCAGTCGGCCATCTGGCGCAGGCCCTCGGCGCTGGCGGTGCCGGCGGCGCGCAGCAGCACCGCCGGGCCACCCGGCACGCCGCCGGGCATGCCGCCCGACAGGCGCGCCTGGCCGCCCAGCAGCTGCACGCGCGCGTCGGCGATGGCAAAGCCGGTTTCGCTGAAGGTCACCACGCCCTGCGTCTGCGCCAGCGGCGGCGCCTCGGGGGCGATGCGCAATTCGTTGCCAGCCAGCGTGACGCGGCCGGCCACCTTGGCCTGCTCGATGTGCTCCACCGGCAAGTCCAGCTTGAGCCACAGGCCGGCGTCGCCGCTGGCGCTGGTGCGGTCCAGCGCGTGGTCGATGAAGCCGGCCACGGGCGAGGTGCGCACGATGTCCAGCGCCGAGGCCAGCACGCCGCGCCCTTCGGCCTCGACCTGCACGCGGGCGTGTTCCAGGTCGGCGATGTCGGCCTGCACGCGCGTGAAGCGCCAGCCCGGATGGCCCTGCACGCGCGCGCTGGCATTGCGCACCCGCATGCTGTTGCGCTCGAAGATCAGCTCGCCCGCCAGGCCTTCCAGCGCCGGCCAGGGCGGCTGCCCCTCGGGTTGCAGGGCGCGCGGCACGTAGGCCATGGTGACGCCCTGCACCGGACCGGCAAAGCGGAACTCGCCCGCCTCGGGGTGCTTGTCGAACGGCAGCTCGCGCAGGTCGCCCCGGATGCGCACCGCCACGTCGCGCGCGTCGCCGCGCACGATGGCGTCGCGCACGTAGTGGCGCGCCTCGGCCGGGATGACCAGCGGCAGGTAACGGTGCACGCGCGCGCCGTTGGCGCGGCTGAAGCTGCCCGACAGCTCCAGCACGCCCGGAAAGCGCGCCGCGCCCGACTGGCCGGCCAGGGTCTGCCAGCTGCCCTTGAAGCTGCCGGTGGCGTCGGCGTTGCGCAGTTCGAGCTGCTCGACATCGACCGCGATGTGCTCGCCCTGCACGCGCCAGCGCCCGCGCAGCTCCAGCCGCGCCAGCGGGATGCGGGGCTCCTCGAACACGCCCGGAAAGCTCAGCGCGCCGTCGGCGATGGCCAGGCTGGCGCGGCCGCCGGCCGGCGTGGCCTCCAGCTCCAGCGCGGCGCCTGCGAGGCCGGGGATGCCCGCCGCCGGCTCGCCATCGGCCCGCGGCGCCTGCGCCAACGCGGCCAGCGCCAAGCCGCCGACCCGGGTCTGCACGCGCCAGTCGGTCGGCGCCTCCAGCGTGCCCTGCCAGCGCGCCTCGATGCGCTCGACCAGGCCCTGCACCGGCTGCGCCTGCAGCCGCTCGTGCACCGCCGGCGGCAGCGGCAGGCGCTGCGCGATCTTGGCCAGCGCCGCCAGGTCGAGCCGGTCGCCGCTGAATTCGCCACCGCCCGGCCGGCTGCCGGCGGCGTCGTGCAGCGTCAGCCGCACGTTGCCGCCCGGCCAGGCCAGGCCGTCGGCGTCGACGAAGCGCAGATCGCGCGTGTCCAGCGTCATGCCGTCGCCGGGGTCGCGCCAGGCCAGGCGACCGGTCAATTCGCTGAAGGCCAGCGGCTCCAGGCGCGGCCCCAGGGTGACCGACACCGCGCCCAGCGCCATATCGGCGGTGACGGCGCTGGGGCGACCCTTCTTCTGCTCCAGCCACAGGCGCAGCGCGCCGTGGCCGTCCTGCACGTCCACGCCCCAGTCGGTCTTCAGGTCGACGTACTGGCGCAGCCGCGACACGTCGACGCGCGGCGTGCTGGCAAAGGCCTGGCCGTCCCAGTCGCGCCAGTAGCCCGGGTGGCGCGAGAACACGCGCTGGCGAAACAGCCCGATCAGGCTGAAGCGCTCGCCCCAGGCCGGCTCGGGCGTGGCGTCCAGCCGCAGCTGGTGGCGGCCGAAGCCGTTGCGGGCAATGAACAGCACCTCGTTCAGCTGCACCGGTGGCGCGGCGCGCTGCTCGTCCACCCAGCGCACGCGGCCGTCGCGCACGATCACCTCGTCCTGCGAGAAGAACCAGTCGGCCGCCCGGGTATCGCCGGCGGCGTCGCCCGACAGGTCGATGCCGCCGGCCAGCAGCCGGCCATCGCGCGTGCGACGCAGCTCCAGCTCGGGGGCGTCGATCACCAGCTGCTCCAGCCCCAGCGTGCTGAGCGACAGCACCGAGAACGCCACCAGCACGCGCGGCACCTGCAGCGCGGCGCGGCCTTCGGGGTCCAGCACGCGCACGTCGCGCAGCGCCACCGAAGGCACCAGCCCGTTGGAATGCGCCTCGATGAGACCGATGTGCACCGGCGCGCCGATGGCCCGCGAGGCCAGCTGCTGCAGCCGCGGACGCAGTTCGTCGATACGCGGCACAATGACCCAGTGCAAGGCGGCCGCGGCCAGCAGCATCAGCAACAACAGGGCGCCGACACCGCGGACGACCCAGCGCATCAGGACAGCGGCAACGTGGATGAACGACTGAACCAAGCGGCTTGCGGACGAAGACAGGAGCAAGGCCCACGGGCGGCGCGGCGCGCGCCGCCCGGCGCCTCGGAGAAACAACAGAAATTATGACCCCTGCCGATGTGCAAGGTTCTCGTGGCAACGGTGAATCTTTGTTAAGCGCCGACGCCGGTCCGTCGGCCAGCGCCACCCATTCCCGCCTGGTGCAGCGGCTGCGCCGCCGCTACGCCGACGAGTTGCCGCTGCTGCCGCCCGGCACCCCCACGCAGGCGTCGATGGACGCCTGCCTGGCGGCGCTGGCGGCGCGCGGCCACGCGCTGGGCGAGCGCCTGCGCATCCTGCGCCAGCTGGTGCTGGAGCGCCTGGTGGTGCTGGACTGCGAGCAGGGCGCGCCGCTGCGGGCCGTCACCGGCGCCATGACCGAGCTGGCCGAGCTGGCGCTGGACGCCGCCTTCACCGAAGCCTTCGCCCAGCTCGACGAGCGCCATGGCGCGCCGCTGACCGAGGCCGGCGAGCGCGCGCGCTTCTGGGTCATCGGCATGGGCAAGCTGGGCGCGCGCGAGCTCAACGTCTCCAGCGACATCGACCTGATCTACCTGTACGACGAGGACGGCCAGAGCGCCGGCCGCCCCGACGGCCGCGGACAGGTCTCGGTGCACGAGTACTTCAGCCGCGCGGTGCGCCTGGCGCAGACCCTGATCGGCGACACCACCGAGCACGGCTTCGTGTTCCGCGTCGACCTGGCGCTGCGGCCCAACGGTGAATCGGGCCCCATCGTGTGCTCGCTCGACGCGCTGGAGGAGTACATGCTGGCGCAGGGCCGCGAATGGGAGCGCCTGGCCTGGCTGAAGAGCCGCGCGCTGGCGCCGCGCGCCGCCGTCGACGTGCCCGCCGCCCGCGCGCTGCGCGCCGTGGTGCTGCCCTTCGTGTTCCGCAAGTACCTGGACTACAGCGTGTTCGAGTCGCTGCGCACGCTGCACCGCCAGATCCGCGAGCACGCCAGCCGCCGCAGCGCCGGCCGACCCGAGCGCGCCAACGACGTCAAGCTGTCGCGCGGCGGCATCCGCGAGATTGAGTTCATCGTGCAGCTGCTGCAGGTGGTGCGCGGCGGCCAGTTCCCCGAATTGCGCACCCGCCCCACGCTGGCCGCGCTGGAGCGCGTTGCCCGCGCCGGCCTGATGCCGCCGGACACCGCCGACGCGCTGGCGCGCGCCTACGTCTTCCTGCGCCGGGTCGAGCACCGCATCCAGTACCTGGACGACCAGCAGACCCATGTGCTGCCGACGCAGGACGAGGACCTGGACTGGATCGCCCGCACCCTGGGCTACGAGCACGCCGGCCCCTTCCTGGCCGATCTGTGCGCGCACCGCGAGCGCGTGGCGCACGAGTTCGACGGCCTGCTGGGCGGCGACGCGCCCTGCAAGGGCTGCGGCAAGAAGCCCGCCGCCGCCCCCGAACCGCACGAGCTGCCCACCGTGCTGGCCGCCTTCCCCGAGCGCGCGCGCGAGCGCCTGGCCCAGTGGCAGGAGCACCCGCGCGTGCGCGCGCTGCGCGAAGAGGCCCTGGGCCGCCTGCTGCGCCTGCTGCAGCGCACCGCCGCCTGGCTGGACGAAGGCCGCGTGAGCGAAGACGCCGTGCTGCGCCTGGCCGACTGGGTCGAGCCGCTGCTGCGGCGCGAAAGCTACCTGGCCCTGCTGCTGGAGCGCCCCGCCGTGCACGAGCGCTTGCTGCGCGTGCTGGGCACGGCGCGCTGGCCGGCGCGCTACGTCATGCGGCACCCGGGCGTGATCGACGAGCTGGCCAGCCCCGGCCTGCTGTCGGGCCGCTTCGACGCCGTCGCGTTCGAGCAGGAGCTGGAGCGCCGCCGCCTGGCGCTGGCCAGCACCGGCGAGGACGACGACGAGAACCTGCTCAACCTGCTGCGCCGTGCCCACCACGCCGAAACCTTCCGCACCCTAGTGCGCGACATCGAGCGGCGCATCACCGTCGAGCAGGTGGCCGACGACCTGTCGGCGCTGGCCGACGCCATCCTGCGCCTGACCACCCGCTGGTGCTGGCCGCGCCTGCGCCAGCACCACCGGCCCGAGCCGCGCTTTGCCGCCATCGCCTACGGCAAGCTGGGCGGGCTGGAGCTGGGCTACGGCAGCGACCTGGACCTGGTGTTCGTGTTCGACGACGAGCACGAGGACGCGCCCGACATCTACGCCGCGCTGGCGCGCAAGCTGATCAACTGGCTGACCGCGCAGACGCGCGAGGGCGAGCTGTACGAGATCGACACCGCCCTGCGCCCCAACGGCAACTCCGGCCTGCTGGTGACCAGCTTCGACGCCTACGCCGACTACCAGCAGAACCGCGGCAGCAACACCGCCTGGACCTGGGAGCACCAGGCCATGACGCGCGCCCGCCTGCTGGCGCCGCGCCTGGCCGAAGGCGCGCCGGCACCCGGCGCCGAGGCGGCCGAGCCGCCGTTCGACCTGACGGCGCGCTTCAACGCCGTGCGCCACGCCGTGCTGACCGCGCCGCGCGACCACGCCGCGCTGCGCGCCGAGATCGTCGCCATGCGCGATCGCATGCAGGCCGCCAACCCGGTGCGCGCCGGCCTGTTCGACCTCAAGCACAGCCCCGGCGGCATGGTGGAGGCCGAGTTCGCCACCCAGTACCTGGTGCTGGCCCACACGCGCGAGCACCCCGAGCTGGAGCCCAACCTGGGCAACATCGCCCTCTTGCAGCGCGCCGGCGTCGGCCATGCCGCCGCCGACGCCTACCGCCACCTGCGCCACCTGCAGCACCTGGCGCGGCTGGACGAGCAGAGCACCCAGATCGAGCCCGAGCCGGTGGCCGGCCAGCGTACCGCGATCCAGCGGCTGTGGCAGGCAGTCTTTGAATGAAATCCCAGGCCGGCGCCCGACTGACCTGCGCCAGCAGCTCACTATTCAATAGCGACCAAACGGCGCCGGACGGCGCGACGGAGCACGCGTGAACCGGCTGCGCCGCGGCGCCTGGCCGCTGGCCTGCCTGCTGCTGGTCGTGGCCAGCGCGCTGGTCGGGTGGGCCGCCAGCCGCCCTGGCCTGCCGCCCGAGGCCCTGGCCTGGCACCGCGGCGACTGGCCCGGCGCGCCCTGGACGCTGTGGAGCGGCCCGCTGCTGCACCGGCTGGCGCCGCACGCGCTGGCCAACATGCTGGCGCTGGGCGCGCTGGCGGTCCTGGGCGCGGCGCTGGCGGCGCGGGCGCGCGACGCGCTGGCGCTGCTGCTGGCCTGGCCGC
>Ga0207420_1000500_pt1 | contig 36909 bp, 31 predicted proteins | sample ThiBio_inoc_biof_FD_183941 | JGI IMG/M metagenome (GOLD analysis project Ga0207420, IMG submission 183941) | Wastewater bioreactor microbial communities from Cape Town, South Africa - Thiocy_inoc_biof (SPAdes) | ecosystem: Engineered > Bioremediation > Thiocyanate > Unclassified | place: South...
CGTCGTTTAATAATTCTTCTTTTCTCATAACTGTTAAAATGGTAAGTTAATAAAAATTTCTGAAGGGTTCAAGTCCGGACTTGAACCCTTCAGATTACCAACTTACACAGTTCATGGGATACTCCCTAAGAAAACGGGAGGCCTTTTAAGCCTCCCTATTTTTCATCTCATCAATTTGCCCATAAAGGTTGTTTCTTTATCCGCTCATTTTCCACCGCGTCGTATTTGATATACTCGTCGCGCGTTAAAATTTGCTGCAATTCCAGGTCGCGTTTTTGCTGTAATTTTTCAATTCGTTTTTTCTTGTTGCACAAGCAGCAGTTTTCGGCTTTCTGCACATCAAGCAAAAAATTAAATTCCAATTTGTTAAGCTTCTTGGCTTTATCATCATTAAAACCAATCAGTTCCTGCATCTTTGTTACTTTATCTTCAGCGCTCTTTTTTAATACATCGGCAATAATACCCGTCTTTTGTGCCGAAGCAAGGGTAACGAAAACTGCAAAAGCGGTTAATAGCAATCCTAATTTTTTCATGTCATCTGTTTTTAATGCTCTACTCTGACTGGTTTAAAAAGCATTTGTTTAACGTGAAATTCACTTATCATCATAATGCCCCCATGCGGAAAGCACCAGAACGACTACATGAATCTCCTCTATTTTATATACCAAGCGGTGTTTCTGTGTAATTCTTCGGGACCACTGCCCTGCCCTGTCTTCACCCAAAAGTTTGGGATGCCCGGTTCCTGTAGTAGGATGCTGTTCCAATTCGTCCAAAAGAGCGTCAATCTTCTTTAATGTTTTCTTTTCCCCTGCTTTCCGTAATTTGACAATATCCGCTTTCGCTTTCTTCGAAAGTAAAATAGTGTAAGCCATATCACAGATCTCCAAATAATTCCTTCCTAAGTTCAGGGGTCAGTTTCGTTACTTTTCCCTGTTCTGCCTCTTCCAATGCTCTATCTATCATGGCGAAAAATTCTTCCTTGCTCATCAGGGTGTCGTCTTCCTGTACAGGAACAATTTTGTAGGATTTGTTCTTCCCACGCCGGATAAGGATTTCAACTCCTTCATCCACCTTGTCGAGATAACTTTTTTGCTTATCCCTGAATTCTCTACTGCTGACTATAATCATAACCTATCAATTTATATGTGTACCAATATGGTACAAATATATAAACTTTTTTGGGATTAACACCGTTATTACGATTAAACTACCTCAACAAAAATAATTTATTCCAATCCGAATTTCTCCGGTATCTCGTCCATGATAGAGAACAGTTCTGCAAGGGTATTGGCGCGCAGCAAGGCGATACGCGTGGCTTTAAAATCGGGGATTCCTTTGAACAACGGGGTTGCGGCCAAATGGCGGCGCATATGGAGGATACCGCGTGTTTCGTCGATCCGCTCCACACTTTCGATCACCTGACGTTTCAGGATATCCAGATACCAGCGGAACGGCTCTTTGGGAAGGTGTTCGCCGGTTTGCAAAAAATGCTTTACCTCCCTGAATATCCAGGGAGCGCCAATACTTCCCCGACCGATCATCACCGCGTCAACGCCTGTCTCATCGAAACGCTTTCTGCACTGCTCCTCGCTCTCCACATCGCCATTGCCAACAATGGGGATATGCATGCGCGGGTTATTCTTCACCTCCCCAATGAGTGCCCAGTCGGCCTCTCCCTTATACATCTGCGAGCGGGTACGGCCATGGATCGTAAGCGCCACAATACCGCAATCTTGCAACTGCTCCGCCAACCGCACAATAATTTTCGAATCCTCATCCCACCCTAACCGGGTTTTTACCGATACCGGTTTCTCCACGGCTTTGACCACCTTCCCCGTGATCTCGAGCATCACTTCAGGCGTACGCATCATTCCCGAACCGGCTCCCTTACCTGCAATCTTCCTTACCGGGCAGCCGAAATTAATATCAATCAGGTCGGGATCCGCATCTTCGCAGATCTTTGCAGCCTCCACCATGGCATCGGGATCGCTCCCATAGATCTGTATTCCGATAGGGCGCTCCTGCTCGCTAAAAAAGATCTTCTCCTTTGTTTTCTTGATATCGCGGATAAGGGCGTCGCTCGACACAAACTCGGTATAGACCATATCGGCCCCGAACTGCCTGCATAGCAGCCGGAACCCGATATCGCTCACATCTTCCATCGGAGCGAGAAAAACGGGTTTATCCTTAAATTCTATATTGCCAATTCGCATCCGATTATATTTTTATCAACTTGTTCTTCCACTCTACTTCGTTAAATCCGATCAGCACAAAGTCGTCGGCAACGACAATAGGACGTTTTACCACCATGCCATTGGAAGCCAGAATATCGAGCAGTTCATCCTGTGAAGCCACTTTCACCTTTTCCTTCAAATTCCGTTCCTTGTAGATCATCCCCGACGTGTTGAAGAAACGGCTAATAGGCAGGCCGCTCCTGTCGATCCATACCGAAAGCTCCTCACGGGTAGGATTGTCTTCCACAATGTGTCTTGAAGCCACATCTACATTATTTTCTTCCAGCCATTTGGCGGCTTTGCGGCAGGTGCCGCATTTGGGATATTGTATAAATAACGGTTTCATACGATTGTTTTATTTAGAGCCAGAAATCAAGAATCCGGAGCCAAGACATATTTTAAACGGTCAGAAGTGAAAATCTTGTGTCTTGGCTCTTGTGTCTTTGTTCTCAATCTATATGCAAAGATAATCAATGAGATCTGAATTATAAAATAGTGGAAAGCCGGAGAGAATCGCCGGAACGAAGCATCTGATCGTAACCTGTCACACTTTTGTATCCCGCATAATAATTGTTCTCACTTATATTTTATCCACTTCATCATCTCTTTTATCGACGGTTTCTTGCCATACATCAAAATCCCCACCCGATAAATTTTAGCGGCAAAAAAGGATATCAGGATAAATGTTCCGTAAAGCAACACCAGCGAAAGCAGTTTTTCCCACAACGGAATCCCGAACGGCAAGCGTACCATCATCACGATAGGCGAAGTAAACGGAATTAACGACCCCCAGAATGCCAGCGGCCCGTCGGGATTGCTCACACTGTAAAATCCAGCAAAAAAAGCAAACATGATGATGATGGTTACGGGCATCATAAACTGCGAAGTATCTTCTTCGCTGTCCACTGCGGAGGCGAACATCGCAAAAATGGAAGCATACAGGATGTATCCGCCCACGAAGAAGAGCAAAAAGTAAACGATGATTTCGAACCAATTCACACTTAACACGGCATTCATCACTCCTCCCATATCGAAATTACTCATTTCGGCCGACATGACCGCCGGCGCTTGTTGCGGCAAAGCTATAAACACGGAAAGAGCTGTGAATAACACTCCGGTTAAAACTCCCCAAATAACGAGTTGGGTAATCCCTACCAACCCGATTCCGGCAATTTTCCCGATCAACAGGTTAACAGGTTTTACAGACGAAACCATCACTTCAACCACACGGCTTTTCTTTTCCTCCAGAACGGCCTGCATAACCATATTGCCGTACATGAGAATAAACATGTAAATAAGAATAGTAAACACCATTCCGATAATGGTAGCTATTTCGGCGGATGATTCCGATACTTTTCCGTCGTCTCCCCATTTCATTGTTTTCACGGAAATTTTGGTACCCGACTCAATGATGGAACGAACTTCCGATATGGCCGCTGCGTTCACGTTGCCTTGTTGCGACAAATCGTCCAGCCGTTGCTCCATCACCTTTTCGCTAAGTGCATTTTCAACCATCGTACGCAGTTCCTGCGACGTTTGCTTTTCGGATAAAATGGTTACGGCATTGCTGTTCCTGTTCAGGTCATCGGTAATTTGCAGGATAGCAAAAATATCTTTTCCTATTTTAGATTGATATTCGTTTTGTTGGGCATCGTTGATGATTTGAAACTGATACTGGTCGGTGGACTTCAATAGCGGCGCGTACATCCCGGTATTGTCGATAACGGCAATGTTTTTCACCGCACCGTCGTTCAGGGTGGAGAGCCACAGGGGCACAAACGACAACGCCACCATCAACAACGGCATCAGCAGCGTCATGATGATAAACGATCTTTTCCTTACCCGGGTAAAGTATTCGCGTTGTATGACTAATGATAAGGTATTCATATATTTAATATCTATTGTTTTACGGTTTCGATAAAAACGTCATTCATCGTAGGTATTTCCTCGTCGTAAGCCACTACGTCGAAATTATCGAAAATAAGTTTCGCCAATTCGTTGGTGGCGACTTCGGGCTGCTTCCTGATCCGAATATCGGTAAATTCGTGATAGGGCTCTTTTGAAACCAACGTAAAAGAGGGATGTTCGAACAAGAAATCATTGTTGCGAAGACGAAAACGAAAGATGTTTGTACGATGTTCACGCCTGATATCGAATACCTTTCCCTGCAAAACGACTTGCGACCGATGAATAAGTGCAATATTATCGCACAGCGCTTCTACCGATTCCATGTTGTGAGTGGAAAGGATAATGGTTTTTCCTTCGGCTTTCAGGCGAAGCATCTCATTTTTTATCATTTCAGCGTTCACCGGGTCGAAACCACTGAACGGTTCATCGAAAATAAGCAAATCGGGGTTGTGGATAACAGTGGAAATAAACTGCACTTTTTGCTGCATCCCTTTCGATAATTCTTCCACTTTGCGGTTGTACCAACTCGCGATATCGAACCGCCTGAACCAAATCATCAGTTCACGTTGTGCCTCGGCTTTTGATAAACCGCGCAGTTGAGCCAGATACATGGCCTGCTCGCCCACTTTCATTTTTTTGTATAACCCGCGCTCTTCGGGCAGGTAGCCGATATTAAACACATCGTCGCTCTTTGACGGACGCCCGTCTATAAAAACTTCGCCGCTATCGGGTGCGGTAATACGCGTGATGATGCGGATAAGCGTGGTTTTTCCCGCTCCATTCGGTCCCAGCAATCCGAAAACTGTCCCTTTGGGAACCTCGATACTGACTTTATTTAAAGCCAAGTGATTGGCATACTGCTTGGTTACGTTTGTGGTTTGTAAATACATGATTCGGTTGTTATTCAAAAACTAATACTTCAGTATTATTCGTTCCCCCAGATTCTTAGCCAGCACTTTTTTCAAGTCCTGCAATTGCCGGAGTTCATTCATCAACTCCAGTTGTTGTTGCGTGTCTGCGGTTTCTATGCTTTTTTTCACCTCATTTATCTGCTGCATCACGTGAGCATTTTTAAGCTCCGTGGTGGCGCGGATAACCAACTTGTCCAGTGAGTTTCGTTCGCGCAGGCGTGAGCTTTTCTCATCCTCGCTTTCTCCGATTGATTTTGCATGAATTTTGCTCAACTGATATTTGTCGCTAATGAGGTCGGTTGCCAGTCTGCTGACTTTAGGGTCGGGATGCGTAAGAAAATGCCTGTCGCAAACAAACGACTCCTCTTTTAACCTCTCGCAGGCCTCTTCAAAGATGGTCCTATACAGGTTGTTGGAGAAAAAAACTTCATCTGAAAAAATGAATTTATCCCTCAAAAGATCGAACTTGATTACCTCTATAACAGACGGCCCATCTTCGATGGCTACTTCAACTTCAATTTCTTCGCCGTCTTCTTTTTGTTTCTCTTTTTCATACCTCACAAAAATGGGCAACGTTCCGTATCGGATGATGTACCGGATCAGTTCGCGTTCCGGTTTTTCGTAAGGGTTTCTTGCAGTGAAAAGCTTCTTGCTTCCGGCATCTGTTGTACCCTCGGGTATGGATTCCGTTTCAACGGTTGTTTCCCGGGATTCCTCTTTTTCGAGTTGCTCTTTTCTCTTCTCGTAATTCTTGATCCTTATCTTGTTTACGGCGGCAATAATAACATCTTCGCGCGTATTGAGCAATGTTGCCGTATCCTGAATGTAAATGGAACGCTTGATGTTATCGGGTATAAGCGCGATACTCTGGACTATATTGGTGATAAGCCCCGCCTTTTTAATCGGATCGTCCCCTACTTCATCCAGCAGTAAATTGGTCTTAAAGCGGATGAAATCCTGCTCGTTCTCATCAATAAACCGATTGAACTTTTCGGCATTCTGCTTGCGGGCAAACGAATCAGGATCTTCACCTCCGGGCAACAGCACCACCCTTACATTCATCCCGTCTTCCAGCAACAGATCAATGCCGCGCAAAGCAGCTTTAATACCGGCAGCATCACCGTCGTACAAGACCGTGATGTTTTCAGAAAACCGGTGGATCATTCGTATTTGACCATGTGTCAGCGCTGTTCCCGACGATGCCACTACATTCTCAATCCCTGCCTGATGCATCGACAAAACATCGGTGTAACCTTCAACCAGGAAACATTTATCGGCTTTGACAATGGCATTTTTAGAGAAAAATATTCCGTAAAGTTCCTTGCTTTTGGAGTAAATTTCGCTTTCCGGTGAATTTACGTATTTTCCCGTGTTCTCGGCTTTTTTGAGGATACGGCCGCCGAAAGCCACCACCTTCCCCGATAACGTATGTACCGGAAAAATTACCCTGCCCCGGAAACGGTCAATCAGCGGACTGTTATTTTCACCTCCGGCGGAAAGACCTGTTTTCAACAGATAGTCGCGCCTGTAACCGGCACGTTGTGCCTCTCCCGAAAACGCATCGCGCTGCTCGGGGCTGTAACCCAATTGGAATTTTTTGATTATATCGTCCCGAAATCCGCGCTCTTTGAAATAACTCAATCCTATGGCCTTCCCTTCAGGGTTTTCATGGAGTGCTTTCACAAAATAATCGCGGGCGAATTCGTTCAGGATAAACATACTGTCGCGATCGCTCTGCGCTTGCTTCTCCTCGTTAGTCAGCTCTTTTTCAACAACTTCTATATTGTATTTTTTGGCCAGGAATTTCAATGCTTCGTAATACGAAAGCTGCTCGTGCTTCATAATAAAATGCACGGAAGAGCCGCCTTCGCCACAAGCGAAGCATTTACAAATATTTTTGGCAGGCGACACATAAAACGAGGGGGTCCGGTCGTCATGAAACGGGCATAACCCCACAAAGTTGACCCCCCGGCGGCGAAGCGTAACAAAATCGGACACCACATCAACAATCTGAGCTGTATCCTGAATCCGTTCTATGGTTTGTGAATCTATCATTTGGACTTACGAAAATAGTGAAATAAATTGTTAATTAGAGATAATTTGAAAATAAATGCTACTTTTGTGTAAAGTAAAAATCTAACTTTATTATTTTAAACACAAAGAAAATGGATACTATTAATTGGGCCGATTTATCGTTCGGCTATTTGAAAACTGACTTCAATATCCGCACTTATTTTAAGGACGGAAAATGGAGTGAACCACAAGTTGAAACCTCTGAGTTCTTAAACATCCACATGGCTGCCACCTGCCTGCATTATGGTCAGGAAGCGTTTGAAGGATTAAAAGCCTTTAAAGGAAAAGACGGGAAAATCAGAATTTTCCGTATGCGCGAAAATGCTCTACGCCTGCAGTCGTCGTGCCACGGGATCATGATGCAGGAACTTCCTGTGGAGTTGTTCGAAGAGATGGTTTTGCTTGCCGTAAAGAAGAATGAACGGTTTGTTCCGCCTTACGAAAGCGGTGCATCGTTATATATCCGTCCTATCCTGATTGGGACCAGCGCACAAGTGGGAGTGAAACCGGCATTGGAATACACTTTCATTATTTTTGTAACTCCCGTTGGCCCATATTTTAAAGAAGGCTTCAAGCCTACCCCGATGGTAATCATGCGCGAATATGACCGTGCGGCTCCGCTCGGTACCGGAACATTTAAAGTGGGTGGAAACTATGCTGCCAGCTTGCGTTCAGGAACCAAAGCACATGAGCTGGGGTACTCGGCCGTGCTTTATTTGGATGCCCGGGAGAAAAAATACATAGACGAATGCGGTCCTGCTAACTTTTTCGGCATCAAAAACAACACTTACATTACGCCGAAATCGGAATCCATCCTTCCTTCCATCACCAACAAAAGCCTCATTCAGTTGGCAGAAGACGAGGGGATGAAAGTTGAACGCCGCGCGGTGCCCGTAGAGGAATTGGCTACTTTTGAAGAAGCCGGAGCCTGCGGAACGGCTGCAGTTATCAGCCCGATTTTACGCATCGACGACTTGGCGGAAAATAAGACCTACGAATTCTGCAAAGACGGAAAAGCCGGCCCTATCTCGGAAAAATTATATAAAAAACTTCGTGCTATTCAGTACGGTGACGAACCGGATACACACGGATGGGTAACGATAGTGAAATAAATTATGCATTGGCCGGAGGTTGTTTTATTACGGCCTCCGGTTACTCACCCCATTCGCTGTATGGATGTATGGATAAAAATGAATTGTAATAACGTACGTTTCCGGTAACCTCGGGGCCTAACCAACCGGGTTTTTCGTACGGCTCATCTTCACTTTCAAGTTCAATCTCAGCAATTACCAGGCCTTCGTTTTCACCCTCAAAATCATCCACCTCAAAAATATGCTTCCCTGCTTTGATCAAATACCTCGTTTTTTCGATAACCGCCTCTTCGCAGAGCAGTAACATCTCTCCCGCATCCTGAACGGGAATTTCATATTCCCACTCGTTTCGTTTGATCTTGTTTTCTTCCAAAGCACTTTTGATCGTTACAAATGCTTTCTCACCTTTAATCCGTACACGAACGATAGTAACCCCCGACAGTGCAAGATAGCCTTGTTTAATACGAAAATTTTTAAAGGAATGTGATTTATAATCCCCGTTTACCAGGAATTTTCTTTCAATTTCATAGCCCATAGCAGTTCATTGTTTAGTGTAACAAAATTAGTAAAGATTTAGAGACTGTTCAAATTTGTTTTGCTATTCAAAAAGAAAAAACTATGCTTTTAAGTCCCCGTAATCACTACGAAAAAAATAAAAACATAGTTAAGATTTTGGTTGGATTAAAATAAAAATCAATGCGCGTAATTCTATTGTTTATTAATGAATCCGAAACAAAGGTAAGCGATAAAAAAAAATTAAGCAGGATTGTGCCAACAAAAACGACAAAGTGTGTAATTTTTCCCCACTGCCGTCCGTTACGGTTGGGCAGATAATCCGGTTTACAACCTGTACAACGAGGCCGGACTTCCTGCATCACCTTTCAGAACGGATGACTGTCCGGGTTAGATTTTATCATCCCGTCTTCCAACTGCACAATACGTTCACCGTAGGCCGCAAATTTTTCGCGTACACCGTCATTTCTTCGATAAGGTGATAGGCCTGGAAGATAAAACCCACGAAATTGCGGTGGTATTCACCCCGCTTTCTCTCGTTGAGTTGGCCCACATCGGCGTCGTAGAGCCAATACTCACCGGCAGAAGGCGAATCCAGCAATCCAATGATATGAAGGAGAGTCGATTTGCCCGAGCCACTGGGTCCCATGATGCTGAGAAATTCACCTTCTTTTACTTCCAGGTTGATGCCTTTAAGCACAAACGTGCGTTGAAATTTGGAATCGTAGTATTTGTCGATACCTTGCAAGTGAAGCATATTTCTTGATTGTTAGATTGTTAGACTGTTAGATTTGTTTTACTCATACCGCAACGCTTCCACCGGGTTTCGGGTTGCCGCCCGCCAGCTTTGCCAACTCACGGTAAGCAGTGCCACGATTAACGCCGCCAATCCCGCAAAGGCAAAAATCCACCAACTGAGCGCGAATGGGACGAGCCATTGGTTCATAAAGTACCAGGCGAAGGATGTGGCGATAACAAAGGCAATGGATAGCCAGATGAGTACATTTTTGTTGAGCAAATGTACCACTTCGAAAATGGAAGCACCGTTTACTTTGCGGATACCAATTTCTTTCACCTTGTCGCGCGAGATGAACACAATCAGTCCCAGCAATCCGGTGAGCGCCAGCAGGATGGTCCAGAGCGACAATACGATAATCCCCAAAAATACCACCACAAGGCTGATAAGGGTCAAGACCGATGAGAGGCGGTATTTGAAGATGGCTTTGAAGAGTTGTTTTATGGTTCGCATAGTCCGGTCAATCATTTAAAGCACTTCCGTCATATTCACAGGTGTTTCCATTTGGCTCACCACCATTCCGTCGAACAGGTTGATGATGCGATGAGCGAAACCTGCATCATGCTGCGAATGTGTAACCATGATGATGGTGGTCCCTTCTCTGTTGAGCTCGGTGAGTAAATCCATCACTTCCCGACCGTTTTTCGAGTCGAGATTACCCGTCGGTTCGTCGGCAAGGATGAGTTTGGGATTAGCCACTACGGCACGGGCAATGGCAACGCGCTGTTGCTGTCCGCCGGAGAGTTGCTGCGGGAAATGCTTATCGCGGTGCCCGATGTTCATGCGTTTGAGTACTTCTTTCACCATCTCTTTTCGTTTGGCAGACGGGATTTTGAGGTACGTGAGCGGAAGTTCTACGTTTTCGAACACGTTGAGTTCGTCGATAAGGTTAAAACTTTGAAACACGAAACCGATGTTACCCTTACGTAACTGTGTGCGCTGGCTTTCTTTCAGGTGGCCGACCTCTTCGGTGTCGAAGAAATATGCTCCTTCGGTAGGATTGTCAAGCAATCCAAGGATATTCAACAGCGTAGATTTGCCACAGCCCGACGGGCCCATAATAGCAACAAATTCACCTTTTTCAACGTGAATATCCACATCGCGTAATGCCAATGTTTCCACCTCTTCGGTGCGGAATGTTTTTGTTAAGTTTTCTGTGCGGATCATTTTGTTTATGTCTGTTATTTAATTTTTAACTCCTTATTCTTTTGTATCCATTATTGTGCCAAACTTACAACACGCTGATTATCTGATGTATTTTAGTATATTGCTAAATGATTGTGTAAATTTTTTAGACAGCAGGTGTTAATAAATTAGACAGCGGATTACCGTAGCACACCATTATTAATTTAAGTTATTCATACCTGAGTGCTTCTATCGGATTTTTGGTTGCCGCGCGCCAGCTCTGCCAACTTACGGTAAACAGCGCCACGAACAGTGTTGCCACGCCGCCCAAAACGAATATCCACCAACTGAGTGAGGTTTTGTAGGCAAAAGCCTCAAGCCATCTGGTCATGGCATAATACGTCAATGGCACAGCGACAGTGAATGCGACACATACCCAAACTACAAAGCGGCGGTTGAGCATGGCGAGAATTTCCGCAATTTTTGCCCCGTTTACTTTGCGGATACCGATTTCTTTGGTACGCCCCTGGATAATTTGCATTGACAAGCCGTATAAACCGAGCATCGAAATGAAAATGGCGAGCAACGACATGATGGTAAGCAGTGCTTTTGTGCGTATTTCACGGGTGTAATTGAAGCGAAGGTTTTCGTCCACAAAGCTGAAGCGAAAAGGTTGATCGGGCTCCACACTGCTCCACACGGCACGCAATTCGGCAATGCTTTTCTGCAGATTTCCGGATTTCAAGCGTATAATGAACGACCCTAACTCAGGATGCAGGTAATAAATTGCCGGTTGACTTTCGCTTTGTAACGAACGGTTTTGAATGTCTTCAATAACACCGCAAATTTCGTAATCGCGACCGTCAAAAGAATTTTTAACTTTCAGACCAATCGGATTTTCCACATTCATATTTTGCCAACATCGTTCATTGATAACGGCTTTTGCGCTATCGGTGCCGGAGTATGCGCTACCCATCAGAAAACGGGTTTGCATCACAGTGAAGAAATTACCATCGCTGGGAGCCTGACGAACGGATTTCGTTATCTTCTCACCATTGGAATCAAACTCCAACGAGCCGCCATTATTCAATGGAAATCCCGGTGTATTCCACGTACCGGTTACATCCAAAACGGCAGGAAGTTTTTCCAATTCCTGTTTATAGACCGCATAACGATTAGTAACTTTATCGTTCCACGGATTACCAACCGTTACCAAATTTTCCTTGTCGAAACCCAATTTTTTTTGCAACAACAAATCAAACTGCTTGTTAATACCCACCACACCGATAATCAAGCAGATGCTTATAGCAATTTGCGCCACGGTAAGGCTTTGTACCACAGAAATGTTTCCCTTTTTGGGCAATGCGCGCCCTTTACTGCGGATAGAGGCAGACGGATTCACGCGCATTTGGTTGTGTAACTGCACCAGTACAGGAACAAGAATATTGAAAACGGCTATTGCTGCAATTGCCCCCCATAACAGGGGATTGGTAATGCTGAAACAAATCTCAGTACCCATCAATCCGTTGAAATAGGGCAACAACATATTCGCGATAAACAGTGCTGCCAACAAACAAAAACCTACCAGCAAAAAGGTTTCGATAAACAAATAACCAAAAATGTTTCCGCGGGCGGCGCCCATAACTTTTTGCATTCCGGTGTTGAAGTTGCGTTTGCTACGCAACGCAACGGATAGGTTAATGAAGTTAAATGCGGCAATGAGCAGTACCAGCACGGCCACAAGAATAAAAAGTCGCACGATATTTTCGTCGGAACGCGCAATCGTATCCCAAATCGTATCGGAAGAACGTAAATGAATATCGCTCAATGGCTGAAAGGCAAATACCGGGGTATGTTTATCGTACCCGTAAGCGATTTTGGCTTGTGCACTTATTTTCTCCACAATGCTTTTCCTGTTGGCATCTGGGGGTATTAAGAAATAAAAATTTGAGGATTGGTTGTTCATCGACGTATATTCGTAATTCTGTAATATTTCTTTAGCATGAATATTCATAATTACGTTTGGGCGGTAGTTTGTGGTTACAGGTGCGTCTTCAAACACGCCTTTTATAGTAAAGTCGTATCGGTTTTGAAAACGGAGGATTTTCCCCACAGCCGATACATCTGGAAACAGTTTTTCGGCCTCGCTACGCGAGATAACGGCGGACGAGGCATCGGACAAGGGGCTACTCCCGCCTTCGAGAATATGAACTTTAAACAGTGAAAAAAATGAGTTGTCGGTAAATATCACGTCGTGCGCAATCCATTGCTCATTTTCTACCATAAAAAAATCTTCTTTCATATATTGTACTATAGTTCCACTGTTGAGTTCAGGAATGGCATCAGTTAATTTCCCAAAAAAAGTGATGGGGTGAATCGGGTCGCGTTTTCCATCGTTGATATTGAGCAAACGATAAATATTTTTCGCATCGGGATTGTGCTCCTCAAACGAATATTCGTATTGCACAAACAACGCGATAAGCAAACACACGGCTATACTCAACGACAAGCCAATAACGTTGATAAGTGTCCCGATACGTTGCCGCAGGAGATTACGAAAGGCAAGTTTCAGGTTATACATATTTTTTAGACATTTAGATTATTAAATATTTACGATTGAATTTGGGAGGACGTGAACCCACACCTAATTAAGTGTCAACTTATCATTATCCCCAAAATTTTCGTATCCCGAAGTAATGACCTGTTCGCCGGGGTTAAGCCCTTCCAGCACTTCGTAATACTGCGGGTTTTGCCTGCCGATACGAATATTCCGCTTAGTGGCAAAGTTGCCCGATTTATCCAGCACATAGACCCACTGTCCACCGGTGCTCTGGAAAAATCCGCCGCGGGGCAGCATCACTGCGTCCTGGGGTTGACCGAGTTCGAGGTTGATGTAATAGGTCTGTCCGGTGCGGATGTTTTCGGGATTTTCGCCGTCGAACACCATGTCGATGCGGAATTGCCCCTGCCGCACTTCGGGATATACTTTCCGGACGGTGAGCCGGTACGATTTGTCTTGCCGGTCTAACGTGCCGATGAGGCCGTGCCGCACACGGTCGATATAATGCTCGTCAATCATGGCTTGCACTTTGTAGTTGGTGAGCACATTGATTTGTCCGATGCGTGTTCCCTGTCCGATGCTTTGCCCGATTTCGGCGTCCAGCATTCCGAGTTGTCCGTCCACCGGCGCTTTCACGTTTAGATTATCCAGCCGCTCATAAACGAGTTGCAGCGTTTGGCGCATTTTGGAAAGGTCGGTCGCAAGTTGGCTCATTTCCGACACCATAATCATCGAGTCGTTTTTGGCTTTCTGTTCGTTGATGCGCTGTTCCTGATTAGCATAGTCGTAGTCTTCCCTGGCTTGCAGAAAAGTTTCGGTGGGCACGAGCTTATCTTTGTAAAGGGTCTGTTGTTGTTCGAAGTTGCGTTTCTTTTTCTGGATATCGAAACTCGTTGACAGCAGCCTCCGGCGCGTTTCAATCATTTGATTCTCAAAGTTGATGCGTGTTTGCCGGAGCATATTTTCTTTCTGCGCCAGGTTGGATTCACTGGCCATGATTTCCTGATAGAGTGTTCTGTTTTCCAGTTTCAGGATGATATCGCCCGCCTTCACTGTGGCGCCTTCTTCGATGAGGCGTTCCTTCACACGGCCACCCTCTTCGGCATCAAGGTAGATGGTAGCTATAGGTTCCACCTGCCCCGTGACGCGGATGTAGTCGTTAAATTCTCCCTGCGAAACAGCGCTCACCGTGATTTTATCGCGGTCCACTTTCAACGATTTAGTCCCTGCGCCCGAAATAATTTTAAATAAAATGAATGCGAATACCAATCCGCCGGCTATCCAAAGGATATGCTTTTTCTGAAGGCCTTTCTTTTTTTCGATTTTTCTGTCCATAATGTTATGTTGTTTTGCTTGATGTTAAGACTACCCGATAATCCATTCAATAAATTTTTTCTCCCATATAAAGTCGAATGGTCTGCTCCTTCACCTTCAGTTGCAAAAGGGTACGTATCCAATCGGCTTCGGCCTGGGCGAACTGGTTTTTAGCAGTGTAAAATTCTATGACGCTGATAAGCCCTTGTTCCAGTTTTTTTTCGGAAATGGTATAGGCTTCCTGCAGCGCGTCTTTTTTTGCCCGTAATAAATTCCGTTCGTTTTGCAACGATTTCAGTTGCTGAACATCTTCGTTAATAAGCCGATACAGGCTTTGTTGCTCTTCCTGTTGACGGTTTACGGCCATCAGCCGTTCCAGACGAGCTTGCTTTACACGCGACAGGCCGTTCCATTTGTTGAAAATGGGAATTTGCAGGCTGAGGAAAATGGATTGCGCCATGTTTTGCGACCATTGGTCTTGAAACGGAATGATACGCATGGCGTTGTTGTCGGGATCATTGGGGTTAAGGTGTTCCTTGCGGGAATCGGCATAGTTGGTGTAGATGCTGGTGCCGAGCGAGAGGCGGGGCGACAGCTCACCGCGTGCAATGTCGAGTTGCTTTTGCGATGCTTCCACGTCGAGGTTGGCACGCTGTACGCCTGGCATGTGCTTCAACGCTTTGACGTAAATCACGCTGGGCGAGAATAATGTATCGGTTGACACGGGGATTTCCTCTGTGTCTATACGTAATTCTTTGTCGAGCGGATAATTCATCAGGTTTCTGAGCTCAAGCAGAGCCAAGTCGTGTTGGTTTTGAGCCAGCACAAGATTATGCAGCTCGGTGGCTTCCTGTGCTTTCATCTCCAGCAAATCGGATTCGGCTTTCAGTCCCACTTCAATCAGTTTTTCGGTTTTCTGCAAATTGAGGGTGGTAAGTTCAACCTGCTCCTGCACAATATTTTGTAAATTACTGAAATACAATACGTCGTAATATTTGTTCATCACGGCGAAAGCGATTTCCATTTCCTGTTGTTTAATATTTTCCCGGCTTATCAGATATTTTAATTTCTGAAATTTCACCGTATTCAGGCGCGAGAAACCTTGAAACAGATCCAACTGTGAATCAAGGTAGAAATTCATCGAGAAAAAGTCTTGATTGACAAACGTATTGGTGGTAGGATCAATCGAACGGCCGTATCGTTTATTGGCGGAACTTCCGGCATTGAGCGAAGGCAAAAAGTCGCGTTTCGATTGCCGGTATTGCTCACCGGCGATACCGGCTTCGATGCTTTTATTGGCATAGGCCAGGTTGTTTTCCAACGCATAACGGATGCATTGGTCTAAGTTCATATCCTGTGCAAAAATGGTTGCGCCGGTTATCAAAAGAAAAAACAGAGCGAAAAATATACGTTTCATATCGTTGGTTTACTTTTTATCAGAATAGAAACAATTTTGATGCCAAAAGCACAACTACCAGATAAACACTTAAATACGGTTTATACTCATTTTCGTACTGTAAAAATATTTGACAATATGTGTCTTTTTTTTTGACAATTGGCAGAGGAACTTTACTTTTGTAAGTGAAGTAATGTTTTGAATCGTTACGCCAGATACGAGTAACATTATTGTAATGTTGCTTCCTGTTAAGATTTTCATTCGCTTTAATTCCATCTGATTATAATGCTAAAAATAAAATATAAATAGATGAAAAAAGAATACATAGCTGAGCTATTTAAAAAGTTTGAAGATGCCTGTTATGATTATGAAGGTGTGGAGTGTTGGAGTGCAAGAGAACTCCAAACAATTTTAGGATATGCACAATGGCGGAATTTCAAGAACGTAATTGACAAAGCTGAAAAGTCTTGTGAACAGGCAGGAGAAAATATCAAAAACCATTTTGCTGAATTCAGCAAAATGGTCGAACATTGACCATCAAAGCGAAAGATTTCGCAACCGAACTCACTAGCCATAATGTGGTGGATAAGAATTTGATGGGAGATTCTCAAATATCTAAAATAATAAATTAAGTGACCTGGAGGTCGCTTGTTCCGATATGAAAAATAGCCGCATTTTAATTATTGACGACAATAAAAGCGTGTTAAGCGCCTTGGAATTATTGTTGCAGCAGCTCTGCGAAGAGGTGGTCACGTCGCCCAACCCCAACCGGATTCCGTCGTTATTGGAAACGCAACATTTCGATACCATCTTGCTGGACATGAACTTCTCGGCTGGCATTAACACAGGGAACGAAGGCCTGTATTGGCTGAAGCGTATTCTGGAGCACGACAGCAATCATTCCGTCATTATGATTACCGCATACGGCGACGTAGAATTGGCAGTCCGGGCCGTAAAGGAAGAGGCGGTAGATTTCGTTTTGAAACCGTGGGAAAACAGCAAGTTGATTGCCACCATAAACGCCGCCATTCAGTTGCAAAATTCGCGCAAGGAGGTAAAATTACTCAAGGAGAAGGAGCAGAACCTGAAAGCGGCCGTGAAAAATGACCATACAGTTATTGTCGGAAAATCGGCGCGGTTTCGCGAAACTCTCGATATCGTGGCAAAGGTGGCGAAAACCGATGCCAACGTACTCATCACGGGTGAAAACGGTACAGGAAAAGAAATCATTGCCCGCGAACTTCACCAGCAATCGTTGCGGCGAAACGAAGTGATGGTGAGCGTAGATATGGGGTCGCTGTCCGAAACACTGTTCGAGAGTGAGCTGTTCGGACACGTGAAAGGTGCGTTTACCGACGCCAGGGAAGACCGCGCAGGGAAATTTGAGATTGCCAGAGGCAGTACACTTTTTATGGACGAAATAGCGAACCTGTCACTGCCGCTTCAGGCAAAACTGTTGGCAGCACTGCAGAACCGCGAAATCGTAAAAGTAGGGTCGAATAAGAAAATCCCCATCGATATCCGATTGGTTTGTGCCACAAACAGTAACCTGCACACGTTGGTGAAAGAAGGAAAGTTTCGCGAAGATTTGCTCTACCGTATAAACACCATTCAGATAGAGATTCCTCCATTGCGTGAGCGGGTGACGGATATTCCACTGCTGACCGATTTTTTTCTGGAGATTTATTGTACAAAATACAAAAAACCAGCGTTCAAACTAAGCGATGAAGTGCTGGAAAAAATGAAACAATACGCGTGGCCGGGTAATGTGCGCGAATTGCAGCACACCATAGAAAAAGCAGTTATTTTAGGCGATGGCGATACGCTCACACTGAATAATTTTTTCTTTTCCGACGCCTACACTTCACCCCATACTGCCGTTCGTACATTGGAAGAAATGGAACGGAAAATGATTGCATCGAGCATCCGGCAAAACGACGGAAATTTAAGTGCCGTTGCCACGCAGTTGGGCATCACGCGGCAAACACTGTATAATAAGATCAAGAAATACCAATTGTAGTGCCAGACATCAGCCACTGCTCGCAACCCGTAACTTTTCAACACTATGTACCGACAAAACTTTTATTTCCGTTTAGGCCTGTATATTTTTTTACTGATTGTTTTTTCAGGAGGATTGTTTTTACTTGTGCAGGCATCATCGTGGTACGTAGTTTTGCCCGCATTAGGTATTGTATGGATAGTAACTGACATTATCCGCGTCTTCAACCGCATTCCAAAAAAAATTTCGTACTTCTTCAACGCAGTTGAAAATGAAGACTCTACGCTACTCTTCCCCGAAAAAATTCAACATAAGCCTACTAAGGAGATGAACCAAAGCCTGAACCGAGTAAACCGCCTTATACAGGAGGTGAAACTGCGAAATCGGGAACAGGAGCAATATTACAGCATGTTGCTCGAACAGGTGGCCACGGGAATTGTGGTGATGAATGAAAACGGAAGTATTCTTCAGGCCAATTCATCGGCAAAGAGATTGCTTAATTATCAGGAACTGACGCATATCGAACAACTGAAGCGCATAGATTCCAATCTTCACCAGGCATTTTTCCAGTTGAAGGAAGAAAGTTCGCATCAATCTGTGAAGGTAACGCACCGCAACAGGGTTACGCAACTCTCGCTTCAGGCAACCACGTTTAAAAACCACGAAAAGGCACTGCGTATCGTTTCCATCCACGATATAAGCAACGAACTGGATGCCAAAGAAATAGAGTCGTGGCAGAAGCTCATTCGCGTACTCACGCACGAAATCATGAATTCCATCACGCCCATCACATCGCTCAGCGAAACATTGCTGAAATATTACCTCCCTCCCGAAAAATCGGTGGACGAGAAAACGGTAACCAACACGGTGAAAGGGCTTGAGGTGATTAACGAGCGTGGTGTGGGATTGATTCGGTTTGTGAAGTCCTACCGTAAACTCACCAAACTTTCGAACCCGGTACTAAAACCCATCGTGCTGAAAAACTTAATAGAGCACCTGTTGCTGTTGCTGGAAAACGAACCGAATTTCCACCGTATCCGCTTCCGCGTGGAAACCGATTCTCCCAACCTCAGCGTAGAAGCCGATGAAATGCAACTTTCGCAAGTATTTATCAACCTGATTAAAAATGCCATGCAAGCGGTGGAGAATGTTGCTGAGCCACACATTATTATTCGGGCGCACAGCACCCCCGGTGGACGCTGCGAAATAAAAATGATCGACAACGGGCCCGGTATCCCCTCCGAAATCAGGGAGCAAATTTTTATTCCCTTTTTTACCACTAAAGAGAACGGGTCGGGTATCGGGTTGAGCCTCTCCCGACAGATTATGAAGAACCACGGAGGAAGCATTGAGGTAGCCTCTTCACCGGGAACCACCGTGTTTACGTTAAGCTTGTAGTGACCAAGCCATTCAGTACAAACTTGAATCTGGTTTTTAAGTCCGTATTTTCTAAATTGCGTGGTGTGAAGCGAAACAAGGGGACGTATCTTATGCGGGTATTCCTCTACTAAACAAAAGGCCTGAGACCACCTGCGGCTGAGAATATTTACCGTCTTTAGAAAAACAGGGTTCCCGAAGCCCGTCAACTTTATCGATTTCGAAGTTTACCGTAGCGGCTTTCCGGAAGCAACAGGCGGATCAGGAGATCTGAATACGGTGTCCAACGATATCCAAAAGAAACGTGGTTTGTAGATCGATGCATTTTTATACAAATCGGGTATATTTTTTGCATTGACACAATAACTTACCAACAATTTCCCCTCCGGGCCATACTGAGGATGAGCCATAGCATTATAAACAAACAATGTTGAATCTTTCCCCTCGGGTATGGTATAAATAAGCTTTTTGTCCGACCAGGGACCTTCCGGAGTATCGGCGGTGAAAGTATAGACTTCAGGTTTAAACCTGTCCTGTGTTAACAGGATGAATTTATCATCGTACCTAAAGACGCTGAATTGCTCCGAGATAGGTATGTCAATGCCTTGCAACGCTTTACTCCCTTTCGGATCGTATAACCAGTTGTTGCCGTCAAAATACTCCCAATCCTGTAATTTATCATCTCTCAAACGGGCCCGTGCCACATGCAATGTTGCTGTGAAGTCTTTTTGCGGATTTGAACCATACACATAGTAAAAACCTTCATGTTCGGTGACTCCAAATCCAAAATGTGCCTCTGTTTGCTTCTCAGTCAACAACTCCTGCTTATCAATAACAGATAGATCCAAAAGATTTAGCCGGTAGTACATGATTGAATGCCAGTAGAAATCCCAAGTCCCCTTACCTGTTTGAACAATAGTGGACATAAATACATGCACTATATTATTCTTCACAAAACCGTGCATAGGCCATAAAACAGCCGGGTATCCGTCAACTTTTTCTGCTTTCAGCAATGATTCCGGACTCACTAAGGTACCTCCGGTTATGGTCTTTATTGATTTTCCATCCAATAGTTGCCATACATTACCCATTACAAACGGGGAAGATTCTGCTCTTCTGTTGTTAACGACTTCACCTAAAAAAGAGTCACCCCACAGCCAAAAACTTCTGTTATCATCTATTTGTATGGAGATAGCTCCGTCACCACCTGTAAGAATATCTTTTCCGGGAGGGAATAAAATTTTCACCATTTGGGTATCAATGACCACTTCATCTTTCGCAACCCTATCCTGCTTGTCGTATTGTTGACATGAAACAATTAACAGTAATATTGACAATATAACTAATTGAAATTTTATGCGCATAATGATTGATGTATCCTGTTAATTAATATCCCTCATTTTGAGTTAATCTTCCATTCGAAATAATTATATCGTTATTGGGAATAGGAAATAGATAATTGGCTTCCCTCGGAACAACTCCAGGTTTCGCGACCCCTACCAGTTCTTTTATTTCTTCCAATGTACACATTCTCACCAGGTCGTGCCAACGATGCCCTTCCATAGCAAACTCTTTACGCCTCTCGGCTAAGACAGCCTTTTTAAAATCGGCATAGTTATTCGCCGGAGTATCGCCTAATCCCGCACGGTGACGAACGGCATTCAACGCGTCTTTGGCAGCCTTCGTTGGATTTTGACTTATTTCATTTAATGCTTCCGCTTTTATCAGATACATTTCAGCCGTACGGAGATATGGAAATGTTGCATTGGATTCATTTCCTTTGGGTTCGGCTATCCTATCCCAATATTTGCAAAAATAGGGAGCATCGAATGTTTCCACGGAACCATCTGTATAAGTGAATGACTTAAACAATGTTATGTCACGACGTTTATCGGCCGGCTCAAAAGAATTGTACAAGTCATCGGTTGCCGCAACCCACCCGTGAGCATTATTAGGCCCTCCTTTTTCAGTATTCATCTTAGGTAATAAGCGAACCAGAAATTGATTCCCTTTCCAACCCTGACTCAAAGAAGCATTAAAATTAACCTCCCATATCCGTTCTCCTTTAAATCGGTTTTCCAATTTAAACAAATCTTCATACGAGCCCATTGGAAATACCGGAATCACCGCTTCCGCTTTTTCCACAGCATTTTGCAGGTAAGTGTTATTCTTCATTTTCTGTCCCAACGTTAAATATACTCTTGCTAATAAAGCGGAAGCAGATAATGCATAGGGGCGTCCGTAACCCAGACGATCTTCATATTTCAGATGTTTTTCAGCAAAATCCAAGTCTTCCAGGATCACAGGATAGATCTGATCAACGGGCGTTCTTGAAATCTGAGTCGCCGAAACACTTTCGGTCGGACCCGTGTGTAAGGGGACATCTCCAAAAAAACGGGTCAACTCGAAGTAACACAATGCGCGGAAAAATTTAGCCTCGGCAATCAATTGATTCTTTTTGATTTCATCCGTAAAACTAATCTCAGGAACTTTAGCAATTACCGTATTACAAACATTGATCGTTGTATAAAAATCACGCCATAAGCAAGCAACCCGAATACTATATGCGTCTATTTGAAATTTATCAATAGATTGATATTCAGGAGATGACTGCTTTGAAACTGCATTATCAGACATCAACTCAGGGAGTTCCCAAAAATCATTGAAAAACAATCCGCCAAAGTGATAGCTCCACAAATTATATGCATCCGCATCAGAGATCAGGTAGCTATAGATCGCATCCGTTGCGGCTAAAGCATCAGCTTCGGTTTTATAATAATTTTTATCCACCTGACTTCCTTTTGCTTCTTCATCTAGAAAATCGGAACATGCAGAAAATATTCCTGCTAATAAAATCCAGATTGATAAATATAAATATGTTCTTTTCATTGTGATAGTCTTTAGAAATTCATTTTAAGTCCCAGCATATATAATTTTGGTACAGGATAAGAGCCGTAATCAGCTCCCATGCTCAGGTTGTTTTGTCCGAAGCGGCTTACTTCAGGATCATATCCGGAATATTTTGTAAATGTGTGTACATTTTTTGCACTTATATAAACCTGCAGCGCGTTACACATAAATTTTCTTGTCAGGTTCATTGGAAAATCGTACGATAGTGTAATATCTTTTATCCTCAGATAAGAGCCATCTTCCACCTGATGATCAGAAAATACATTCGACATGGGTGAAGCGTTTGCCCTCGGATAATCATTTGTCGGATACTCCGGTGTCCAGCGCTTCAAAGCAGCTGTTGAGTTGTTCTTTTGACCATCAAAACTTTCAAATGAAAATAGATTGAAGTTGGCAATCGAATTTCCTTGGACACCTTGTAAATAGAGGTTTAAGTTGACAGTGCCTTTATTTTGTCCCATTTTCAATGAAAATGTATTATTCCATCCGTAGGTAAAGTCCGGATTAGCATTCCCTAATTCAAAAAGATCATCTTCATTCAGCACATCACTTGTCCCTTCTTTATTTACATACTTTCTGTCGCCGTAAGAGATTGTTCTTCCCGGGAAAAAGATAATTTTAGTCAGATCTTCACCCAATTGGGCGACTCCATTCGTTTTGTAACCATATATGGTTCCGACGGGTTTGCCTTCCATAACTTTTGTCCAATAATTTATCCCCATAATGCTTATACCGGAAATTCCGTTTTCATTACCCGGCAGATTGGTTACTTTATTCCGGTTAAGTCCGAAAGTTAAGTTTGACTCCCATTTTAATTTGCTATTATCTATCGGTGCCGCGTTGAATGTAAAATCAAATCCTTTATTTTCAAGATTACCTACATTCTGCATTGCCACATCATATCCGATATGTGATTCGGTCGGTACGGTCAACAGTAAATCTTTTGTCTTTTTAATATAATAATCAGCTGATAAAGAGTATCTGCCTTTATATATACCAATATCAAACCCAATATTAAACTGAGCTGTTGTTTCCCATTTCAGGTCCTGGTTACCGAGTGTGTAGGGTGCCTGACCTTTTATGATCAGGGATGTTCCGATATAGGCTTCCGTCCCTTGCAACAATCCCATGGAACTGTAAGGCAGGATACCTTCATTCCCTACTAATCCATAGCTTAAACGTACTTTCAGATTGTCGATAGTTCTTTGTTCCTTCATAAAAGCTTCTTCAGAAACACGCCAGGCGAACGCAGTCGAAGGGAAAAAACCGTATTTATTATTTGCCCCGAATTTGGAAGAACCATCTATACGACCAGTCAATGTAAACAAATAACGGCTGTCATACCCGTAATTTACACGAGCCAGATAAGACAACATTTGCCATGAACTGTACCCGGTATTTGCTAACTGAATTTTGGAGCCTTCCTGAATTGAGTGGTACCCCAGTCGCCCATCCTCAATTCCCGCTCTGGAGACGAAAACAGGAGTAGTTTCATACTTCTGGGAAGTGATAGCAGCTACTCCGTTTACCGAATGTTTATCAGCGAATGTTTTATTATAACTCAGTGTATTTTCCCAAACCCAGGTATAACCATCAGCCTGTCCAACAGTGGCAATACCCTCACTGGCCTCCCCCCGCTTGATATTAACAGGTGCAAAACTCAAATCTTTTACGTTGTAATAATCAATTCCAATGCTTGTTTTAAAGTTTAGTCCATTGACGATAAGCAGATCAGCGTATATATTGCCGGTCATGCGAAGCGTTTTATTCAATTGCTCATACGTATTGGCATCCTGCACCGGATTTCCAACTGCCGGATTTGATAAATTGTTTTCATATACATACGTACCGTCCGGATTTCGCACAGGTAATCTCGGGTTCATTTCCTGCGCCCAAGATGTTATACTGGATGCGATGGCGCTTTCATAATTGGTTACAACACCGTTGGACTGGCTGTAAGAGACATTCATTGTATTTCCGATTTTTATCCGATCGCTTAATTCCTGGTCCAAGTTAAAACGAAGGCTTCCTTTTTTATAATCCGACCCGAGAATGATTCCATCTTGAGAGAAAAAATTGGTCGACAGGAAATAGACAGACTTATCACTGCCGCCCGAAAAAGCTAACTCATAATTTTGAATAGGAGCTGTGCGAAAAATTTCATTCTGCCAATCCGTACTCCGTTTTCTCAGGTTATTCAAATCGGCAAATATCAGTTTTCGGCCGATATTGGCATTGTCCGTAGCCTCATTCCCCAAAATAGCCAATTGTTCGGCATTCAGCATGTCTATCTCTTTTGCGATAGTCTGTAATCCGTAATATGCGTTTATCGATGTTCGTACTTTGCCTTTGTTCCCTCGTTTAGTCGTTACCAAAATCACACCGTTTGCCCCTCGTGCCCCATAAATTGCCGTAGCGGAAGCGTCTTTCAATACCTCGATTGATTCTACATCATTCGGATTCATCAATGCCATGGGATTCAAAGGAGGGGAGTGCATTGCCCCCGAACTTGCTCCTCCATTGATTACAGGTATTCCGTCAATCACATACAGCGGTTCATTTGTTCCCATTACGGAACTTGTGCCACGAATACGAATAGAGGTTCCCGCACCCGGTTGTCCGGATATATTGGTAACCACGACACCCGCGGCGCGACCTTGTAATCCCTGATCAATAGATGTAATCGAGGTTTTAATTAAATCTTCCGATTTCACGGAAGCTATGGCAGCCGTCAGATCGCTTTTTTTCATTTGTCCATAACCGACAACAACCATTTCATTTAAATAAACAGATTGTTCATTCATTGAAATCGCAAGGATTTCCTTATTTGTCAGTTGGATCTCAACCGTTTCATAGCCGACATACGAAAAAACAAGATAATCACCAGCCACCGCATGTATGGTGAATTTTCCGTCAATATCGGTTACTGTGCCATTAGTAGTATTTTTTACTAAAACACTAACACCGATAAGAGGTGTACCGTCATCACCCGTTACAATACCCGAATAATCTTTGTGCTGTGCATATACACTACTCCACAGACAAAGATATAGTAATAAACAGCATAATTTTAAGAGTTTCATGTGCTTCATTTTTAGATATATAATAAATTATTTCTTCATTCCCCAATTTTTGTTTGGTTCCGAATCCAGCCAGATTTCCAAATATCCCCCTCTTCCATAATCTGTGTGATTAATCCAATATCTGTTGTATTCTTTACCGTTCAGTCGGGTTTTTTGGATAAAAGCGCTTTTTGGAGAGTTGTTGTATGTCCTGATCTTAAACTCATCCCCTTCATAATATACAGGATCAAGTTTAATTGTAATCTCGTCGAATACAGGACTTGTAATTTCATATGAAGGAGTTTGAGCACAAGTTCCCTGCACACTAAACAATCCCAATGCCATCAAAGCGCTTACGCCACTCATTTGCCCCTGATCTTCGTCGTGTCCGCCATATCCCCGGTCGGGAGTAATTGCACCGTAAGCCTGTGCCCCGACTTTTCTAACCCAATATTGGGAAAGCCACGGTTGCCCGGCCAGATTGAACACATGAGCATTTGAACATCCGGGCTGATTGGCATAACTCACGTATCCGCTGCCGTATCCGAAAACGAAATCATCTTTTTCGGACTGTTCAAAAGCATAATTTAATTTTTCGCACAGCAGATCATTTCCTCCCATCAACCGGGCCAATACCGGAATATCGTGCGATATCCCCCAGGTTGCCTGCCACGCATTTGCTTCAACCCAACCCTTATTACTTAACGGGTCTGATGTCATCCATTCTCCTTTTTCATCTTTCGGAAAGAGTAATTTCTGTTCAGGATTGTATAATTTCACCCAACCCCGGGCACGCCTCAGATAATAATCAGCATCTTTACTTTTACCCATTTTGGCAGCCATTTGAGACAATGCCCAATCTTGAAATGCCACTTCGATAGTAATTCCGGCATTACCGGGGTAATATCCGTTTTTAATGTAAAAATCAATTTCCTTTGCGGGGCCAATCATACCGCCCGGTTTATGATTCCTGACCATTGCCTCATATGCCGCTTCGGGTTTTGTTTTGGTCAGCATATTTTTTTGGTAGGCACTTGTGATTAAATTGGTTGCCGGACAGCTTGTCATAATATATGAATATCCTCCTGCATTGGGGCCGCGGGGAAGTAATCCGCCGTTTTCGGTATACTGAACAAGACAGGCAGCGAAATCATCCAACACCTCCGGCCATGCCAGTCCCCAAAGGACATTCAAATTCCATTGAGTTAACCAAAATGCGTCGGAATTATACATATGGAAACGAACCGTACCGTCAGAATTTCGGGGTAGCGTGCGAACAATTAATTTGGCATTAACAGTAGCATTCCCTACCCGTCGGCCTTGTGTATAATCGGGATAATCACCCGACACATCATCCAGTTTATGCCTTCCAAGCAATACATGCCATAAATCGGTATAAAATTTAATTTGCTGTGTGTACGTTCCTCCTTTTACGTCAATACGTCCAAGCCAGTTGTTCCATTCCTGCCGTGAGTCGGCTTTAACCGCTTCGAAATCCCACCCGAACCGGTCGTCCTCCATGTTTTTGCGGGCATTGTCTATGCTTGTGTAAGAAATGGCAAATTTAACCTGAATTTCATCACCGGCTTTTACATCATATACGGCGCTAATACCACAGGTAGGTGCATCGTAATAACTTTCGTTTTCATTTCGGGCCGTTTTTTGGTTTACTCCCTGATGTGAAGTAATATTTTTCAGAATTTCTTTATCATCCCATGCATTCAATTGCTGAAACGGTTTATCAAATTTCATCACAAAGAATATTCTCACATTGTCAGGACCGCCCCAGAAACGTCCGGTGGTATTGACTGAACCTTCAATTTCGGTGTTACTCACTTTGATAACACGACTGTCATTCATTGTTGTGGTTCCCAAATATCCGCCCAGATTGAGCAGCAAATTCGAAGTATTGTCTTTTGTATAACGAAGTTTGTAGTAGCTTACTCTGTCGGTTGTGGTTTGTTCTACCCAAATACCGTAATCCTGCAAAAATACCCGGTGATATCCAGGCTGTACAATTTCGCCGTCATGTGAAAATGTGGATTTCCAATGTTGTTCACCTAACACAGGATTTATATGACCGGTGGTAGGCATCAGACTGATTCCCGATAACATCCAACAGTGCACTTGAGGAAATCCAAGTATCTCGAGCGAATTGTAGTTGTATCCGCCTCCATACTGGTTCTTATTACGGGTCAATGGTGCAGCGCTGATCATACCGAACGGACGGCTTCCTGTTACAAAAAAGAAATAACGCCCCCGGGCCGACTCTACGTAAGGATCCACTTTTGAGACATAATCGGTATAATCTTCGGGCGCGGGATATACTTCGATTTCAGATAAGCCAATGTTCAACCCGTCGCCATCGGTAGTTTCGAACTTTATCCAGGTTATTTTTTTAGTCGGAAAATTAATCGCCTTCGCTGTTCCGTCATTTGGTATCTGATTAACGAAAATAGTTGTTCCATCGCTAAAATGTAATGTGCCTCCCGCAATATGGCTTTGTTGTATTGGTCTGTCGTACAGTATGATCCGATTGATATTTTGAGGCTTTTCCCATTCTAATTCGATCCACGGATAATCAATAGCTCCCCAGGAGGTTTGACTACTCGCCGAAGCCCATTCCCCGTGATCCTCAATACCTATCAGTCCGTCAATCACTTTTTGTGCCGAATATTCGGCACATTTTTCAGAAGATGCCGTCACCCTGGCCAAAGGTGCGATATTGTCGGGGCCTGCAAACAGACAAAAACCATACCCGACAAACATACATATGATGAATACTTGTTTACACATAAATCCGGAGTGTTTAATAATTACCCGGACTACAAGAAGCCCAATTGTAATTAGCAGGATTTTCACCTCTGTAAGGAGTGAAATCGGACGATTTAGGAATTGCAACATATTTTTCAACAACCGGGGTTTTCTCCGTATAAGGCTCACCAAGCCACGATAAATCCATAAATGTTTGTATCCATAAACTGGTATCATCCAGTCTCAGGACCTTATATTTATCAATCGTTGGTATATTGGATAAGAATCCGAATTTTATCAAATAAACAGAATCTGCTTTTAACTCTGTTCCGATGTACTTCCATGCACAGTACTGATTTAAAACATCCATCCCCGCTCCTGCCGGATTACCCCAGTCATATTCCCAACTTAAATCACTATTTAAGCGGTACACATTATCTAACATGGCATCCGTTGTGGTGCTTTCTCCGTTTGTTGTTTGCGCGGTTAATTTCCAGTCGAATTTAGACAATCGCCCAAAATCGGTCAGTGTCACGGAAACAGCCAGATCTGAAGCATCAATCAACTTATCCGCTGCATTATATCCGCTAAATGTGTAAATCAATGTTCCCTCTTCGTCACCAACTACTATTTCCTGTTCAAATTCATAGGTATCCGACATACTATTTACCGAAACATTTATCCCATACCCGGGGACTTGCTCCCCATTCACCCATTTTGTGATTACCAGCTTTTTTATGTCAGAGCTTCCGTATGTTATGGCAGCCCTGATCGTATCTCCGGTATATCCCGAAAAAAGTAATTTATCGAGAATTACTTTAGAGTCACGATGAATACTTTCATTTTTCTCGCAAGAAAAGAACATAAGCAACACACATGAAATAGATCCAATAATTTTACATACGGTTTTCATTGTTTTTGTTTTTTGAATTTATGTTTCTATGTTTTTAAATAACTTTTGAACTTATTGTATTGGCTTGCTCGTTCATTTATTTTTATTTACTGGAATAACCAATGCTTCAGAATAACTGATCCAGCGCAAAATTACAGGCTCCTATCGCAATGGCTTTACTCGTTCCCAACGTACTTGTTTTTACGCCAATCTTCTTTATCGCATAGTATATCGCGCTATTTTCATACTCGGGGATAGTCACAGTTTTTGATTCATTTTTTAGGAAAAGTGCCTTCTCGTTTTCATCTTCCAGGTTATAGGCTTTCATTTGCAACCGGGGGAAAATATCGCCTTTGACGGTTCTTCTGGTTTCGTTCATCTCTTTGATCATTGCGGGGAGAATATATTTATGCGCATTTGCAATCCCTCCGCCTATGACAACTATTCCATCTACAATGTTCAATGATTCGGAAATTGTGAAACCGGCAATCTCCCCGAGCTTTTCAAAGCTCTTTATCGCGGCTTCCCTGTTACCTGCTTTTTCCCCTTCGGCAATTTCAAAAATTTCTTTCGGAGAGAGAGTTGATTCATCTCCCGACAGTTCACGGTATTCCCGTTTCACAGCGCGGATACTTACGCCTTCCTCTGCCAAGAGCCGGTTGTCGTACTTGTTTGCCGATAACCAGACAGCACCTCCGCAACCATTATCTCCCGATAAAAGCCTGTTGTCTATCACCACGCCGCCGCCAAAACCTGTACCCAGGGTTACAGCGAGCAGGTTGCGGTATCGTTTGGGATTCCCCGCAGCCTCCAATTGCCGGTTGACTTCGGGCAACGCCCCTGCAAGCGCTTCCCCGTAAGCGAATAAATTGCCATCGTTATTGATGAAAACAGGTAATCCGAATTTCTCTTTCAGATAAGGCCCTAATGCAATGCCGCCTCTAAAGGCCGGGAAATTGGGCAAATCGCCAATTATGCCGTTTAGGTAATCGGCCGGACCGGGAAATGCAAAGCTAATGGCCACGGGTGTATCATCCATTCTTCTCATTGTCTCTTTGAATCCACTAACAATGGAATATAAACATTTTTGTAAATCATCCGGATAGGCCGGAAAATTTACCGGGTCAATGATCTCCTGATTATCTTTTATGGCCGAAAATACAAAGTTTGTTCCTCCCGCATCGAGAGTTAGCACGGCTCCTTTAGTTTTATTGTGCATTTTCTTTGAAAATATTTGTAAGTAGTAAATTTATAATCAGACAGAAAAGAAGGACGGACAGTGAAGCTGAAAAACCGAAATTGTCAATCATCAACCCCTGTACAGGTAAAATAACGGCTCCGCCCGAAACTCCCATGATCATCAGTGACGAAATCTCATTGGAACGTTGTCGATTTTTCTGCAGTGCAAATGAAAAAACGATCGGGAAAACATTTGCACAGGTAAATCCTATAATGAATATAAGGATCAGGGAAAACCAGAGATTCTGTACAAACATCAACACAACAAAGGCTATAATGGCAAAGATGAGTGAGTACCTTAAAAAATAAAGAGGCGGAAATTTTAGAAGCAGCAAGGTTCCCGCAAAAGCTCCTATGGTCTTAGCCGCAAAATAAATACTGCTCCCCAAACCTGCGCGGCTCAACTCCAATCCCATTCGCTTTATCAGCAATTCAGGGGCCGAAGTGTTTATACCGACATCGAGACCGACAATAAATAAAATGCACAGGAAGCAATACAAAATGTATTTATCCTTCAAAAGAGTCAACACACTTTTAAAACTGCTTTGCCTGTTTTCAAATTCCTGTTCTCCTGTTCTCGAGAACAATAACAGCAAAACGGAAAGTAAGGAGGTGACGGAAAAAATAACGAAAGTCACTTTCCAATCTGAGAAACAGTTGGCGGCTACTCCCGCAATAACGGGTCCCAACAGTGAGGAAATAGCTTTAATGAACTGGCCGGCAGTCAGAACACTTGCTATTTTCTCTTTTTTAAACATGGCTGCCACCAATGGATTAAGCGAAACCTGCAGAATCGTATTACTGATACCAAGTAATGCAAAGGCTGACAAAACCATTGGAAAGGTGTAACTGATAAACGGTATGATCATTGCTATGGTGGTGATAACCAAGGAAAGTAAAACCGTTTTTTTCTTACCTATCTGTCCCATCAGTATCCCGGTCGGAATAGAGAAAACCGCAAACCATAGGAATACCATCATAGGAATGGTATTGGCGAGCGTACTCGATAAATTAAAATCGTTTTTGACATAATTGGTGGCAATACCCACTACATCCACAAATCCCATGATAAAGAAGCCGAAAAATACAGCCACTTTAGGAGTCCAGCCTGATTTTGCATTGTCATTATCCATCCTGTTTCTGTTTAAAATCTGACACTTGCCTTGATGGTCACGCATTTCCGACCTGCTGACCTGCCGTGAGGCCTGATAGTATATTCCTGTACAGATGCCGGCACAATGAAGGTCTCGGCATAATGTACGATGAGGGGTTCAAAATTCCCATCCGGACTTTCCACAATAATCTCGTCGCCTTCCACCAGGTTCAAAACATTGACCGAATCGTTTGTCATATGCGGAACCAGCCCTGTGAAGGAGTGTCTCCTTGTTTCTATAAACTGCGTTTTGTGCAAGCCTGTTTTTTCTTCTATCCATCCTTCACCCCGGGCTACCTCTTTAAACTGATTTACCAATTGGGAAGTAACGTAATCGGCATCCCTGTCCCATTGAATAACCTCTTTTCCCCTTTCTAAATTGATGGGTCTCGGCTTCCCGTCCAACCCCAGGCGATTCCAGTCCCATAATTTAAAGGTAAACAAATTGGGAGTAGTACTGATCTCAAGCACGACTGAATTTTTACCTGAACAGTGGATAGTCCCTGCAGGAATCAGAAAATGATCATGTTTCTTTGCGGGAATAGCATAAATATACTTTTCATCATCGAAATTTAACTTTGGGTCCGCATTCGCATTCTCAAGATCATTGATCATAGCCTTGCGGTCGATTCCCTTTTTCAATCCCAGATAAACAGTTGCATCATCTTTTGCATCGATCAGGTAATAGCTTTCATCCTGCGTGTATGGCAATCCGAAGTCATCCCTTGCAAATTGGGTTGTAGGATGCACCTGAAGGCTTAAGTTTCCTCCTTCCATCGTATCCAGAATATCAAAACGAATTGGGAAATCTTGTCCAAACCGTGCTTCGACCGGTTCACCCAACAACTCCCTGCTTTTCAAATATACCAGGTTGACGGACGGCATTTCAAAAGTTTCATCGTTAATTTTCAGTAGTAAACTGTTTTCTTCGGGGACACAATCGAAACACCAACCAAAATTAGTTGCCGATTTATCCAGATTGCACACCTCTTTCATCCACTGTCCTCCCCACGGTGCCGGATCAAAGAACGGAACTACCCTGAATGGCTTATGCGCTGTCCTCTCAATACCGTCGATAAATGTTTTTTTGTCGATAAGTTTCGGCTCCTTTCCAGTGGTATCCAACCAATAGTCCACCTGTTGATATAATCTCTTTTTGTGCTTGTCCAATACCCTCCAATCATTGAAATAACCCCGTTTGTATTGAAGAGAGAAAGCCTCATTTTTATTATTAACCCCTAAACCCGTGACTTCATTTTTTCGCATCCTTTGTTGTATTTCCCAACGGGGCATATCGGCATAAATCAGAATATCCGCTTCTACAATACACGAACTTCCGTGGCCAAATAAAATAACATTTCCGTTTTTTCGTATAGATTTTATTTCCTGGCGTATAACTGATATTTTCCCTTCATCAAAATAATCATAAATGGAAAGATTGTTCAGATAGCCAAACAGGACATCTTCTTTCATAAAACCTTTTGTTATTCGAAGAATTTCACTTTCGACTTTAAAAAGTTCATTCGTATTTACAAATAATTTGTGCGGGACGGTTTTAAAATAAGACATGAGTTGCTCATAGTAAACGCCGGTATAACACTCAATAGCAATTATGTTACCGCTGGTATCCGGAGTAATTTGATCCAGAATATTTTTCCAGCCTTTAACGAGAGTTCCATTTTCAATGGAAGTGGCAGGATATTTATCATATCGAACTCTATTTTCACACATATGATTGTACATATTTCATTATTGTTTGAACATATAAACGCTGCAAATGTATAAAAGAAAATAAATATCTCCAAATTTTTTTAATTTTTTTTACTGTTCCGTTACTCTGTCTAAAAATACGGGCAAGGATAAGCCGGATTTGCACAAATAGGCCGGGTCATACTTCAGGAAATTGATAAAACAGGATGAACTCAGGGATAGGGAATTAATTTCTAATAAAATTTGATTGTCTGAACAATAAGGAATATCTATAGTGAAACCACTAACGGGTTGTGTTTTTAGAAGGAAATGAAATTTCAGGTATAAAAATTGAAAATGAGGAGACAGGATTTTTTAATCCCTGAGAACACTAAAGTACTGCATATAGAGAAATCAAGAGGAGAAGTCAATTTCCTGTTTGTCTATTTTGTCTCTGAATTTAATCCGGAAGTCTCTTTAAACGAAACCATATCACGTAAATATATCAAAGACCGCCTTGGGGGCAAAAGATACCTCATTACACAATTAAATTATACTCTTCTATGTTGTAATCCAAATATTAAGAGAATAATTATATTTTTTTAATTCAAACTATTATCTTTGTAGCTAGGGAGTTGAAGAGGATACGAGCTCTGCTGAGGAGCAACTCGCCAGCAATAAACTCCCTGCGTTACGCCGTAACACTTTAAGGGACAGGACTATTGTTCAGTCCCTTTCTTTTGTTACGGATATCGCTTTATGGCTAAGAAAACCTTTTTGTTCCCTTTGCCGTAAAACTTATATGAACAACCTTCTATCAGTGAATCGGACATAAGTTCCTGTCACATTTTCCTTTTCAGTTCCATAAGTATAAAATGCCGCATTCTAATAAAAGCAGACCTTGGGGCTGCAAGAGTTTGTTAACGGTCATTCATATAGAATGTGTTCATATATTCATTTAACAACAGCACGTTCATATTTTTCCCTATATTTCAACACGTAAAAAATCCGATTCAACACTTTCCTCGCGATTCGCGTGATCGCCTTGTTGGGCTCCATCCGTAGAACAAGCTTATTGAATGTCATATTCAAGGCCGGATCTATCCTGGCTGCAGACCAAGAGCATTCAATTAATTTTTCACGAAGTTGCGTTTGCCCGCGGAAAGTCATCTCCCCTTTACTGTCCTTGCTTCCACTGGAATGTGAAGTGGGGATTAAGCCAATATAACCGGCCAACTTGTCCGAGTTCGGGAAACGACTGATATCCTCCAGTTCCATGAGTATGTCCATGGCCGTTATCATTCCTATGCCGGGCACCGAACACAGTAGTTCATATTCCGTGGCATATCGCCCCGAACGGGATAAGTCCCGTAATTTCCGGGTAGCTTTCAATAGTAACTTCCGCTGATTTTCCACGGAACTCAACAACAAGTGTAAAGCCTCTCCCCCTTCAGGGGTAGACAATTGGACATCATCCTGCAGCCATTTCATGAACCTTCGTGACCAATGCGTCCCTGCCTTTTCAAACTCGGGAGGATAAGGAATCCCATAAAAATACAAGAGGGACTTCACCCGCTGTTTCATCCGGGTAAGGTCCTTAACGATGGCATCGCGGGAGCGAAGCAAGGTGCGGGCCTCCAAGGTTTCCATCCGGGGAACATGAATGCCCGTCAATTCATTGCCGCGCAGGGAACGGGCTATCTTTCGGCTGTCGACAGCATCCGTCTTTTGCAGGTTTTCTTTTTGACCGGTCGGAACATCTGCCGGATTGACAATGATATTTTTTATTCCCATCGATACCAGTTTATAATGTGCCCAAAAACCACTAAAACCCGCTTCATATGCCGACAGGTAGTTCCCCTTAGGAAAATGCCAGTGAAGATAATCCGCCAGGGATTCCGCCCTTGCCGGTTGTGTGAATGTTTTGTGGTGTAATCTCTCGGTTAAGATAGTTACTGTCCAACTCTTTAAATGCACGTCGATTCCAATGTAAATGTTTTGACCCTCAAAATTTAATTCGTTACTTTGTGTAGGCATAAGCTTTGAGTTTTATTGGGTTTGTCTGCTTCTTTTGCAAATGTAATAATTCTCTTGGCTTATGCTATTTTCGGCCGATAATTCAAATTACAAACATAGGAACTAATATGTATATTATTGTGAACGCACTCTCAATTAAGAAAATAATTCAGATTTCTCCGGAGTACCGTAATTTTTCGACATTTTGAAAAATAGTATTATCGGGGTGGACTCAAGTATTGTATCGATTTCGGATACAAAGAAGATTATGTGCGATTTGGAGAAGATGACCATCAGAACTTCACCATCGAATTGCGGGTAAGCTCTGTAACAAGCCCGGTGAAGACACGCGTGTAGGTGAGCCCCGGCGGACGCCGCAAAATAAGAATGATCAACAAGGGGTCGGGTAATCGAGGTGGCATCTTCACCCGGGACTACCGTATTTACAATAAACTTGTAATGACCAAGCCATATTCAACACAAACTTGAATCTGGTTTTTAAGTCAGTATTCCCCCCGCGGTATTTTTTTCTATCCCTGTATCTTTCTTTTGAAAATATTCAGAAGGTGTCATTCCGGCAAACTGCCGGAAGTTACGCAGGGCAGTACCGCGCGAGCGAAAACCGGCAGCAAAGAAAGCCTCCTGAAAATTTTCCGACTGTCCGGATTCAATCTGTTGCACAAAATCGTCAATGCGCAATCTGTTAATATAATGGGTGTAATTTTCATATCCATTCTCGCGCATAGCCTGAGCAAGGGTAGTACGGTTAGTGAAAAGCTCGGAAGCCAATGTATTAAGAGATAAATCAGGGTCTCGCCACGCACTGTTTTCTTTCATATAGGTCTCCAACCGATTAACCAGGACTGCATTTTTTTGTTCAATGGCGTATTTTTCAAAAGGCAAAGAAACATCTGCAGCTCCTGTTGCAATTTTTTCCTGTTGTGTATTCTTTTCCCCGATAGTAGTGGTAGCTATGGGTTTTCCTATCAAGCGGTCGAACAGCTCCATATAAACAATAAAAAGACTGCACCCAACGCTGACATAGTAATAAAGAACATGTAATATGGGGTGATTAAACATCAACACCAGAATATAGGCAAAAACATTGACCGAAAATGTCAGAAGATACTTCCTCATCCATACGTGATCTGAATTACGAAAGTGTCTCGTACGATGAATAAAAAAGACCACCAGTCCCGGGCTGAATATTAACAGAGAAAGTACGAGACGAAACCAGACCTCAAACCGATCAGCGTGTGCAAACATTTCTAATAGAGAACGATAAGGGGTGTATTGTACGCCTGTCCACAAACTAATAAGATAAATACAGAGCAAAAACAACCAAGGAGCGTATAGTTTCACAATCCTCCGGAAGTTTAACCAGCCGGGCAAAATCACCTCTATCGGATAGACAATGTAAGCGATAACCATAAAGTTAGCCTGCAATAACATTTTCGCAGAAACCACAAATTCAGGCACATCGCCTTGGCAAAGTGCAATAAACCGCGTAATATAATTATACACGGAAAAAAAGACAATAACAGCCAGAATTACCCGGGAACGCTCCCCGGTCTTACGACGAACGAACAGTAATAGAGAAGCGAGCAGGCAGACCAGTGCACCGGCAAAGACTGTAGCTATATATAAATATTGCATTATGTGTAATTATCTAAATAATCAGGTAAATGAATAAACCAATGTTTCTCAAACATATATATCTACAGAAATACCAAATTTGGAGGAATACTTCGTAAAAAGAAATTCAAGCTGCAAACTTACATAAAAAAACTATTTTTTTATACGCCGTCCGATAAAAATCGAGACCCCAACTGTTCTACAGATAATTAACGTGCTCAAAGGCACAATTGTTTTATTTTTAAAATTTATCTTTTATGAG
>Ga0207420_1000501_pt1 | contig 36885 bp, 33 predicted proteins | sample ThiBio_inoc_biof_FD_183941 | JGI IMG/M metagenome (GOLD analysis project Ga0207420, IMG submission 183941) | Wastewater bioreactor microbial communities from Cape Town, South Africa - Thiocy_inoc_biof (SPAdes) | ecosystem: Engineered > Bioremediation > Thiocyanate > Unclassified | place: South...
TATGACGGATGTATAAACCCAAAAAGAGCTACGCCAGACCAACTACTCCCTTAATTATAAAAAAATAAGTGCAAATGTTTTAGCACTATTAATGTGCCTAACACTTACACTTTTATGGTACTAAAAAAGAGCCTTTACAATGGTCTATCAGTTCTATAGACTCAGTGATCAGGCTCTGGTTTTTGAAGGTTCAAATCAAATCTACGCCTTTGAATATCAGATCAGAAAGGCATGTCAGCTACCAGAGGCTTTTATAAATAAACTGACTCTGTCATCTAGCGTCTCTGAGTAACCACTATTAAGGGAAGTGACTTATCTGAAAAAGCCTTCCCATCAAATCCAGAATACCATTTATGATTTTCAAAGCCTGCTCGATCAAGTTGATCAAGAAGGCTTTTTTTCGATATCGGGAAAAGTTGCGTCTCTGCACTTAGAATTCTTGGTATCTCGCCTTTGATCGTAAGCACACTGCTAAATGTAATACTTGCTGTTGCGTCTTTACTAGATTCGCTATAGCTATAGAACCGTTCAAAAGCTACCTGATCATTGTCAATTGAAGGCAGCTGGCTTGGTTTTTCCGCCAAAATTTTGTCATAATTGAGTATTTGTAAAACAAATGTACCACCAGGCTTTAGCATATCTCTAATGTCGGATAAAATACTTTCAGTTTCTTCAAGATGTACCAATGTATTTCCAATGCAATAGATGCCATCAAAGCGCATAAATCCAAAATTGTCTTTTGCAGATCTCATATCCATGAGTAAGAAATGATTAGATAGGCTAGGAAAAAGCTTCTTAGCCGCCTCTATCAAGGACTCGCTTAAGTCAATCCCTAATAGATTAAGATCAGGTTCAAGCGCCTTCAAGGCTGACATAACAGTCCCATCTGCTGAACCAATGTCTAGAACCTCTCCACTATGAGGCATATGACGCATTAAGAATTCTGCCTTATCCTCTACGGGAAAGACAAACCGATAGACGGGTGCTAAATTTTTATAAAACATGTGTGCTCCTATCTCAATGTTTATTTCTATGCTCTGTAACAAGTGCGTTAATGGATTGTATCAAGGTTTCATAGTTGATAGGCTTCGAAAGATAACCATCCATACCCGCTTCAATGCATTTTTTTGAATCGCCCTCAAGAGCATGAGCAGTCATAGCAATAATTGGTGTAAATTGATTGAAATTGTTTAGTTTTCTGATTCTTTTGCTTGCCTCATAGCCATCTATAACTGGCATTTGGCAGTCCATTAGGATAACGTCAAACAAATCCTCCTCAATTTTCTCAATAGCATCCTTCCCGTTTACCGCTAAGGTCACACGCCACCCCTTTTTCTGTAGCACCTGATTGACCAATACACGACTGGTCATATCATCATCTACAATTAGTACATTCAGGCCTTCTAGCATAGGTAATCTTACCGCTATATCCTCTAGGGTCTCTATATCAAGCACCTCAAAGGATTGCTCTAGGATACAAGTGAAGCTAAAGGTACTCCCCTCACCATATGTGCTTTCTACAGAAATTTCACCATACATCAGTTCAACGATTCCCTTGGAAATTGCCAGCCCTAATCCACTACCTCCGAACTGTCTGGATGTGCTCTCATCAACTTGCACGAATCGCTTAAATAGCGAAGCAATCTTGTCCTTTGGAATACCTATGCCAGTATCAGAAATTGTAAACCGAATGAGATAAGCATGCTCATCAAAGCTATTTTCAAGCTGAGCGTTCACCTTTATAAACCCTTCATTTGTAAACTTAACTGCATTACCAATTAAGTTAGAGAGCACTTGCTTCAGTCGGAAGCTATCGCCTTTGACATTTAATGGCAAACGATCATCAAAGCTCAATTCTATTTTAACATTTTTTTGCACAGTTGCAACCTGATAAAGCTTCACTATGTTATTCAATAATTTTTTTAAGTTAAAATCAATTTTTTCAAGACGCATCCGATCGGCTTCTAATTTTGTATAATCCATAATTTCAGTTACAAGCTTCAAAAGAGCCTCTGCAGAGAAATCTGCGAGCTCTATGTATCTCCTTTGTGCTTCGTCCAGCTGTGTTTCCTTAAGTAGCTGTAGCACACCTATTAACCCATTCATAGGCGTTCGAATCTCATGAGACATGTTCGCTAAAAAATAGCTTTTTGCATTGTTCGCACTTTCAGCAGTCTTCTTAGCCTCCTCTGCAATTTGCTTTGCCCTAATTAACTCCTCTCGATTTCTTTCTCTTAAAGATACATCCGTGTAAAGTGAAAAACCGCCAACCACCTCTTCATTTAACTTAATAGGTACGCCGATGATTTCCATAAAGAGATCCTCACCCATTTTGTTGGTCCTCTTTCCTGAGCACAGAATACTTTCACCATCAAATATTGAATTGATATTATTAAATGTCTCATGTCTAACACTTTCTGACGAGACAAAATCCTCTATCTCATTTCCGATTACTTCCTCAGGAGAGTATCCAAAAACTTTTGTAAATGCCTCATTGACAGCAAGTGCTCGATGGTTTGAATCAATTTGAACAATTGCGATTGGTGAATTTCTAAAAAGTGCTTCAAAGGCAGTCTTTTGACTGTATACCTCTATTTCTGCATCCTTGAGTTTTGAGATATCATTGACAAGCCCTAGCCCACCTATCACGTTTTTATCAAAAGAATACAAAGGCGTAAAAATGGCAGACAGGTAGCTTTCCTTATGTCCAGTTACCGAGCTATAGTATCCCTCAAAATGACTTTTAACACCCGTCAAGCATTTTGCTATCGCACGACGAACCTCTAAATTTGGTAGCTGTAAAATATTAAGGCTTAAAAGTGTCTGCCGCGTCGAACCCATAATTCTAACAAATTCTTGATTGCACTCTTTAATATCGCCCGTTTCAGTAAAGCTAAAAATCCCTGCAGGTGTGTTATCAAATATGTCTTGAAATTTCTCTTCACTTAGTTTAATTTGAATTTCCTGTGACCGCGTCTTTTGAATGAGATAATCACTTTGTGCCATTCTTTGTGAGATGTCAGTCACCATGGAAAAAATAACGTTCTCATTCTCATATTCGATTGAGGTGGCATGTACTTCAACTTCTTTTTTCGTTCCGTCGGACGATCGATGCTGAAAATTAAAGTAATTTCTATTTTCAACCACGACTTTGTTCATTTCTGTTTTAATTGTGTCTTCAGTTGCCATGTTGATATCACTAATTTTTAGCATCTGAATTTCATTCAAACGATAGCCGTAAAACTTGCAGGCAGAAGGATTCGCGTCGATAATCTGACCTGAATTCGGTGAAATTATCAGAATGGGGGTTGGATTTTTAATAAAAAATTGATGTTCTAGATCAGTAAAACCACTTTTCTTTGCCATAACTTTCACCTAGTTTTCTAAGTAACATTTAAAATGAACTCTCATCTGCTTAATTATTGGAAATAGCGCCTCTATTTTTGAAGATTTACAGGCAAGCTCTGTTTGTTCAGCCATCGCCATCATTTTTAATTCCCTTACATTTCCTGACGATCCTTTCAGCTTATGAGCCTGTCTAGCAATATGAGCGATAAGGGCTTCGTTGGCTTTCTCATTCATCAACTGCTCTATCGAATTATTTAGGTCTTCGATAATGCCTTGAGTTTGATCGATATAAGTATTAATGACCAGCTCAGAGGTCTGGAGATCAAAACCCGTCGCTTCAGCTAATTCGATTGCCAGCGCATGAAAACACTTATTATTTGTATTTTGATCCATCATAGTTCATCTCCTTTGCGTCAAACTTACTCTATAATGCCTAGCTTTCCTAAAACCTCGCGAAATTTATCTAAATCAATCGGTTTGGAAGCATAGGCGTCACAGCCGTACTCAAAAGCAGTTTTAACAATATCCGATTCACCTAGCGCTGTCGTCATTATGATCTTACTTTTCTTGTCTATAGGAATATTTTTTTCGTTTTCTAAATCCCTCATTGCCTTTAACACTTTTACACCATCTATTTTGGGCATCATAATATCTAAGCAAATCAAATCATAGGGTCTACTTTCTTTAAGGGATATTAAAAATGCATCAATGGCCTCCAAGCCGTCGACGACCAAATCACAATCGCCATATTCTCTCAAAACCTTGTTCAGAAATTTTCTGCTGACCATATCGTCTTCAACTATTAATATTTTTTTCATTTGCCTGTCCTCCATCCATTAGTATGCCAATTATTAATCTGATTTTTTTGATATAATCCAATGCTTCGTTATACAATTCCTTCCTAATTGATAGCTCCATTTTAAATGCCAATGTTTTCAGCTCTTCAATTCTATGGTTCTCAAATATCATCTTTAGCTGGTGAGCGGATAGCTCTAATAAAATATAATTATCCTGCATCAATGCCATTTCAATTTGAATTAGTTTTTCGGTGACAAGATCATAAAGCTCTGTCGTTATCACACTCATTTCAAATTGAGAGGTGTCTTTTGTGCTGATGGTTTCTTCGTTTAAATACTTAGAAAGGAATGCAACCAATGTATTTCGATCAACTGGTTTAGAAATGTAGCCATCCATGCCACTTGCCCTAAATAGCGCCTCATCGCCCTCAAGCGCATATGCCGTTAGTGCTATTATCGTTGACTTTTGATTGAGATTTAGCTCATTTCTTATCCACTTTGTCGCCTCAATACCATTCATTTGTGGCATCTGAATATCCATTAGAATTAGGTCGTATTTCTTAAGCTTCACTGCTTCTATGGCTTCTAATCCGTTGGAAACAACACATACCTTTATCTTCTCTAGCTCGATCATTTTAGACATGACTATTTGATTGACACTGTCGTCTTCAACTAAAAGGATTTCCTTATCTTTAAGTTCAATACGCCTTTGTTTCTCAACTGTTTTTTCATCAGTGATAGAATCGACTTCTCTAAGAGGTAGGGTTAAAGTAAATTTACTGCCCTTAAGATAAACACTATTAAAACTAATTGTTCCAAACATCATTTCAGCCAGCTGCTTTGATATGACAAGTCCTAGACCAGTCCCACCGTATTTTCGTGTATAGGTGCCATCTACCTGTGTGAAGCTGTTGAATAACATGCTGAACTTCGATTCCTCAATGCCAATTCCAGTATCAATTACTGAGAATTCTAGAGACTTGTTTTCACCATCTGTGCCTTCACTTTCCTTTATTTGCAATGTTATTGTCCCTTTATCAGTGAATTTAATCGCATTGTTAATGAGATTATTAACAATCTGCTTGAGCCGGTTTTCATCCCCATAATAATAGTTATTCAGTATTTCATCAATTTCAAGTCTATGTTCCAAGCCCTTTTCATGGATATGTGGTTGATGTAGCTTCACGATGGTATCCACAAAGGCTTTCATAAGAAATGGATTGTATTCTATTTTTAGCTTGCCAGCTTCTATCTTAGAAAAATCTAGTACGTCATTGATGATTTCAATTAATGTCGCAACACATTCCTTTGCTGTTAGCAGGTTATCTTTTTGTTCCTCATTAACTGGATCCAAGAGTGTCAAATCTATCATGCCCACTATACCATTTAATGGGGTTCTAATCTCATGGCTCATGTTGGCAAGAAACTCACTTTTCGCCTTGTTGGCAGCCTCTGACTTTTCCTTTTCCTGATACAGCTCAATTGATGCCCGCTTCTTATAGTCAATATCAGTAACCAATAAAACGACATATCCAGGCTCAGGTGAATAAAGAGACAGCTGTATCCACTTGTTTATGCCGGCCAAATAGTGTTCCTCTATGTGATCCACATTTTTGTAGGTTACTACCTTTTCAATTCTTTCTCTAAACGACTCAAACTCTATGCTTAAAAACCTACTTAGCTGCCTCAGATCGCTTCTCAATATTTCATGCGGCTTTCTTTTCAGGGTTGTATATACCTTTTTATTAATTTCCATAATTCGGCCATCCTTCACTTGGCCATCCTCATAAAAATCGAGCTGTACATAGAAAATCATGTGGTCCATATTTTGGAAAAGTGAGTAATATTTTTTCTGACTTTGTCTAAATTTCTCCTCGGTGAGAAAGCCATCGTGCCGATCGAGTAAAATACCAATGATCCCCTTATATTGATTCTCACTATCATAATAAGGCTTTCCGATAGCAAGCATATGTCTATCAATACTAAATTGGTTTTTCATAACTAGCTCCAGCTGAAAGTCAGTTCTATTTCTTGAGCTAACCTCAATCGCTGATTTAAAAAAATTGAAATGATTATCATTCATTCTAAGCTGGAGTATTTCAAAAAATTGAAGCTGATCCCCATTCTGCCATTGCTTAAATGCATCATTCACAAACTCACAGTCAAGGCGCTCGTCTAACTTGTAAATAATTAATGGCAAGCCGTTCAGATAGCTTAAATTAATAAGCTTAGCCTTTTCTAAATTCTTCTCGTATAGAATTCTTGGCGTGATGTCCTCAAAGGTGATCATATATACGCGTTTGTTCCCTTGATCAAGCGGCATAAAATTGATGTTGAAATAAAATACTTTATCAACATTGTTTGAAGCCGTCGTCAAGGAGACCACGTGGCCATTTAAAGTTTCACCCTTCTCAATATTTCTTACTAAGAACTGGTTGAGCTCGCAGCCCGCACATACCTCAGCTCTACCACAGCCCATTTTCAAGCTGTTCGTACACCTTACGATACTACCAAGCCTACTTCCTGTGATATCATGATTACTTACACCAAAGGTCTTTCTGAACTGTGGATTAACGCCAAGAATCAATAAGCCTTCGTCTATTATCGCCATCCCTACAGGTAGACTTGAAAAAAGCTGCATTAAATTGTTTCGCTCTCGAAGCACCTCCAGCTCAGCTATGTGAATCTTCGATACATCTCGAAATACTAGGACATATCCAGTGACCTCACGATCAGGCTCTAGTATTCGAGTAAATTTAGCGGAAATGTATTTTTTGTCGCTTAATCCTGTCTGTATATAGGATTCCTTGAACAAACCTTTTTCTAGATACGGATGCTCGCCAGTGTCACTAAAGAAAAAACTCGGACAGTTCAACAAATCGTTTTGAATAATCATGACTTGATTTAGTGAGTGTCCAATAATAGACTTAAACTCTTTATCCAAAATTTCACAAGCTTCGACGTTTACAAAATCAATATTCCCCTCTAAATCGCAGATTATAATTGCATCTCCCACTGAATTCAACACAGAAACTAACTTTGATCGATCAAATTTTGTAATATTCTGGGTTATTGACTTCATAAAACGCCCCTTATGATTAAGAATTATTTATCTCAGCAATTGACATATACCCTTAGAAATTTGATCCAGTGGAAGCTGTCGCTCAACCGCACCTACCTCATAGGCTGCCTTTGGCATGCCATAGACGACTGATGAGCCTTCATCCTGACCTAGAGTTCTCGAACCATGACGTCTCATAGAGAGGAGCCCTTTAGCGCCATCATAGCCCATGCCAGTTAATATGACACCAATTGCTTTTTCACCACCTTCTTTGGCAACAGAATCAAACAAGACGTCCACAGACGGACAATGTCCATTGACGCGTTCGCCAAAGAATACATCCACCTTAAACCGATCACCAATACGTTGTATTTTCATATGCTGATCTCCAGGTGCAATGAGAACTCTACCAGTTTCCAGGTAGTCCCCTTTTTTAGCCTCCAAAACCTCGAAGTGCGTCTGCTGGTTAAGCCGAGTCGCAAACATTTTTGAAAACTGAGGTGGGATATGCTGTACGATCACGATTCCAGGGATCTCTTTAGGTAGTGTTTTTAATACTTTGTAAATTGCTTCAGTTCCTCCAGTCGACGCCCCTATTGCAATAACCTGTTTGCTTTGAATCTTGGAGACGCTTGAAACATCTAGTTCTGGCGTATCTGCCTGAGTTACAACCTTTGCTTTTTTTGCTGCCTTCACCTTAAAAATTAGGTCTTTAATAAAATTTTCGACACTCTGTGGCGATTGAACATTTGGTTTTGTAACAAAATCAACCGCGCCGACATTTAGAGCGTCAAATACCGATTCACTGATGGCACTTACAACGATAACCGGTACAGGATGCTGAGGCATTAACTGTCTGATAAACTCGATGCCATCCATCTTTGGCATCTGAACATCACAAGTAATTACATCTGGCTGAAATCGCTCTATTTTATCAATCGCATCATATGGGTTCTCAGCTTTCGCGATGACGACTATATCAGGATCAACTGATAAGCCTCGCGAAAGAACTTCACGAAAAACCATACTGTCATCTAATACCAATACTTTTATTTTCGCTCCCATAAAGTCACCTATATTTTTCGATACACAGCTGGTTTAATATACTTAAAATCCGTTGCATCCTTATTGATAGATTCAGAATGACCGATAAACAAATAACCACCATAAGCAAGTGAATCATATATTTTTTGTACCAACGCTTCCTTTGTAGCGCTATCAAAATAGATCATAACATTTCTGCAGAACACAACGTGCATTTTTTTCTTAAATGGATATCTTTCAGTCATCAGATTAAATTTTCTATAAAGTACTTCTCGTTTCAACTCATCTGTAAATTGATAGTGTTCAGTATCAATTTTCTTCATATATTTAGCGATCCATGACTTTGGTAGATTACTAATTTCAACTGTGCTGTATATACCATTTTTAGCAATATGCAACGCTTCTTCAGAGATATCAGTAGCTAAAATTTTACTGTCCCATTCCTCAGTAAAGTGATCCTTTAAAATCATCGCCAAAGTGTAAGGCTCCTCACCCGTTGCGCTTGCTGCACACCATAATCTGAAATCCCTATCACTAATTTCTTTAGTAAAATAAGGCAAAACCTCATCTCTCAGATAAGTAAAATGGTCAAACTCTCTCATAAAAAATGAATGATTGGTAGAAATTTTATTGACCAAAACCTGTAAAGCTTGACCAGAGAAATCTCTCATTAAATAGTCGTAATACTCTGTAAAGCTATTTACCTTAAGTTCATCTAGAACCTTATGCAGCCTTGAAACAACTAATGTTTCCTTTTCCTTCTTTAAATTAATCCCATAATTTATTTTTATCAGCTCAGAAAGCTGCATAAACTCTTTATGTGTAATTGTAATCATATGTACCATAGGAGAGGCGTAATCCTCTCCTATCCTTTCTAAAGTTTAGTATTTTCCAAACTCATTTTCACTTAACACAATTTTCTTCTTTGGTTCGTTTAGACGAGCGTGTGTTTCGTAGTCATTTTGACTTTTCATCATATCTAACATTTTTAATACTTCAGGATTTATATTCTCAATCTGACGATTATAGCCGTAGCTTCCCGTTTTTCTTAATCTAAATCTAGCCACTTGATGCTTGAGCATGTCTGCTTGAGAAGAAAGCTCTTCACTTGCAGCGGCAGTTTCCTCAGAGGTTGCAGATGTCGTCTGAACAACATCGGCGATTTGACTTATGCCTTGATTTATTTGCTCAACTGCTTGAGCCTGTTCATTTGATGCCACGGCAATATCGCCCACAAGATTCGAAACGGATTCAACAATTTTAACGATTTCTGTAAGTGCACCTGCGGTTTCCTTCGCAATCCTTGTACCATCTTCCACTTTTCTTATAGAACCTTCAATCATATCTGTCGTTTCTTGAGCTGCATTTGCAGATCGTGCCGCTAGATTTCTTACCTCTTCAGCAACTACGGCAAAGCCTTTACCATGCTGCCCAGCTCTTGCAGCCTCTACTGCAGCATTGAGAGCGAGTATATTCGTTTGAAATGCAATTTCATCGATGACTTTAATGATTTTGGAAATATTTGATGAAGAGACGTTGATTTCCTCCATTGAGCTGAGCATCATCTTCATTTGATCATTTCCCTTAGCCGCATTGATTCTTGCACCCTCTGAAAGTGAGTTCGCTTCAGTTGCATTATCTGCATTGAGTCTTGTTTGCACTGCAATCTGTTGAACGGATGCTGTCAGTTGTTCTACTGAGCTCGCTTGCTCTGTTGCGCCCTGTGAAAGTGCCATGCTCGAATCAGAAACCTGACTTGCCCCAGCTGCTACTTGTTCCGATGCTGAATTAATGTTTGACATGACTTCGTTGATGTTATCTGTCATCTGATTAAATGCGCTTGCAAGAATTCCCACCTCATCCTTAGAATTAACCGATATATGTACATCCAAGTCACCCTCTGCCATTTTCTTAGCAGCTTCAACCATCCCTATTATCGGTTTTTTAATGGAAGACGAAATAAAGAAACCCAGTAGCATAGAAATTAGCATCGCCGCCACTAATAGGACGATCATCATGGTCGTTGCAGAGTTAGCTTGAGCGGTATTATCATCAGAGGTCTGCATTGCGATCTCAACCTTTGAATCCTTAAGTGTTCTATAATTATCTTCGATCTGAGATCTAATCACATCGGCATCGCCCTTCATAAGCTCTAGCGCTTTATCCTTTTGCCCAGACTTAGCGTAGCTGATAATTTGAGCGGCAATTTCATCGTATTTCGCTTTATTCTCTCTAATATCTGCGGTGAGACGTTTACCCTCATCGGTTATAAGCAATTGTTCAAACCGATCCAAATAGGTTGCAAATTCCTTGTTGCGTTCGACAATTCTCGCTTCATAATCAGCATACTCTGCCTCAGTATTTGATAGAATAATATCCTTTATATTGCCTCTCATTCTTTGAAAGCTTTCTGCAATTAAGATCATATCCCCAAGCGGAACCGTCATATTTGTGTATAAGTAAGTATCGCTTTCACTGATTGACTGAATATTCATAATACCCACGATGCCAATGCCACCTGCAATTAAAGCAACTAGCAAATATCCTAGAATCATCTTTGTTCCTATTTTAAGATTGCGGTATAGTTTCATATAGTCCTCCTTATTCTTCCATATCAAAAATAATATCGTATTCTTGATTAGACAGTAGTTTTTCACAATCGAGTAAAAGCTTCACTTCGTTATTCACCTTGCCAATGCTCTTAATATATTGATTGGAGGCACCTGAGCTAAGTAGGGGTTGATCGACAATATCTTCATCCCTTATATTTGTCACTTCAGCGACACTATCTACAATTAAGCCAACTGAGTGCTCCCTCACATCGACAACAATAATACAAGTTCTTTCATTATAAGCTAGATAATCTTTTTTGAATTTTAACCGCATATCCATAACGGGAATTATTTTCCCTCTTAGGTTGACAATGCCCTTTATAAAATCTGGTAGCTCTGGTACAACTGTTATCGGTAAAATTCCAATAATTTCAGTCACATGTTTAATTTCAATTCCATAGGATTCCTCTTCTAAACTAAATGTCAAAAACTTCCCTTTCTGCGTATCTTCCTCTTGGTAGTTTTCATCTAAAACCGACTCCATATTGCCCTCCTTCCCTTCATCTTATTCTTAGTCCAGTAATACTTGATATATCCAGTATTAAGCTAATACTGCCATCGCCTAAAAGTGTGCAGCCGGTTAAGCCCTCAATCTTTTTAATGTTTGATATAAAGCTAGGCAGCGCCTTTACTACCACCTGCTGTTGGCCCATCAGCTCATCAGCAAACAAGCACATCACTCTCTCATCTTGCTCAACCATTATTAAAATACCTTGCTCAAACCTTTTAAACTGGCTCGGAATTTTATATCGATTGTGTAGACGCATAATTGGAAAACAGTCCCCTCGAACCATTACCATTTCATTTTTATCTGGATCTATGATAATGTCCCTTTTCTCTGGTCTAAAGGATTCCTTTATAGCTGTGATCGGGATCGTAAAGCGCGAATCACCTACTCGAATGTTCATACCTTCAATTATTGCTAGGGTTAGAGGAATTTTCAGCGTCATCGTCGTACCGATTCCCTCTTCACTTTCGACGACAATACTGCCACCTACTGCCTCAATATTTTTAGCGACGACGTCCATACCTACACCACGGCCTGAATACTCCGTCACTGCTTCCTTGGTTGAGAAACCAGGCAATAAAATCAAATTAAAAATTTCTCGATCGCTCATGTCTATAGCGGCTCGATTGAGTAATCCCTGAGCTCTTGCTTTTTCGAGGATTTTTTCTCGATTAAGACCCTTACCATCGTCCTTAACAATAATGAGAACATCACTGCCGACGTTCTTAGCGCCCAGTGTGATTCTCCCTGTCTTTTGTTTACCTGCTTCTAGCCTTTCCTCTTCTGACTCTATACCGTGATCAATTGCATTACGAATGAGATGCATCAGAGGATCTGAAATTTTTTCAATTATATTTTTGTCTACCTCAGTCTCTTCACCAAAAAGATCCAATGTGACTTCCTTGTTTAACTTTTTACTCATATCTCGCACAATGCGATGCATTTTAACAAAAGTAGTAGACAAAGGTACCATTCGAATTGACATTACCATATCCTGAAGTTCGCCTGTAATTTTATGTAATAACCTAGATGATTTTTGAAACAAATCTGAATCAATTGAGGCAACAATCGGATTTTGCGTTACCATTGCCTCAGCAATAACCAGTTCACCAACCGTGTTCATAAGGTTGTCAAGTTTATCGACATTGACACTTATCATGGTTGAACCCGTATCCTTAACCTCTTTAGATTCCCTTGCTTCTTTTGGTTCTTTTTGCTCTTTAACTTCTTCAGTAATTGTTTTTACAATTGGTACCTTGATAATCTGCGGTTCAGTATGAATCCTTTCGGATGCTCTTTCCTCTTGTTCAAACTTAAAATCAGACTCTTCTATTGATATGACTTCAAGCGTTTCTAAAAATACTGTTTTTTCCAGATGTGCTTTGATCTCATCCAAAGCTAGCTTTGTTTTTAATCTAACCTCAAAGCCATTTTCTCGAATCCAATCCGTCGTCTTCTCATTCTCTGCGACATCTGGTGGATAGTGTACCATTTCCTCCACGAGATCGGTTAATCCAAAAATAACTGTATAGGCTCTGATATTCTCCATTTCGCATCCAGACTCGAATTTTATGGTTGCCTTAATGAAATTAATCGGTTCCTTTAGATGCTTTTTCTCCTGTGGGATATAATATTGCTGAACCTTTTCAGATTCAGGTTTTTTAATTTCTGAATCTATATTATTGCTTTCCTTCATCTGAGCAAGTAAAGCAACCAATGCACTCACGATTTCACTCGAATCACCATCTGGCTCATCTCTATTTTTGATTTTATTGACCTCTACCTTTATAAAATCAACTACCTCAAGCGCCAAATCAGACAAAGTCGAAAAAGCGATAACCTTAGGCTTAGTCTCCCGTATAAAATAAAAAATATCCTCAAGCTGATGTGCTAATTTCGCAATATTATTAAAAAGCATCATAGCTGATGAGCCCTTTATCGTATGCATAAAACGAAAGATTTCATTAATCGCCTCATCACTTAATTTTTCTTCCTTTTCACTGTTTATGATGACTTGTTCCATTTGATCAAGAAATGTAGAAGTTTCATAAATATAAATCTCGAGCATCGGTTCATTCTCAAAACTCGTCATCGTATCGCCTCCCTTTATACGTTTATTTTTTGATTAACCAGATTGATAATTCTTGTATGAAAGAAAATTCTCTTCCCAGTTTTCCAGTGTCTCTCTTACTTGATTTAGTAAATACTCTAAATGCTTAACTTCATTTTCATATATGGTACTTTTCACCGTAAACTGCTTGTCATCACTTGCATAATCTTCTATAAGCTTCAATATCTTATTTCTAAATAACGTCGCCTCCTCGAGTCCTGAACCTGGTAATAAAACGCAAATACAATCCGTTGTCCAAGTCCCTATTACATCCAGCTTTCTTATGGCATTTTTTATTAGTGAAATTAAGTCGTCAAAATGCTTTTGTCTAAAATAAATTTTCATAAACTGCTCTTCTTTACTGATAATTTCGAAAAAAGCCAGTGAAAATGGAGAACCATATCGAATATATCTTTCAAGTTCTCGCTCAATTCCCAGTATCAATTCACCTCTGCTCATGGTTGTTTTTTTAAGATAGTATTTTCTTTTTTTTTGCTCTGATAGTTTGTCAAACTTACTAATAACTGCATCTATGTTTATTTGGTCCATATATATTTGCCATTTCCCATCAGAAAAAAGAACCGATTTACTCAGAAGCTCCATTTCTTCATAGCCGGACATTTTGTCTATTTCCTGTACGGTAACCGAAAAAACTGCTATATATTGAATTTCGTTACTTTTACTCGTTTTATTTTTTAATGCTTTTATAAATTGAGTCTCAAAGCCAATCATTCTATAAACCGAGGCAACACTATTTTGCCATCTAATAAATGTGCTTTCAACTAAGCCATTTTGAAATAAAAAACGATAAGCTGCTTCATAATTTTGATTAAGAATGGCTTGAAAATAAGCTTTTAAAGTCAGTTCTGCTGCCTCTACCATTTCGTTTTCCAGTAGGTTAACTGTATAAAATTGATCCTCAGATCTTTGCTTATGATTTTCAATCCACTTCATATCATAGGCTGTGCGTAGTGATTTATCCTTCAAGGTTTCATAAGCCCTATTTACTTCATACATTCTCTCCTTTGCATCCGATCTATTGGAGCGATCTGGATGGTATTCAAAAGCCTTTCTCCTATAGGCAGTGACGATCATTTCCAGCTCAGCATCTGCTTCAACACCTAATATTTTATAGTAGTCTATCCATTTCAACTGGAACGATCACTCCTCTCTATTTCCCATCGGATAATTAACTGTATCAACTCGTCGAAATTGAGTGGTTTAGATATATAATTGTTCATACCGCTTTCGATGCACTTTTCTCTGTCACCTTCTAGTGCATTTGCTGTCATAGCAATGATATAGGGTTGTTTGATCTCCTGTTTTTTTCTAATCTGCTTTGTACACTCATAGCCATCCATTTCTGGCATTTGACAATCCATAAAAACAATATCATATTCGTTTTCATTCAAAATACTTAGTGCTTCTCTGCCACTATCGACTGAAAAGCATTTGACCTTCTGATACTCAAGTACTTTACTAACTACTAATTGATTCACCATTTGATCATCGACGATTAATACCCTAATGTTTGAAAGATCAATGACTTTTTCACTTGATAGCTCTTTCCTGTTTGGGTTGCCAAATGGAAGTGACAGTTTAATTTCAAAGGTACTACCACCACCTGCGGTATCACTGACAATAATATCGCCAGACATTAATTTCACCAGTCTCATTACAATGGCTAGTCCTAATCCCGTTCCTTGGAAATTTCTATTATCATCGCCCTCCACCTGTTTAAACGGCTCGAATATTTTATCTTTATTTTGATCACTAATTCCAATTCCAGAGTCTTCAACAATTAGCCTTAATGCGACATCATCCGTCTGTTTGCTGGCTTTCAAAATAACACGAACGCCACCCTGATCCGTGAATTTTACAGCGTTATTAATTAAATTGTTGAGGATCTGTTTAAGTCGATATGGATCACCTTTAACATATAGTGGCTCCTTTACCTCATCTATATAAGTAATGGTAATCTTCTTTTCCTTTGCTCTAGCTCTAAATAAAGAAACTGAAGCCTCCACTTCTTCGCTAATATCAAAATCATCTGAAACCAAATGAAGCATATCTGCTTCCACCTTGGATAAGTCTAAAATATCGTTTACTATTCTCAGCAATCCCTTACTTGCACGCTCTGCTTCAAAAATGAATTTTTTTCCTTCCTCATCCAATTGTGTGTATTTTAAAAGCTCTAAGTAACCAATAACACCATTCATCGGTGTTCTGATCTCATGTGACATATTTGCTAAAAATCTACTTTTAGCTTCATTTGCATCAATCGCAATTTGCTTTTGCTTTATTAGCTCTTTTTCCACTTCAAGTCTTACAAAGGTGTCCGCTATTATATTGCCCACTATTTTCATATAATCGAGGTGGTTTCTCTCTAATGATTCCATATCACCATGACGATCTAACCGAATAAAGCCCAGTGTTTCCTCTTCCTTAACCAATGGGATAACGATGAAGGAAAGTGGATCGTCTACCTCATATTCTCTAGCATCCTGTTGATTGATACATATAAACGGATTGGAATCCACAACAACCGTTAAATTATGACTGTCTAATAAGGTTCTCAACCACGGATATACGCTTGCCTTATAAGCTTTCTTTGCTTTTTGATCCTTTCGAATCGTCTCGTTTAAATAAGAAGCAAGTCTAAAATAAACCTCACCTTCTTCTTTGCTTTTAAAAAGATAAATTGCATCCATGGAAAAGTAATTTGAAATATCTTTGATGATTCTGTTGAAGACCTCGAGGTGGTTAACTGTATTGATCGTTAGTGCAGATTTTAAAATCTCTAGAGTAAATCTATTAAACTCAATAAACTCCTCCATTGAATTATTGATCTCAATTAATGCGTCGTTTTTCTCATTTTGTAATATGAGCTGGTCAGTATAAGCATTAAGCAAACCATTGATCGCTTTGCGCGTTTCTCTAAATGGGTCCTCTAAGTTTATTTGAAATCGATAGGAGAATAGATTTTGCCTTTCGATACCAGAAATGTTCTCGTTTAGCTCAACTAAAGGCTTTAAAATCAAGCGTCTTTGAATTCTTACCAGTATTAGCATGGCAATACACGTCATTAGCATCGCTAAATAGAACAGGATGGTTGCCATTTGCGTTTCTGTAAAAAATTGAACTTTGTCCTTTATATAATACAGCACGAGATTTGACATCCCGAGTTCATGCTCAGCCACCAAAAATGTCGCTTTATCTGTCTTTACCTGCATGATGTTATTGATGGTTTTTATGTTTTCCTTAACACCACTTGCACTTGCAATGTCAGCCAATGGCTTTCCTTGTGATTCATTTGGTAATAAAATATCAGGCTTTGAATATACGAACCCATTTTTATCCTGAATCCACAAAGAGTAGGAATGAGTCGCCGTGCTACTGATAAATTTTTCAACTAAATCTGTAACAAAAAAATCAGCCTTTATTACGCCTACAAAAATACCCCCTGAAGTGTAAACGGGTGCTGAAAGGTTCATCAAATATCCTTCAGAGCTATTTTCAAACGTATAAACACTTCGACCCTCATCCTTGGCCAACTGATACCACTCTTTGTCCATGGACTTATCGGTCGACGCACTGATAGCTCCGTTTCCCATGTATTCTTTTCCCTCCACATTCAAGTACGCAACGCTGTTGACGACGTCGCTTTGAGATAAAATCCCTGAAAGGTAGGTTAAAAGAATGGTTTCATCTGGTGATTGCTGGATAAACTTTGATGCGCCATTTACAACACGTTCTTTGTCTTCAAGATACTGATTAAAAAGTTCAGTGGTGATTTTTGTTTCAGCGTATAGCTGATTATAATATGCTTGCTGTGTACGGTTTTGGAATAATATGTATTGAACGATCATAAATATAGATATAATCAGCACAAAGATAACCAGCAGCATGTAATATTTCTTTACGAAAGTATTCATACGAAGCTCCTTCTGCTTATTAACCTAGTGAATACCCACTTTTCAAATATCTACACTTTTCATAATTAAATTAAATCCTATAATATCGAATTCTAAAGAATTTATATCATTTTCTGAAAGATTATTACATCAACTTGCAAAATTAAACCTTCGGAGTAAAATAGGCATATAGTTTGAGCATAGCCCAAGTGGGAACTTGAAAGCTCGAACTAATTCTTTGGAGGTGTAAAATGGAGGCTTTTGCTAATTTGTATAGAGGAATGTCATTTAACTTACAGAAAAAAATTGGTTTAGATGATACGGCTCTCAACTACGGATCAGGGAAAATAGAAAACCTTTTTGCAACCCCTCGCTTAGTGGCTCTCATGGTTGAAGCCTGTGCAAGGTTAATCGACCCAATGTTGCCTGAGGGATTTGTATCTGTGGGTAATTCGATTTTCGTCGATCATTTTAAGCCCACCTTAATGGGCTCAACCGTAACTGTAGAAGTAACCATAACAGGATTTGAATCAGGAAAATATCATTTTGATATGAATGCTTACGATGAGTTTGGTAAAATAGGTAATGGCAGTCACTCTAGAAGCATTGTTCATCTCGAAAGCTTTATGCACAAAGCAGAGGCGAGAGAATTTTCTATGGTTGGCTAAAGAACAACGGGTAGACTAAAAAATAAATGGTAGACTAAAGAATAAAAGCCCCGCTCAATGAGCGGGGCTTAATAGTTAGTTTAATTATCTAACTGGTGTGATGTTTTCAGCTTGAGGACCTTTTTGGCCTTGAGCTACTTCATAAGTAACTGCTTGACCTTCTTCAAGAGTTTTGAAACCATCAACATTGATTTGTGAGTAGTGAGCGAAAACGTCTTTGCCGTCTTCACCAGTGATAAAGCCATAGCCTTTTTCTGAGTTAAACCATTTTACTGTACCATTCATCATTGCAGTACGCCTCCTAATTTTTTTCAACTTTTAACCATATCAAACCAGATAACACCTCAAAATAAATTAGGACGATACTATGTAACGGAACACTAATTTAACACATGATTATCAAGTTCTCAACTAAGAATTAAAGTTACGTCATTAACGTAACACAAATAGCAGAAATTGTCAATATATTGTCATTAATCGTAAGCTACAGATCAATTCCAAAGACTTGTTTTACAAGAATTCCAACTAGAAAGGAGATACCCGCAACCCCTAACGAAATCACTGCCATTTCAATAAAACGCTTCTTAAAAGGATAATCCTTTGCAACGGATATATAATAGTTGAATAGAAATATTATAAGAACAGCGATACTTAAGGTTACACCTAAGCTTAAAAATGGATTACTGAGTAATAGGAAAGGTAGAATCAATAAAATGACCGTAATAACATAGGCAACGCCAGTATAAAGAGCAGATCTGCCAGCATCGTCGCCACCGTCCTGCCTTGTGGACAAATACTCACTTGCAGCCATAGAAAGCGACGCACTAATCCCGGTTATGAGCCCAGTTAATGCGATAAGTCGCGTATTTTGGAAAGCAAACGTGTAGCCCGCTAAAGCCCCTGTGAGTTCAACTAAAGCGTCGTTTAGGCCTAACACGATTGATCCCACATAATTTAATTTCTCTTCGTTTATTAGGGCAATTAACTCGTCCTCATGTCTCTGCTCTTGCTTAACTATTTCATCCATGAAGGCAAGCTCTGCATCTAAGCTACTGTATCTACTTATTGCAACACTTTCACTTTTCTCAAAAAACTTTATACCAAAGGTTAGACCAAAGATTATAATCATCCATTTCATCAGAAGTATTTTAAATGTCTGTGGCTTTAGCTCAACCGCTGTAATACCCTTCAATCGATTGTAATGGCTCAGCTCGTCCATTGATATCGCCCTAAATACCTCACTGTTATGCGGGTCCTTTATTCTATCGGCTACAAATGCATATAGGTGATGCGCGTTAATCTCATCCTGTTGGTTTTCTAATAATCTCTTTCTAACCTCTTCATTTAGCTGCTTCATGTCCATTTCTCCTTTCACTGGCATTATACCCAAAATCCGGTTCTATTATCTATTTTAAGATAAGGATAATCTACTAATCTTCCTAAGATATCAATCTAAAGAAATTTAGCAAATATGGTTTTAGGGCTATAAAAAAACATCTAACGCTCGCTAGATGTTTTTAAGATCATCAAGTACACTTCTAATTATTTGATGCATATCATAGTACTTGTATTCAGCTAAACGACCACCAAAAATAACATTTTCACTTGTGTCAGCCAAACGTTTATACGCCTGATACAATGCATTGTTTTTATCATCATTAACAGGATAATAGGGTTCATCTCCTGGATGCCAAGCTTGAGGATATTCTCTAGTGATAACGGTTTTGTCTCCTGAACCATACTCAAAATGCTTGTGCTCTATAATGCGAGTATATGGCGTCTTTGCATCGGTGTAATTTACAACCGCATTTCCCTGATAATTAGATTGCTCTAAGACTTCTGTTTCAAATCTTAAAGAACGATATTCTAGTGTACCTAGCTGATAGTCAAAAAACTGATCAATCATTCCTGTAAATACGATTTGATCTGCCAATGCTTCATAAGCATTTCGGTCTGCAAAAAAATCAGCGTTTAATCGAACTTCAATCCCCTCGAGTAATTTGTCGACAATTGGCGTATAGCCCCCTATTGGAATGCCTTGAAAGCGATCATTAAAATAATTGTTATCAAATGTCATCCTAACTGGTAATCTTCGAATAATAAAAGCAGGAAGCTCAGTTGCTTTTTTACCCCATTGCTTTTCGGTATAGCCCTTTACTAAGGTTTCATATATTTCTCTACCTACTAGCTTTAAAGCCTGCTCTTCCAGATTTTGAGGCACTTCTATCCCCTCAGCTTCAATCTGAGCATCAATGATGGCCCTCACACGTTCTGGTTTTACCTCTCCCCAAAGCTGATAAAAGGTATTCATATTAAAGGGTAAATTATAAAGTTTGCCGTTATAGTTGGCAATTGGAGAATTGATATATTGATTAAATTTTGCAAACTGATTGATATACGTCCATACCTCTTCATCACTTGTATGAAATATATGTGCACCATACTCGTGGACGTTTATGCCTTCAACTTCTCTCGTATAAATATTCCCTGCGATATGAGACCGCTTCTCAATCACTAGGCATTTTTTCCCTTTTTTCGTCGCCTCGTGAGCAAATATGCTACCATATAAGCCTGCGCCGATGATCAAATAATCGTATGTTTTCATGTCTTACCTCTAGTTAAAGCCAACGACTTTTTGTGTTACCTTGTAAAACGCAACCGATAGCGTTCTACCAAATCTTCCAGGTAGGTTTAAGGTTAAGCCCATAAAACCATTTCTCAGCGTATAATATAAGCTAGGATTTGATACTTTAATGTATTGCCATAGCTCATGCTTTTTATCTAGAGCCTCTTGAGTGTTTGCCCTAATGAGAATAATTGAAGAAACAACGGTGGTAATTTCAAGGTAATTAATCATATATCTTTTTTTTCTTTTGTCCATAATTTTATTTAGGTCAACGTGATCTACCATGAGCTTATTAACTCTAATCTGCTGATCGACTCGTTTGATCATAACCTTTTCATTAACAGATTGATCTTCTCTGCCAATAAAATATCTATAAAAATCAACATTGATATAGTAAAGTGTCTTTACGTAAGGCAAGGGCTCATATACGAATAAATTATCAACGTAAAAGGTGTGCTTAGGTAGCTCCAATTGGCAAGCTCTCAATACCGCCATGTTGTATATAACGGAGTGCATCAGAATATACTGACCTTTTCTAAAATTCCCGATTTGATCCCATGTCAGTATCTTATTTTCCTCTAAAACGTTATCATATCTCATGACCATTTTGTGCCTTGCACCTTGCTTTTCATAAACAAAATTACTAATGATCATATCCACTGATTTACCGGACATAGTTAATTTTCTAAGCGTTTCTAGAATTTTTTCATAGGCATCCACGTCCACCCAGTCATCGCTATCGACTACCTTAAAATACAGTCCCGTTGCGTTTCGCATACCCGCATTAACCGCTTCACCGTGTCCGCCATTTATCTGATGTATCGCTTTTATCTGTGACGGATATCGTGTCGCATATTCATCTGCAATTGCAGCGGTTTGATCCGAAGAGCCATCATTTATAATAAGGATTTCAACTAAGTCACCGCCAGGTAGCAATGACTCGATACAATTTCTCATATATTCCTGTGAATTAAAACAAGGAATCGCTACAGATAATAATTTCATAAGATTTTCCTTTAAACTTATTTGACAGATTAAACGGGCCAATCATTGATTGCCCCAAGTGTCCATATATAGACTATCAGTTTTAAGCTATCTGTTCAACATAAATTCCATTAGCCGTATTGAATTATCGTTAAATTATTTTATAAATATCTCTCTAAGAAAGCTTTAACGGTTTCAACGTATTTAAGTGCATCTGTTTCTAGTGAATTGGCGTGTTTTGCGCCCTTTACGGTATAAATTGCCTTTGGAGCAGAGCATGCCTCATAAAGCTCAAAAACCATACGATAAGGCACATAAGTATCCTCTTTGCCGTGAATGAAAAGCGTTGGCACCTTTGATTTTTTTACTTGATCAATAGCTGTAGCTTCTTTAAAAAAATAACCCGCCCGGAGCTTGGTTAATAAACTTGTCACAGGCAGTGCCAAACATTCTGGGATTCTATACTCTTCTTTAAAGCGATACCTAATCTGTTCATATGCAGATGTATAGCCGCAGTCCTCAACGATCGCTCTTACATTGACGGGTAGCATTTCGCCACTTGTCATCATCACAGTCGCAGCACCCATCGATAGCCCATGTAATACTATTTTTTCATCCCATCCATTTTTAAGAATTATGGCTTCAACCCACTTCAGATAATCCAGTCTTTCGTGCCAGCCAAAGCCCTTATAATCGCCTTCGCTCATACCGTGCCCTCTTGCATCTGGCATAAGTATATTAAACCCGAGCTTTTCTCTATAAAATTTCGCGTAAGTACTCATCGAACGTGCATTCATTCCGTAGCCATGTGCTAGGATAACGGTATTATTGCTTGGTTTGAGGGCTGGAATATAATAAGCTCTTAGCACAAGCCTATCAAATGAAGTCAAAGTCATAAGCTCATAACCAACAGATATGAGCCATTCTTCTCCCTCTAATGGTATTTCATCATATTTGACATCATCTATAATTTTAACTTGTGTATGGTTGGATCGACTAATCGCTACCTTATAAAAATGATTACTTGTAGCATAGGACGTAACCGCTAATATAGTCCCCAATCGAATCAGCTTCTTTGTCACTGCTTTGGCGTTCTTTTTTTTATGATCTGACATATCTGCCCCCTAAATCGATTAATCGTATTTTATGTGACCATTTTATCACAGAAAAGTAAACAAATTAAGTCTATACAGATTCCTCTGTTTATTTATAGTTGAGAAGGGTATTCATTTATTAAATGATCTTACCACAATCATAAAATTTTAAATCGCTTAGGAAGGAGAATAGTTATGGCATTTTTAAGATGGTTAGGCGGATTTGTAGTATTTTTTTGGTTACTTGGACTCTTATTTAAAATCGGTGGTGGATTAATTCATATTTTACTTGTCGTTGCAGCAATTGTATTTATTGTCGATTTTATCACGGGTCGTTCAAGATAACAAAATCATTACTTAAGAGCAAAAAACCAGCCCACGGGCTGGTTTTTCTATTTATATACCAAAATCTTATTTATAGTAAAATCTACGGCCTCGACACCAAAAGATTCTATTTAGGTGTAACAATTTTGTATTGGTCTCTCAAAGCCTCAATATCAAGTCTTGAAGCAGCCTCTAGATCAATAATTGCAGTTACACTTGGGTGCAATTGTAAAACTGAAGCGGGAAGCTCTGGAGTAATATTTCCACTTAGCATTTTTTGTATAGCATCGCCCTTTTCTTTACCAGAAGCAAGTAAAATGATGTTTCTTGACTGCATGATGGTCTTAACCCCCATGCTCAACGCCAATGTAGGGACCTCAGAAATATTGCTAAAAAATCTTGAATTGTCTTGAATGGTTTGTTCATCCAGTTTAACAACATGCGTTCTTGCTTCAAATTTAAGATCAGGCTCGTTAAAGCCAATGTGTCCATTGCGACCGATGCCCAATACCTGTAAATCGATCCCACCTGCTTTAGCAATCCTACGATCGTAATTATGTGCTTCATCCTCTAGATTTTCAGCAGTTCCGCTTGGGATAAATTGTCTATCAAAGGGTAAATCCACCTCGACGAACAAATTGTCCTGCATAAACTGCCAATAGCTTTGCGGATGTTCTTTTTCTATTCCAACATATTCATCGAGATTAAATGCAGTTGCATATTTAAAGGTAATCATACCTTCATTGTAAAATCGAATGAGCTCTTTATACATCCCTACTGGCGTTGAGCCCGTTGCCAAACCAAGGACACTATCCGGCTTATTTAAAAGCTGAGCAACAAAAAGGTGTGCTGCCTTTCTGCTCATCTCTTCATAGTTATTTACAATAATAATGTTCATTATTTGCCTCCATAATGACAGATGCCTTTAATATAGACACTGCTGATATTGTTTGCTTCATCAAGTAAAACCATATTTGAGAGCTTCCCCACCTCAAGGGAACCCATTGAATGATCGATTTTTAACAGCTTTGCAGGATTAATCGTCAGCATGTCGATGATACTTGCAAGAGGTAAATCTGAAAATTCAACCATATTTTTCAGTGCCTGTCCTGTCGTAAGAACGCTCCCTGCCAATGTGCCATCCTCAAGTCGACAGCTATTGTCCTTTACAAATACCTTTTGACCACCTAAATCGTACTCTCCCTCAGGCATTAATGCAGCTCTCATCGCGTCGGTTATCAAAATCGTCTGATCGACGCCCTTCTGCTTAATAAACGCACCAATGAAGCCAGGATGAACGTGAATACCATCGGAAATTATGTCCATTGTGAATGGCTTTGTAAGTATTGCACCAACAATCCCAGGCTTTCTATGATGCAATCCTGTCATTGCATTGAAGCAGTGTGTCACATGTCGCACACCTTCATTATAGGCATTTAGTGCCAATTCAAAATCACCGCCAGAATGGCCAATGGATAAAACGATGTCAGTCCCACTTAACGCTTTTGCAAACTCAAAATTGTGATCCATCTCCGGTGCATAGGTAATCATTTTAACTATATCCATGTTAGGTCGGATCCAACTGTCTGTTGGCTTTTGAATATGTGATTCTGATTGTGCACCTTTAAAAATAGGGTTGATAAATGGTCCTTCTAGATGAACGCCTAGGATTTGAGCGCCTGCTGCTTGATTATTATCATGCTTTTCTGTTTGTTGCTTAATAAAGTCACGTGTCGTTGCCAATGCTGTATCTATTCTTTCCTGCGACATGGTCATAGTGGTTGCAAGAAAAGCAGTTGTTCCTGTTCGCACAACACCATCAGCGATTTTTTTAATACTTTCATAATTACCGTCCATAACATCACAGCCACAAGCACCATGTATGTGAATGTCGATGAAGCCAGGAATGACGCTTTTCCCTTTACCATCAATCTCTTCTATTTGATGTGTTTGTTTTAGAACATCATACTCAGATCTTGATAGGATCTTTTGGATCGTTTTATCGAATAAAATAACACTATTATCTATAAATGATTGTTGTTCATAAATTAATGCATTAACGATTGCCTTCACATTAACCTCCATTTACCTTTTATCATTTACCATTTCACTTTTACGACAATTTTCATTACTGGAATGGCTGCCTCTACGGCTACGCTGGGTTGGTGCCCTTCATTTGGAAAAAATATAGCAAATCTGCCTTGATTTACGATTATATTTTGACCAGTGCCATTATAAAATGCAATGTCCCTTTCATTATCATAAGGTTCGTCTATCGTCAAATCCGATTCTATTTGAAAACCCATGATTTCTTCACCCTTTACCATCCACTGTATATCTAGGTAATTGTGATGTGTTTCAAATCTAACGTCTTTTTGATCTTTCGTATCATATACCTGGACCATGTAAAAAACGTCATTTTCTTTAATTGCATACTTTCCAGTAACTCTTTGGTTCAAATCACCATTTAGTATTGCCTCTATGGCAATATCAAGATTTGGATGAATGCCTTTGTACTTACCAATTGCTTCGATCTGATCTAATATCATTTGACACCTCAATATAATTTATTTGTAACTGCTTCTGAAGCAGCTTCCTTGCACTTTTTTGCATGCTCTAAATCAAGTAGACTTAGTCCTGTACAGATGACGTCAACCATAAAAAGCTGCGAGATTTTCCCTTCCATCGATCCGCCGTCAAGCGGGTTTTCTTTACCTGAGGTCTGCAGAACAAAATCTGCAACCTCAGTAAGTGGCGAGCGTTTATAGCTAGTAATTGCCACCACCCTTGCGCCCTTTTCTTTTGCTAGCCTAGAAGCGTCCACAATGTCCTTTGTACTTCCCGTTATGCTGATGGCGATCACCAAGCTGTTTGAGCTCATATTTGAAGCGCGCATCAGTTGAAAATGCGCATCGGAATATGCAAAAGTCTGTTTACCGACTCGCATGAGTTTACTTTGAAGGTCATAGGCAGTTGTAGCAGAGTGCCCAACGCCAAAAATTGTAATATCAGCCGTCTGATGAATTAAATTTAACACCCTTGTGAGAACGCTCTCCTCGATTAAATTAAGAGTGTCCTCAAGTGCCATTTGAGTATTTCTCAGCAATCGTGCAGTAAAATGTGAATCGTTTGAAAGCTCCTTATCAAATGACCGCTCCTGAGCAATCGCCAACTTAAAATCCTGATAGCCATTATAGCCAATTTTCCTGCAAAATCTTAAAATGGTTGCATCTCCCACACCACATTTTTCTGATAGTTCCGTTAGCGATAGATAGATGACACGATCCAGCTGTTCCTTAATGAAATCGTAAATTTTAACCTCAGACTTTGTAAATTCTCTAGAGGCTTGTATCATCAAGAGAGATGGTTTTTCATTCACATGAACCTCCAAATGGTTATAGCTTATATATTAATGATAGGCTATAGTAAATGTGATGTCAAATGAAAATGGAGTTAATTTTCAAAATGTTTATTTTTGCGGAAATTTACTCCATTTTGGAAATAAAGTTGTTTTTTTGACTTTTGTCAATAAAAGGCTTCAGCCATATAGCCATCCTATTTATATTAGCGAGATTGTGGCTTAATAAAAAACACGCTTCTTAAAGGAAGCGTGTTCATTCATACTAGATGGTAAATTTCGATACTCTTTCTCTCAATCTGACAGAAGCATCATCAATTGAAATGGCTTGGTTTGATACTGATTTTGACTGCTCAGAAATAACTTCATTCTTTTCTGCTATGGTCATTGTGCCTCTTGCGGATTCACTGCTTGCCACGCTGATCTCATAAATAGCCTTTGAAATCGTCTCTACAGATGCCAATAATTGCTGAGCTGTTGCCGATAAATCAGAAGATATGTCGTTAAATACTCTTGCGTCCTTTTCATACTGTGTACTCGTATCAACCAATACATCATAATCTCCAATTACTTTGGTTTCAACAAACGACACAATTTGCTTTGAATTGTCCGCCAAATCATCGACGATCTCTAGGATTTGTTCAGCAACCAGCTGGATCTGTGTAACGGACTCCTTAGACTGCTCTGCGAGTTTTCTAATTTCGTCTGCAACTACTGCAAATCCTCTTCCTGCCTCACCGGCTCTTGCAGCTTCAATAGCTGCATTGAGTGCAAGTAAATTTGTCTGCTCAGAAATTTGTAGAATAACATTTGAAAGGACATTGATTTTTTCTACTTCCTTGGTTTTTTCAAGGGCACTTTCAAGATGAATCTTAGACGATTGGTACGTTTCAATCGCTGTATTCTTTGATTTTAGTGCGGTTTCGTGTAAAGCCTTTGCCCTATTATTAATTTGCGTAGAGGTAACTGCACCCTCCTGAGCTTTATCAGCAACACTATTAACTGCGTTTTCAATTTCCTTGGTGGTCGCACTAATTTCTTCACTAGAAGCAGCTGACTCCTCCATACCCGCAGAAAGCTCTTCAGTAGCTGCAGAAACGTCCTGTATATTGTCGTTGAGTTCAATAACATTTCTATTAACTTCTTCAACAGACGTTCCCATAACATTGGCTTCCTCAACGACGCCCTTTATGATATCGTGAAGATTATCTAAAAATTGATTCACTGAGGTCGTCATTTTACCCAGCTCGTCTTTTGATTTAACTTCAAAGCGCTGTGTCAAATCGCCACCACTGGTCGCCAGCTGTGACAGGTTTTTATTGAGCTGATTGACTGGTTTTAATATCATTAATGATATTATAATCCCGAATAATATTGACAGAAGAGTTCCAACTGCTACTGCAGCCAGTGACGTCATTCTAACCTGAAGGCTTAATTAATTGACGTCTTTGACCGCTTGATCTGCTGATCCACTATTTAAATTCACCAGCTGTGTCAATAAACTCTCAGCTTCCTTAAAAGATATTGCATTGGTTACAATCCCTTGTCTTACCATTTCGTCATATGCCAGCTGTGTTACCTTTGCTCGATATGCGGTTTCTTTATTTAAAAATTCTTGATGATCCTCTAACCATTTCTGCCATTTAGGAACAAACGCATCCCAAATAGATTGTTCATCAGCGCTCATTGAAAGCGCTTCATATATAGTTAAATTCGCCTGTGCTTTTTTTATGTCTGTAATCATGCTCTCTAAGGTTGCATCTCTTTGCTCTCGGCTTAATTCCTGAACCAATAATATGTTTTCTGCACCATCTATCGAGAATTGTGCCTCACTGACGTTTAATAGAGCTTGAACACTAGGGAGCCTGTTGGTCCCTATATCACGTGTACTTTCCTCAAGTCTCATTATGCCTATAACCGCTATAAGCCCTACAAAAACCGTAATAATAGCAACCAGCACAAAGCCCCCAATAATTTTCATTTTCAAATTTAGATTTTTCAGCATAAAGCCTCCTCCCCAATGGTGTACATTAGTAATCACTAAATTAAATGAAAGTTAGTGTAGGTACAGATGACAACCATTTTTATGAATTTTGAGTATAAATATAGTGATCAATTTGCTCACAAAAATAGAATCAAAAAAATCCGATAAGTTTAACTTATCGGATTTAAAAGTATTAATCATTCAACCTTCAATAAACTGTGATTCTCCGATTTAGATATAGATATACCCAAATCTCTAACAATCAACTACATTTATATTTTAAACTTAGAAATCATTTCCTGTAGTCCTTGCGCCATCTTCGCCAAATCCTCACTTGCACTAGCAATTTCAATTGCTGAAGCAGTTTGTTCCTCAACTGAAGCTGATGCTTCCTCTGTTGAAGCTGCATTTTCTTCTGCCAATGAGGACAGAGATACTATTCTGTCAGAAACTTGTGCTTTTAGCCCTTCCATTCTTTCACTTGAATCGCCAACTGACAAAACGATTTCTTCAGAATTAATAACCGCAGAGGTGATTTCCTCAAAGGTTTTTTTGACCACCTCGATGTTGTTGGCCTGTTCCTTTACGAGCTCTTCAGACTCTTGCATGCGATTAACTGCCGTTTTAGCGTCTACATTTAAGCTAGATAGCATCTGATCAATGGTTGCGGTTGTCGATCGCGATTGCTCAGCTAACTTTCTAATTTCCTCTGCGACTACCGCAAAGCCTCTTCCATGCTCGCCTGCTCTTGCTGCTTCGATAGATGCGTTCAGTGCCAACAAGTTTGTTTGCTCTGAAATAGAGGTAATCATTTGACTTGCATCTGATATTTTAGCAGTGCTTTCATTTGTTCTTATGATACTGTTAAAAGCGACCTCTGAAGCCTCGTTGTTCTTAGCCGCTTGGTGACTTAATTGGCTGATAACAGATAAGCCGTCGTCAATCATCGCTCTAATCATTTGCGTATTTACTGCCATACGTTCTACCTGCTGCATATTGTTTCTTATTTCATCACTCAGAGATTTTAATTGACCAGCAGCTTCCGAGGTGTACTCCGCTTGACTACCCGCACTTTGGGCGATATCATTAATTGTCTCAGCCACCTCTCCAGATGCCGTAGCTGACTGATTTGAGGTTGCAGTCAGCTCCTCAGAGGTCGCGGAAACTTGCTCTGCAGTGTTTGAAACATTTTCCAATAGCGCTCTAACATTATCAGACATTTCAAATAACGAAGTGGTCATAAGCCCTATTTCATCTTTTCGATGGGATAGTCTTACCAGTACAGGATCCTCAATTTTAATGAAATCTAGGGAAGCCTGTTTATTTACGATATTCGTCATTCTCACGATAGGTCTTGCAATGGATAAACCCAGTCCCCAGGAGACTATAATTGCAAGCAAAACAATTACGATTGATATGGTTAATAAAGTTTTCACTAGTTTTCCCGAGCCTGCAAAAACTTCATCCTCAGTTGCAGTATTGATTAAGTACCAGGTCGTCCCTTCAATTGGTTCAAAGGCATAAAGCAATGGTACCCCTTTATAGGTATATTGGCTGATACCACTCTTTTCATCCAAAACCTTTTGAAATACCTTTGCAACTGGCTCAAAGGTCTCATCCGTTTTAGCGGCCTCTATGGGTTTAAATTGTTGCATAACCAAATCTCGATTTGGATGAGCGACGGTCACACCGTCAGAATTGATGATATAGGCATAGCCGTCATTGCCATATCCCATTTCATCAGTAATTTCAAACAGGGCATTGCCATCTCTTCGAGCAATTAAAGCACCGACTACCTTTCCATTATTGGTGATTGGTACTGCATACATTAGAACGGCAGTGTTTGTCTTTTTACTTATCAAAACATCTGAAGCATTTGCTTCACCAGCAAGTGCTTTCTGTACGTAGGTTCTATCAGATAAATCCAACGTATCTCCCTCAAGAATATAGTGCGCCTCTCCCTTTAGAGAAACAATTGCAAAATCTAAATAGCCCAATCGTTCAATGTCTGTCTTTAATGAACTTTGTTGTGTTGCCCAATCCATAGACTGGGTTCTTGATCGATTTGCAATTTCCTGTAAAATCAAAAGTCGACTAGAAATTGCATCTGTAATTTTCTCTGCTCCTAAACTGGTCATTTCAGATAGAGCTCGATTTGCTTCGCTTTGGACTGCATTTCGGCTCATAAAAATAGATACCCCACCAGATATCATCGTTATAATCACAGCAAACAAAGCGATAAACAATGTAATGTTTCGCGTTAATCCCTTTTTCATAACCGCCTCCAAGTTCAAATTTGACACCCTAACAGACTATGTCTACAGAGGATTTTCCCCATCAGAACGCTTCGCACACTTAAAGTGCTAATTTGACAGCAATCATCCATAATTGCCTATATGTAAATGTCTACTTAATTATTATAATAAGTTAACCGTTTTCTGTCCATACGAATAGCCAACACAAATGCAAAAATTACTTCAATCTTGTCTCAAATAATTGAAGCGTTCATCATATAAAAAAAGCGTTCATTTACTCAGTTTATTTAGAGTAAGCAAACGCACATTATTATGATTGGCTACAATAGCGCTCTGATATTCCTTGAGAGTAGCTGATAGCTGGAAGCAAGAGAGCAATTATTAAGTTTTGCTTGAACGCTTGAAGGAAGTTGTTCAAAAGGACTTCCAGATAATATCAACTGACTCTCAGAAATATCAAAGCTTTCGATCCTTGTACCCGAATTTATATGGGGCTTGTTGACAGGACATGACTCCGTACATAGGGTACAGCCTATAATTGCATTATGCCATTCCTTTGCAACCCATTTAGGAAATTCTCCCGGATACTCGTTTAAATAAGTGATACATTTTTCTGCATCTAAGGTAAACCGTGGTTCTGAAAGAGCCTTTGTTGGGCAGGCTTTAATACATTTTCTACAGTTCTCGCAAGCAGTCATAAGCTTTGCTTCCTGCCAGCAGTCCTCTTCGAGAGCAATATCAATTGTAAAGGTAATCAAATATTGAAAGCTACCAAATGCATCGGAATAGGTTACATTATTTCTCCCATACTTTGCCAATCCACTTCTAGCCGCTAATAATTTATGAGGCAAGCTCGCATAATTAAATTCTATTCCATAGTTTAATTCAAACTCTTTAAAAATTGATCTGATTTTTCCAATTTGATTTTTAGTATGATAGGTAGCCGGGAGCTTAAGTGGTTTAATCCCCTGATCCGTATGAAACTCAATATAATCGGTACAATCAGGCGCTGTATTTATCAGAAGAGATTTAGCATTAGGATGACTGCTTTCTAGATTAAAATCAAATCCGCCCAGTGCTGTATTATAGAAGTCGGATGAAATCAATCCGATATTTCTCTGCCCTATTATTTCGGCTTCTAGCTCATGAACCCTAGCAATAAACACACTTCTCATCTCATATCCAACAGCATTCAGCGATTTTATTAATTGTGCTTTAATGTTTTTTTCAAAGTCCATACCTCTATCCATTGATTTTTGTCCTATGATTTCTATTCTCATTTCGCCCCCATTTACAGCTTTATTGAACCTTACCACATTCAGGTTTAATTTAATCGATAGTTGCCTTCATTTATGTAACTGTCTATAATGTTTTAAACAGTTACAACATGACTTTATCATGTCTTCTAGTTACTGTCAATATTCATTTTGAAAGTTACAAAAGTGTGCTATACTATCTATAGATTCGGTTTAGAAAGGACAACTATGAAAAATCTAGCTATGGATTTTGTCAACACAAAATGGTATATCGAACATGAAATGATGAGAGATCTACTAGAAGATCAGGAGTGGTTTAGTCGATGGTTAGCTAAATATGGGCATCAGCTTGATAAACATTTTTTTGATACACCTGACCTTCTAGTTCACCTGAGAAAAATGCGTCTTTTTTTGAATCAATGCTTTGATCAGTTAGCCTCGGCTTACACCTTAAGCGAGGATTCGATTAATCTGCTCAATGATTATTCAGATGAATTCGCTTCATCCATACATCTCGCTCATGAAGATAATTCTTTTGTACTTAAGCAAATTAATACACCTTTAACGCTCGAAGCTTTTAAAGGTCTGCTTTCAAATAGCCTAATACTTTTAATCGTCGAAACCGAACTAAGTAGGTTGAGAATTTGTGATAATGATGAATGTAAGTGGTTATTTATAGACTCGACTAAATCTAGGACGAAGAAATGGTGCTGCAACACTTGCGCAAGTCTTGTAAAGGTGAGAAAATTTCGTTTAAAAAACTCAAAATGAAAGAAATAAGAGGGTTATCTCCTTTGAGATAGCCCTCTTTCTACATTTACGTTTGATTATTCCCTTTCATAGTCCAGTATATCGCCTGGCTGACATTCAAGTACTTCGCAAATTTTTTCTAGCGTTGAAAAACGAATCGCCTTAGCTTTTCCAGTCTTGAGGATTGATAAATTTGCCATCGTTATGCCCACCTTTTCCGATAGCTCAGTCACACTCATTTTTCTTTTTGCCATCATTACATCTAAATTCACTATGATCCCCATAATTCCTCCTACACCGTCAAATCATTTTCAGCCTTATACTGAATCGCTTCAAATAACAATGTACTTAGGAGCTTAGCGAAAAAAGCGATCGCTATTGACGTAATTGAGATTGCTAAAAAAGCAATCATGATACCAGGATGAAGGGCACCATTTAATAAAAGTGTAATTCCTAAACCTATATAGCTAAGGGCTATTATAACACCACATATTCCAATCTTGTCAAGCCTTGATACGGATGCCGTGCTAAAAGCACGCCCCATAAAGATTAAATCGAGTAAAAAGTATGCCTGAAAAAGAGCAAAATAATATGGTATTGACGTAGCGAGTGTCCAAAATAAAACTGGTTTTTCAAGATAGCTATACTCGGGAAATTTAACTGCAGAATCCTTTGCAATATCAGGTAGCCAAAATAAGCTCAAAACCATAACGACGCCACCCATGATATACAAAAAACTTTTTAACATCCAAAACGGGATTTTTCTCATATGTTCACCTCTTATAACTACCTTATCACTTCATATTAACCTCAACAAGTTTTTTTTGATAATCATAAAAAATAAATTGAAATACAATATATATTTATTGTTATTCGATAATTTATTTGTTATATTATTCCTAACGGAGGTTATTATGTTTGATATATTAATCATAGGTGCTGGTCCTGCCGGAAGCAATTTAGCTCGTTTGCTTTCAAAACAAAATAATAAAATGAAAATTGGAATCATAGATAAAAGGTCTCTTCTACAATCGACAGAAACAACCAATCGCACCAAAGCCTGTGGCGGTTTAATATCAGAGGATGCACAGGTTGAGCTTGCTATTCAGGGTCTAACTTTGCCAACCTCTCTATATGTTACGCCGCAATTTTTTAAGGTTCATATTATTGATTTCGACAATCAACTAGAGGGGGATTACCCAAGACACTACTTAAATATAGATAGAAGTGCTTTTGACCGCTACTTGTTTAAACTTATACCTGAGACAGTTGTCAAATTTGAAGCATCCCTAGTTACTGAGGTTAAACGTTTGGAAAAAGGCTACCGAGTTCAGGTCGTCACATCTAATGGCATAAAGATATTTGAAACAAAAAGCTTAATTGCTGCCGATGGCGCCAATTCATTTACAAGACGTCAGCTAATAAAGACCTATTCTGGAGCAGACTATTTTTCAATTCAAGCGATTTACGAGTCAGATCAACACTTTTCTCACTATCTAGGGATGTTTGATCAGTCGGTTACCGATTATTATGGCTGGGCAATTCAAAAGGATCACACCCTTCAAATTGGTTGCGCCTTTCCAAAAAGTGAAAAGCATGCACATCTGAAATTTCAACTTCTAGTTAATAAGGTGGCGGCATACGAGGGCATCAACACAAAACCTTTGGCATTTACCGAAGGGGCGAATATTGAACGTTTTAATCGGACTGAATTTGCACCCTTTAGCCTTAAGGATTTTTATCTAGTCGGAGAAGCTGCTGGTGCAATAAGTCCCTCCTCAGCTGAAGGCATAAGCTTTGCACTCAAAACCTCTAGGCTTCTTGCTGAGGCTTTTTTCCTAGAAGACTGTGTGAACACTCGAAGACGATATCTAAGAGCGGTGATGCCCATTAAATTCAAGCTACTTTTAAAGAGAATTAAGCTACCTGCGATGTTCCATCCCTATATACGACGGATCATTATCAAAAGCAGAATTACAGCGATACCACCCTATACGACATCGCATAGAACAAAAAAACAAACCAAATCCGTATAAATTTGTTTTTACACTCGAGACCTTGGTCCTATGCTATAATATAAGGGTCTGATGACAAAAGAAAATTTATAGGGGTAAATATGAAACTGTATCCAAAAAGACGTGTCTTTAACGCAAGAGATAAACTCTATTTATACTACCTTTTAATTTCTCATTTTGTACTGATTCTGTTTACTATCGTATTCACCATACAGAAATTTTATCTTGCTGCATTTTTTGAAGCCATCATGCTAGTTCCATTCTGCACCTCTTTTTACTTGTTTTTACTAAACCGACTGGATTACTCCAAATGGATCGCAGTCACTAGCTCTTTAGTTATCGTGATGATACAGACTAACGTTATATTTACACCCTCAAGTGGATTTCAATACATGTTAATTCCTCTACTTGTAATTTCCTTTTTATTCAACGATCTCAATCAGTTTCGAAATAGAATTTTCGGTGTGGTTTTTTCTATTATCATTTGCTTTGGTTACTTCATATCTTCAAGTTATCAGTTTTTTGGACCAGTCCTATCAATTGATTCCGATATCAACCACTTATTTAGAATTATAAGTACCATCGTTTCTTTTGTCGCACTTATTTTTATGCTGTATATGTATTCACTTCAGCTCGCTAAAACAGAGGCAAACCTCTCCTATCTTGCAGATCACGATGCTTTGACTAAAATATACAACAGAGGCTATTTTGCAAGTATTGGACAGGCTTATTATTTATCACATAAAGAAAAAAAGCTCCCCTTATCCGCCATTATTTTTGATATAGATAATTTTAAGTCTATTAACGACAATTATGGTCATCATATCGGTGATGTTGTTTTAAAGGACTTGGCAATAACCGTCAATGCCATAATTAGATCCAATTATATTTTTGCGAGATATGGTGGTGAAGAATTTGCTATCTTATTGGAAAATACACATTTAGAGCATACGCTTCAGATAGCTGAGGGGATTCGTAGCAAATTGGCGAGCTTATGCGTTGCACATCAAAACAGTTGCATTAATTTTACAGTAAGCCTAGGAGTCGCAACGCTTTCCGATAAGCATCATTCGTTTGAAGATGTGATGAAGGATGCAGATAAAGCGCTCTATATCTCTAAATATCGCGGTAAAAATCAAACAAATACAATCTAAAAAGAGGCTTGCATATCGCAAGCCTCTCTCAATTTTTTGTCATTCTATTTCTTTAAAAAGCCTCGCTTTTGCAAGAAGCCTAACATGTGCTCTCTTTTTTCACTTGCAAATTTTTTACTGATACTGTGAGACCAAGTATCGTTCATCTTACCTCGAGTTCTTTGGACATAATAGTCACTGATGCGCTGATCATAAGCCTGAAGCGCTTGCTCGTCTAAAGCCTGATACTTATCAATACTATAGACGATAGATTCAGGAAGCCGTTCTTTGACCAGTGGATCTTGAGCAGGATACCCTAGACAGATACCAAAGATTGGATATACTTCTTCAGGCAGTTCGAGTAGATCAGAGACTTCCTGTGCGTTATTGCGTATACCACCTATAAATACACCACCTAATCCGAGAGACTCAGCTGCAAGCATGGCATTTTGGCCTGCTAATGCTGCGTCGACCGTAGCGATAATGAAGGTTTCAGTCCATCCCGACTCGTAAGTCGTTAGGCCATTTTTACCAATTTTGTTCGCCTCGTTATCGCACACAACTTTGGTACGATGAACATCACCACAAAACACTAAAAAAAGCGGAGCAGTTTCGACGTACTCTTGATCACCGCATAGGATTTTAAGTTTTGATCTAAGCTCAGGCTTACGAACATCAATGATACTATACGCTTGTAAGAAACTCGATGTCGCAGCAGACTGAGCGGCTTTGATAATCTGCTTTACGGATTCTTCTGAAACCGTTTGATCTGTAAATTTACGGATCGAACGGTGTGATAACATCAACTCAAGGGTTTGATTCACTTTAATTCACCTCTCTAAAAACCTTGGAACAGAGATAAAAGCACACCTGCTGATACGGCTGATCCAATAACACCTGCAACGTTCGGACCCATAGCATGCATGAGTAGGAAGTTACCTGGATTTTCCTTTTGACCGACAACCTGTGAAACACGCGCTGCCATTGGCACTGCGGATACACCTGCAGAACCGATGAGTGGGTTAACTGGATCCTTGGTAACTT
>Ga0207420_1000503_pt1 | contig 36823 bp, 31 predicted proteins | sample ThiBio_inoc_biof_FD_183941 | JGI IMG/M metagenome (GOLD analysis project Ga0207420, IMG submission 183941) | Wastewater bioreactor microbial communities from Cape Town, South Africa - Thiocy_inoc_biof (SPAdes) | ecosystem: Engineered > Bioremediation > Thiocyanate > Unclassified | place: South...
AAGGAGCAAGGCAAACCAGTAAATCACTGAGAACAGTCTTCTTGTTGCATTTCAATTGCGACAATTCGTTTACACAAATCATAAATGCCGACACGGATGTGTTGAACGAGAAATTTTCAATATCGAACGCTACTTTTTTAATCAGTTTGTGCAACGCTTTCAATTCCTCTTTTGTTGGCTCCTCATCCGAAACACAAAACTCCCCGTTGGATTGGAACAAGTTCCAAAGCCTGCGCAAGAAACGATGCACACCATCTATTCCGTTGGTATCCCACGGTTTGGAAAGCTCCAAAGGCCCCAGGAACATTTCGTACAACCGGAGCGTATCGGCACCGTAGTTTTCCACAATTACATCGGGATTCACTACGTTGTACATCGATTTCGACATTTTTTCAACGGCCCATCCGCAAATATACTTCCCCTCCTCCAAAATGAATTGAGCGTTCTTGTACTCGGGATTCCAGTTACGAAAAGCTTCAATGTCCAAAATATCGTTATGAACAATGTTTACATCCACGTGAATGGGTGTAACATCGTATTGTCCTTTAAGGTTCAGCGAAACAAACGTATTGGTTTCTTTGATCCGGTACACAAAATTGCTTCGTCCCTGGATCATGCCCTGGTTAACGAGTTTCCTGAACGGCTCCTGTTCGCACGAAACACCCAGATCGAAAAGAAATTTATTCCAGAACCGACTGTAAATCAAGTGTCCGGTCGCATGTTCCGTTCCACCGATGTACAGATCCACATTGCGCCAATATTCGTTGGCCTCTTCCGACACCAGCGCCCGATCGTTCCGCGGATCCATATACCGCAGATAATAAGCCGATGAGCCGGCAAAACCGGGCATCGTGCTTAATTCCAACGGATACCCCTCTTTTGTCTGCCAATTCCTGGCACGGCCAAGCGGCGGTTCGCCCGACTCCGTAGGCAGGTATTTATCCACTTCGGGAAGTTCGAGCGGAAGTTCATCCTCATCGAGCGTGTAGGGCATCCCCTCTTTATAATAAACGGGGAACGGCTCGCCCCAATAGCGCTGGCGCGAGAAAATGGCATCCCTCAGCCGGAAGTTCACCTTCCGATATCCGAGTTTGCGTTTCTCCACCTCATCCACGGCTTTAGCAATAGCCTCTTTTACAGAGAGCCCGTTTAAAAAATCGGAATTCATCATGATACCTTCTTTGGCATCGAAACTTTCTTCCGATATGTCGCAGCCTTCGATCAAAGGGATTATGGGTAAGTTAAAATGTTTGGCGAAAGCGTAGTCGCGGCTGTCATGTCCGGGCACTGCCATGATAGCACCTGTTCCGTATCCCGCCAGCACATAATCCGAAATCCAGACCGGTAACGGCTCCCCGGTAAACGGATGCAACGCATAAGACCCGGAAAAGACCCCGCTTACCGATTTGTCGGCAATGCGTTCCCGCTCCGTACGTTTTTTTGTTTTCAGTATATATTCATCTACCGCCTGCCGCTGTCCGGCGGTTGTGAGCTGTTCAACCAATTCGCTTTCCGGGGCAAGGACCATAAAGGTTACACCGAAAATGGTGTCGGCTCTTGTTGTAAAAATATCGAAAGAGAGTCCGCCGGAGGTTTTAAATTTCATTTCAGCACCCACCGAGCGCCCGATCCAATTCCGCTGTGTTTCTTTCAACGATTCTGTCCAATCCACGTCATCGAGCCCATCCAGTAAACGTTGCGCATAAGCCGATACGCGCAGGCACCATTGACGCATTTTCTTCTGCTCAACAGGATATCCGCCGCGGATGGAAAGCCCTTCGCTCACCTCGTCGTTGGCCAGAACCGTCCCCAATTGCGGGCACCAGTTTACCATTGTATCACCCAGGTAGGCGATACGGTAATTCATCAGGATCTCTTGCTGCTCTTTTCCGGTTTTAGCGTTCCACTCATCGGCAGAGAAACTCATCGGCTCAGTACAAGCCAGGTCCAATCCGGTCGTGCCCTGTTGCGAGAAAAGCCCGATCAGTTCATCTATCGGCCGTGCTTGCCGCGCCTGGTTGCAATAATAGGATTTGAACATTTTCACAAATGCCCATTGTGTCCATTTATAATATTCCGGATCACAAGTTTGCACCTCGCGGCTCCAATCGTAAGAGAAACCGATTTTATCCAATTGCTCGCGATAGCGGGCAATATTGTTTTTGGTGGTAACTGCCGGATGTTGGCCGGTTTGAACAGCATATTGTTCCGCAGGAAGTCCATAAGCATCATAGCCCATAGGGTGAAGCACGTTGAATCCCCGCAGGCGTTTGTATCTCGAATAAATATCGGAAGCGATGTATCCGAGCGGATGTCCCACGTGCAGGCCGGCTCCCGAAGGATAGGGAAACATGTCCAGCACGTAAAACTTGGGTTTGGATCTATCTTCTGTTACTTTGTATATCTGGTGGTCAGCCCAGTACCGCTGCCACCGTTTTTCTATTTCTCCGAAATTATATTCCATTTTTTAACCTTTGAAAAACGGTGCAAAGATAGCAAAAAAGTTCTCTACTCCTTGTACATTTTGTCAATCTCGTCGGCATATCGTTGAAGAATAATTTTTCTTCTCAACTTTAACGTATTGGTAAGTTCGCCCGATTCCATCGTGAAAGGATGCGGCAGCAGCGTTATTTTTTTAATTTTCTCGTACGATGTGAACTGAGCTTGCAAGAGTTCGATCCTGCCAAACATATAGTCGTGGATTACTTTGTTTCCCGCCAGCTCTTCAACTGACCCGTACGAGATCCCATGCTCTTGGGCATATAGTCTTAAATATTCGAAATTCGGGACAATTAACGCGCTTACAAATTTTCGTTTGTCGCCAATCACGGCAATCTGCTCGATAAATTTATCCTCGGTCATCCTTGTTTCAATCATTTGCGGAGCGATATATTTCCCGTTTGATGTTTTATACAGGTCTTTTATTCTTTCGGTCAGGATAATTTCGTTGTTTTCGGTCAGTTTTCCGGCGTCGCCTGTTCTGAAAAATCCGTCTGCCGTAAATGCGGCTGCCGTTTCGGCAGGTTTGTTGTAATACCCTTTCATCACAGTTTTGCCTTTCACTAAAATCTCATTGTTCTCGCCGATTTTCACTTCCAGCTCGGGCATGATCTTTCCAACGGTCCCTATCGTAAAACCTTTTTCGGGAAAGCAGCTAACCGTCGCAGTGGTCTCGGAAAGCCCGTATCCGTAAACCAGACGCACATCGATGGATTGCATAAACTCATTGATCTTGTCCGATAACGGGGCCCCCGCCACGGGAAAAAAGTTTCCTCTATCGATACCGATCACTTTTTTGATCAAATGGAATATGGTGAGTTTATAGAGGAAGAATTTTACAGCAATGCTGGCCGGCGCCCTTTTCCCTTGATTTTTATACATGAGGTTGTATTTTCTTCCCGTCCTGACACTATCTTCAAACAGCCATTTCAAGGTCCTGCTTGCCGTTTCGATCTCCTGTTGGATGCCGTCATACACCTTCTCCCAAAATCGGGGAACGTTGCTCATCAATGTCGGGCGTATTTGCTTGATGGTTTGTTGGATCTTGGTCGGGTCCCTGTTCACGGCGATAGTTATTCCTTTGCACAAACAGTAATATGTCCACGCTTTTTCGAAGATATGCGTCAGGGGCAAAAAGCACATCGACAAATCTTTATCCGAACATCGGGTCAGACGTGTTTCATGAATCTTGAATGCCTCCATATAATTATCGTGTGTGAGCATAACTCCTTTGGGTTCTCCTGTAGTTCCCGACGTATAGATGATTGTTGCCAGGTCAGAACCTTTAAGTTGGTGCAACCGGGCATTGACGAGCGCTAAAGATTCGGAATTGTCGCCTGTGGTAATAAAATCATCGAAATATATTGAACTCTTATCTTCGGGCTTTAACACCACATTCCTGTCGAAAACGATGATCTTTTTCAGGATCGGGCTTTCCTGCTGAACTTTATAAGCGTTATTGTACTGGAATTGTTCGCCCACAAAAATCACTTTTATCCCTGCATCGTTCACGATATATTCTACCTGTGAAGGCGACGAAGTGGCATACATGGGCGCCATAACCGCGCGATTGGCATAGGCGGCAAAATCCGTGATAAGGTACTTTGCCATATTCTGAGAATAAATCCCGATATTATCTCCGGGTTCGATCTGCATCTCTGCCATTGCCTGGGCGGTCTTTATAATTTTTTCCGAAAATTCCTCCCACGACATACTCACCCACTTATCATTTGACAATAAGTACTTTAACGCCGTTCTGTTCTTATATTTCCGTGCCTGGATATGAATTAACTCTCCCAAATGATAGTAAGTCATAACTTCTGATTTTTAGTTCTTCAAAGGTACTCCAAATTGAATGATATCGGGCAATAAGAGCCCAACTTTTTGCTTATGGAGGCCGATTTCAGGGGGGGTTCACCGCATTATTTTCTTAACAATCTATAAATACGATTGTTAATTAACTACACTTAACGCGATTTTAAGCATTTGAATAAAACAATAGTATTAATTTTGCCTCCGATTCATGAGAAGATTTGTTCAAATATGGCTGCTCCTGACCGTAACTTTTGTATGCCACGCAGAGGCTCAGGACCTGATTGCCGACAACTCTACGCCGGCAAAGCAAAGAACTACTATTTACCTGTTGCCAAACGTTTATCCCGCAGTGATCATTGACGGTGACACGGTTGCCTGTATGAGCCTGCACGATTTCATCAAATATTCCCCTCTCCGCTTCGCCAGCAACAGGGACCAGACACAATATACAAAATTGATCCGAGACGTAAAGAAAACCCTTCCTTACGCAAAAGAGATCGCAGTCATCATTACCGAAACTTACGAATACATGGAGACGCTGCCTGACGATAAGGCAAGGCAGAGACACCTGAACCAGATGGAAAAGTATCTGATGGATGCCTATACGCCTAAAATGAAAAAACTTACCCGTTCACAAGGACAACTGTTGATGAAGCTGGTTGACAGGGAAACCAACTCGTCGTCGTACCACATCATCGACGCCTATATGGGGAGCGCCAAGGCTTTTTTTTACAATGCGTTTGCAAGCATGTTCGGCAACAGTCTTAAAAAGAGATACAACCCTTACGCCGAAGATCGTTTAACAGAGCGTGCCTGCGTGCTTGTGGAGCAGGGTGCTTTCTAACTTTAACACGTACAAATTTCATTCTTATCCTTTTAATTGTTAATTTTGCAGCCGATTATTGAAAGGACACAATGCAAAAAAACATATTTAAGGATTTTCAACCTGTACTTTTCGCTTCTCTTAAAAACTATAACAAAGAGAAATTCGCCGCCGACGCCATGTCCGGGCTTATCGTCGGCATCGTGGCATTGCCGCTGGCCATTGCTTTCGGTATCTCCTCCGGCGTTACGCCCGAAAAAGGAATTGTCACTGCTATTATTGCCGGATTTATCATCTCGTTCTTAGGCGGTAGCCATGTACAAATTGGCGGGCCAACGGGGGCATTTATCGTTATTGTTTACGGAATTGTGGAACAATTTGGCGTAACCGGGCTGGCTATTGCCACTGTTCTTGCGGGGATCATGCTGGTTTTGATGGGTTTCCTGAAGTTGGGCACCGTCATCAAGTTCATCCCCTACCCCATTGTGGTTGGCTTCACAAGCGGGATTGCGCTTACAATCTTCTCCACGCAGATAAAAGATCTGTTTGGGTTAAGCTTCGATAAGGCCCCTTCCGATTTCTTTGCCAAATGGGGAGCCTATTTTCAACATATAGACACCATAAATTGGTGGGCAACAGGAATTGGCGTGGTAAGCGTGGTTATAATCTTTCTGACGCCCAAGATCTCCAAGAAAATTCCCGGATCACTTGTCTCAATTATTTTGATGACTGTTGTTGTTCTTGTGATGAGAAACTATTTTGGAATTACCGGGGTTGAAACGATCGGCGATAGATTTCAGATCAACAGTCAGCTGCCCCAGGCCATGCCCATCGGGTTCAGCCTCGAAAGTGTTCGTATTTTGTTTCCTTCGGCATTTACCATTGCCATGCTGGGCGCTATTGAGTCATTGTTATCTGCAACCGTCGCCGACGGAGTGATTGGTAAACAGCACAACTCAAACATGGAACTGGTTGCGCAGGGAGTGGCCAATATCGTAACTCCGTTCTTCGGCGGGATCCCGGCTACAGGCGCCATTGCCCGGACAATGACCAACATCAACAACGGCGGGCGTTCGCCGGTGGCAGGAATTATCCATGCAGCGGTTCTCTTATTGATTCTGTTGTTTTTAGGTGATCTCACCAAACATATCCCGATGGCTTGCCTTGCGGGGGTTCTTGTTGTGGTGGCATACAACATGAGCGAATGGCGCACGTTCCGTTCATTGGCTAAGCAGTCGAAATCCACCCTGGCTGTCCTGCTTACCACCTTTACACTGACGGTTGTCTTCGACCTCACCATCGCCATTGAAGTAGGATTGTTGCTCGCCATCTTCTTGTTCCTGAAACGGATGAACGAAAGCACACAAGTGTCGGTAACCACCGGGAAGATAGATATTTCGAAAGATATTGAGTCACACTCCGGGAAGTTACAGGACGAAGTGCTACACTTGCCTAAGGGTGTTGAAGTGTATGAAATTGACGGGCCATTTTTCTTTGGCGTAGCCAACAAGTTTGATGACATTATGCGCGGAATCGGCGAAAGGGCGCACATTCGGATCATCAGGATGCGCAAAGTGCCGTTTATCGATGCCACAGGGTTGAACAACCTCCAAAACCTATGCAAAAACTCCAAGAGGGAAAAAATCCAGATCATTCTTTCGGGAGTAAATGATCGCGTCAGGGCAAGCATCGAAAGCTCCAAGATTCCGGGCATTATCGGAGAAGAAAATATTTGTTCAAATATCCACCTGGCGGTGGAACGGGCGATTATGCTGAGCGAGAAAATGACAGAGGAAGATAAACCCAAGAAGCATAAACACCTTTAACCCGCCTCTTACCCACCGAAAAAAAATGGATTCAAAATACAATCTTACCCACTTTCTCCCCACCACCAAAAAAGAGATGGAGCTCCGCGGATGGGACCGGGTGGATGTGGTCCTGTTTTCGGGAGATGCGTATATCGATCATCCTTCGTTCGGGACAGCAGTGATCGGGCGAATATTGGAAAGGTTGGGATTACAGGTTGCCGTTGTTCCTCAGCCAAATTGGAGAGACGACTTACGTGATTTTAAGAAATTTGGGGTTCCACGGATGTTTTTTGCCATAACCGCCGGTGTGATGGACTCGATGATCAACCACTACACCGCCAATAAACGTTTACGTTCCAACGACGCCTACACGCCCGAAGGGAGAACGGATATGCGTCCCGACCGGGCTTTGACTGTCTATTCCAACATTTTGAAAGAGCTCTATCCCGATATTCCGCTTATCATCGGCGGTGTGGAAGCTTCGCTTCGCCGGGTTTCTCACTACGATTACTGGAGCGACTCACTGCATAAGACTATCCTGACCGATACCAAGGCCGATTTACTTGTTTATGGAATGGGCGAACTGCCGATTACACAGATCGTCCGGGAAATGCAAAACGGGAAAGCCGCCGCCGAAATCTGGGATATGCCGCAGACTGCTTTTCTCACAAGGAAAGACAATGTCCCCGAAAATTTATTTAAAGACGAAGTGAGGTTGTTCTCTCATGAAGAGTGTCTGGAAGACAAACTAAAACAGGCAAAAAACTTCCGTGTTGTGGAAGAGCAATCCAACTTGTTGCACGCGTCGCGTATTTTGCAAGATGTGGACAATAAAACATTGGTCGTGAATCCGCCTTTCCCGCCGATGACCGAGGAGGAAATTGATGCCTCTTTCGATCTGCCTTATACCCGCCTGCCCCATCCCAAGTATAAGAACAAACAGATTGCGGCTTACGAAATGATCAAGTTCTCAGTGAACCTGCACCGGGGTTGTTTTGGAGGGTGTGCATTTTGCACCATTTCGGCACATCAGGGGAAATTTATCGCTTCACGGTCGAAAAAATCGATCCTCGAAGAAGTAAAGAAAATTACCTTGATGCCCGATTTTAAAGGATACATCAGCGATCTGGGCGGCCCGTCGGCCAATATGTACAAGATGCAGGGCAGAGACCTGTCGGTTTGTGAGAAGTGCAAACGCCCGTCGTGTATTTATCCCGGGATTTGTCCAAACCTCAATACCAATCACGCGCCCCTGCTCGATATTTACCGTTCGGTAGATAATCTGCCAAAAGTGAAAAAATCGTTTATCGGAAGCGGCGTTCGTTACGACATGCTATTGCACCGCGGGAAAGACGAAACCGTCAATAAAGCCGCCGGAGAATACACAAAAGAGCTTATTGCCAACCACGTTTCTGGAAGGCTCAAAGTGGCCCCGGAGCACACGTCGAATCGTACGCTTGATGTGATGCGCAAGCCGTCGTTCGGCCAATTTTATCAATTCAAAAATATATTCGACGCAGAAAACAAAAAAAATAACCTTAATCAGCAATTAATACCCTATTTCATCTCCTCGCACCCGGGCTGTACCGAAGAAGATATGGCGGAGCTTGCTGCCATTACCAAAAACCTGAATTTTAAATTGGAGCAGGTTCAGGATTTCACCCCATCACCCATGACACTGGCTACCGAAATTTATTACACCGGCTACCATCCATACTCACTCGAAAAGGTTTATACCGCAAAAAACCCGTCACAAAAAGAGAGCCAGCGGCAATTTTTCTTCTGGTACGACAAGAACAATAAAAAGAGATTAATTGCGGAATTGAAAAGACTTAACCGTGCCGATCTTATCGAAAAGCTGTATCCGACAGTTAAATAAAGTTAAAGTTTAAAATTTCCGTGATTTTCATGCAGCGTTTTTTCTGTTTTTGCATCTTATAGTTATAGAAGTAAAAAACATATGAAGCCTGCTGTTTGGAGATTTGTTCTTGCAATTGTCTTACTCGTTGCCGTTTCCTGCAATAAGAAAGACGAGCATTCGCTGGGCGAATTCCATATCGACATTGCTACCGTTATTCCTTTAGGGGAAAACAGATACACGTTGTTGCTCGACAACGGCAAACGGCTTTGGCCGGCGGCATCCGATGTTCGATACTCTCCGGCCGGCAATCAGCGGGTATTTGTGAATTACACCACGTTGTCGGGTGAACAAAGCGGATACGATCATTACGTAAAGATAAACGATATCTGGAATATCCTTACCAAAAAGATCATAGGGCAAACGCCCCAAAATACCGACAGCATCGGAAATAACCCGGTAAAAATAAACGAAGCATGGGTGGGGAACGATTATTTGAATATCGATTTCATGTTCAATTACGGAGGTACCAGGCCACACGCCATCAATCTGGTAATCAATCCATCGTATCCGGATGCAACACCCAACACCATTGATCTGGAATTCCGGCATAACGCTTACGGCAGCTCAAGTACGAGATTTTACGAAGGATTTGTCTGTTTCGATTTGAAACCGCTCCAAAGGCCGGATGTCGATTCCGTGAAATTAGCGATAAAAGCGAAAGAGGGAAACGAAGAAAAAACGTATCGTGTGGTTTACAGGTACAACCAGGCCGCATTAAGAAACATAATCGCAGAAACGCCTATTCCGGTAGTCGCTTCGAACGAATACTATTAAATAACCATAACTTAATTAGTTCTATTTCTTATATGACTTTTTGATTTTCCATGGCCGGTAAGACTCTGTGAAGAGCCTTGCCGGTTTTTTATTTAATTCAACGAAATATATGCCGCTAATTCTTGCGATTGCCGAAAACATGTGAAAATTCGATTATGTTGTATAACATATTATTTTAGCCTTAAAATCGATAAATAAAAAATAACTTTGTAATCAGAACAGAACAGCACACTGGTTTATTATGGAGTTAGAGTTTAATAACAAAAACACTAAAGTCAAACAGTTAGCAGATTACATTCAGCGAAGCATATCGATAAGTGAGCTGATGCCAGGGGATAAATTGCCATCAATCAACACGTTAAGTGCGCGACACAACATATCTCGCGACACCGTTTTCAAGGCTTTTAATGAACTGAAAGCACGGGGTTTAATAGAATCCATTCACGGAAAAAACTATCATGTGAGCTACCAGATGAAAAATGTGCTGCTCATCCTCGATGAATATACGCCATTCAAAGACGTGCTATACAACACATTAATTTCTAAATTGCCTACAAGCTATAAAATTGATCTTTGGTTTCATCAATACAACGAAAACCTGTTCAATAACATTGTTCAGGAATCATACGGAATGTACAATAAATACCTGATCATGAATTACAGCAACGAAATGCTTGCCGGGTCATTATCAAAAATCAATCCCGATAAATTGTTGCTGCTCGATTTCGGCAATTTCGATAAAAGAGGGTTGTCGTATGTTTGTCAGGATTTTGACCGGGGATTTTATGACGCCTTGGATCAGGCAAAAGAAGATTTCAGAAAATATAAAAAAATAGTTTTCTTATTCGATAAGAGGCACAAACATCCGCAAAGCAGCAAAGAGTATTTTATTAAGTTCTGCTTTGATAATCATTTCGAATTTGAAATTATCGATTCCTTCACACCCAAAACGCCTGTGGTGGAAGGCACGTTATACATTATCATCAAGCAAACCGATGTGGTAGAGGTTATTAAAAGAAGTAAAACAGACAATCTTAAAGTTGGTAAGCAATTTGGAATTATCGGCTACAATAATAACCCTTTTTACGAAGTGATAGAGAACGGAATTGCGGCCATCAGTATCGATTGGGAAGAGATGGGCAATTTAGCCGCCGACTTTGTGATAAACGGCAGGCAGATAACCCGCTATCTTCCGACAAAAATCATCAAAAGGGATTCCTATTAAATTTTTTAGTGCGGCATCAGCACTGTTCATAACTCAGATCGACAAGCTATAAAAATTTATTTAATCATTAAACAGGCACAAGTCTATGAAAACTTATCCGAAAATCGGCATCCGTCCCGCCATCGACGGCCGGCAGGGAGGCGTCAGAGAAAGCCTCGAAGAAAAAACAATGAACCTGGCAAAAGCAGTTGCCGGTCTTATAAGCTCAAACTTAAAAAACGGCGATGGAAGCCCTGTTGTATGCGTGATCGCCGACACAACTATTGGCCGCGTGGGCGAAAGCGCAGCCTGTGCCGCTAAATTTGAGCGCGAAGGCGTGGGATCAACCATAACCGTCACATCGTGCTGGTGCTATGGCTCCGAAACCATGGACATGAATCCCTATTATCCTAAGGCAGTATGGGGCTTCAACGGGACCGAGCGCCCGGGCGCCGTCTATTTAGCAGCAGTTTTAGCGGCTCATGCGCAAAAAGGGCTGCCCGCATTTGGTATTTACGGACACGATGTACAAGATTTGGACGACAACTCCATCCCCGATGACGTGGCGGAAAAACTGCTGCGTTTTGCCCGTAGCGCCCAAGCGGCAGCCACCATGCGCGGTAAATCCTATCTTTCGATAGGAAGCGTTTCCATGGGAATTGCCGGATCGATTGTCGATCCCGATTTCTTTCAGGATTACTTGGGAATGCGAAACGAACAGGTAGAATCTATAGAGATCCTTCGCCGTATGGAAGAGAGAATTTACGATCGGGAAGAGTTTGCCAAAGCGATGGAATGGACCAAAAAGTATTGTATGCCCAATGAAGCGGCAGACCTCAACCGTCCTGAAAAAGCAAAAACCCGTGCCGAAAAGGATGCCGACTGGGAGTTTGTAGTGAAGATGACCCTCATCATCCGCGACTTGATGACCGGCAATCACAAGCTTAAAGAATTGGGATTCAAAGAGGAAGCCATCGGGCACAATGCCATTGCCGCCGGTTTTCAGGGACAACGTCAGTGGACCGACTATAAACCGAACGGTGACTTTTCAGAAGCCCTGCTCTGCTCATCGTTTGACTGGAACGGGGTTCGCGAAGCTTTTGTACTTGCCACTGAAAACGATGCCTGCAACGGTATAGCCATGCTGTTTGGACATCTCCTGACCAACACTTCCCAAATTTTCTCCGACGTACGTACCTACTGGAGCCCCACGGCGGTGAAACGTGTTACGGGAAAAGAGCTGACCGGAAAAGCGAAAAACGGGATTATCCACCTGATCAATTCCGGTGCTACCACGCTCGATGCGACCGGAAAACAGCGGAAAGACGGCAAACCGGCCATGAAGCCGTTCTGGGAGATTAGCGAAAAAGAGGTGGAGGAATGCTTAGCGGCCACCAGGTGGTGTCCGGCAAACCGCGATTATTTCCGCGGAGGCGGCTTCTCTTCCCATTTCCTTTCGGAAGGCGGGATGCCCGTCACCATGTCCCGGATAAACCTGGTAAAAGGCGTTGGTCCGGTTCTTCAATTGGCCGAAGGGTGGACTGTGGAGCTCGATCCTGAAATCCACAAAACGCTTAACGAGCGCACCGACCGTACTTGGCCCACCACCTGGTTTGTTCCAAGATTAACCGATAAGCCGGCTTTCAAAGATGTCTATTCAGTAATGAATAACTGGGGAGCCAACCATGGCGCCATCAGCTACGGGCACATCGGACAGGACTTGATAACACTGGCATCCATCCTTCGCATCCCGGTGTGTATGCACAATGTGGAAGAAGATGAAATATTCCGCCCTGCAGCATGGAATGCATTGGGAATGGATAAAGAAGGCGCCGATTATCGTGCCTGTGCAAACTTCGGTCCGGTTTACAAATGACATCTCACAACCAATAATGTACCGATGAAGACCAACAGGTTAAATACCAAGCCGGCGGTTATTGAGAAGAAGTACATCGTTCCCTTTGTCCTTATCACCAGCCTGTTCGCGCTGTGGGGATTTGCCAATGACATCACCAATCCGATGGTGGCGGCGCTTTGATGCCTCCCCTGCAAGGCTCTATTATCGATTTGGGAACCGTAGCGGGGCTGCCTGCCGTGAACGTATCGTTTATTTTGCCTTTCATTTGTTTCGCTGTGATCTGCGTTTACGGCGCAAGAACAAACAGAAGGAGAATTGTGGGTTAAGACCGGTTCTGCATCAACGCCCATCAATCGGAAGATATGTGAAAGTTGAGTATGTTACAAAGCATAGTAAAAAATTATTAAAAAGTGGCAGATATACACTACTTTTGTATATTTATCCTGAATTAATTAAAACATTCAAAGTAATGAAAAAACTGTTCTTTTTATCCATTATTACAGCCGCTCTTTTAGCATCTTGTAACACAGGCCCTGCAAAAGAAAAAACGACTGGAACTTTTCAACCCCTCGAGACCGTAGTGCCTGCCCGTCCTGCCGGACAAAAGCATGTTTTGGGATTGACAACGCCAAAAATCGACACGGTTCGCGTAGGATTCATCGGACTGGGAATGCGCGGGCCGGGCGCCGTAGAACGATTCACTCACATTCCGGAAACGAAAATCGTTGCCCTTTGTGATTTACATGCCGACAGAGTTGAAAAATCTCAACAAATTCTCGACAAAGCAGGGCTGCCCCGCGCTGCAGCATATAGTGGAAGCGAAGAGGCCTGGAAAGAACTTTGTCAGAGAGACGACATCGACCTGGTTTATATCGCGACAGACTGGAAACACCATGCTCAAATGATGATCTACGCAATGGAGCAGGGGAAGCATGTAGCTTGTGAAGTACCGGCCGCCATGACGTTAGAAGAGATATGGGATGTTGTCAACACAGCAGAACGTACTCAAAAACACTGCATGCAATTGGAGAACTGCGTCTATGATTTCTTTGAACTCACCACGCTCAACATGGCTCAACAAGGTGTTTTTGGAGATATCCTCTACGCCGAAGGCGCTTACATCCACCAACTGGAAGATTTCTGGGAGTCTTACGAAGGCGACTGGCGCATGGAATACAACAAAACACACCGGGGAGATGTTTATGCTACCCATGGGATGGGGCCTGCCTGCCAGGTTCTGGATATCCATCGGGGCGACAAAATGAACTACCTGGTTGCCATGGATAGCAAACCGGTCAGCATCCCGGCTTTCCTGAAGGAAAAGCGCGGTGAAGAGGTGACCGACTTCCAAAACGGACAGCACACCATGACAATGATCCGTACCGAAAACGGAAAAACGCTCCACATCCAACACGATGTTGCTTCTCCCCGTCCTTACAGCCGTATGTACCAGGTGCAAGGGACAAAAGGATTTGCGAACAAATATCCGAATGAAGGCTATGCCCTGAAAGCTGATGCCGTTGAAACTGGAAGCGTTCCCAGTCACGAAAATTTGTCTGCACACGAGTATGTGTCGGATGAAGTGAAAAAAGCACTGATGGACAAATACAAACATCCGATCCAAATCGAACTCGAAGAGACCGCGAAAAAAGTGGGCGGACACGGCGGGATGGACTTTATCATGGATTATCGCCTGATTTACTGCTTGAGAAACGGGCTTCCACTCGATATGGATGTATATGACCTGGCAGAATGGTGCTGTATGGGGCCGCTGACAGCCCTTTCGCTCGAAAACAACTCCGCTCCGGTAGCAATTCCCGACTTCACCCGCGGGCACTGGAACGATATAAAGGGATTCAGGCATGCGTTTGTTGGCAAATAATACTTATATCTGCTTACTCTTTGCCATCCTGATGCTCTGCACAGGGTGTGTCTCAACAAAACCGGGTTTCACGTTGAACGTGAAACCCGGTACAAAAGAAGACGCTTCGGTTGCGGCAGTCAAGCTGGTCGGGCAGCTGCAATCGCGAAAAGGGACCGCGCCCATTATCATTACTATTCCGAAAGGGCGGTACGATTTTTATCCCGACAGCGCTTTTGTGCGTGAATATTACATCTCGAATCACGATCAGGACAACCCCAAAAAGGTGGGCTTCGCGCTTGAAGGCCTGCAAAACGTAACCATTGACGGGCAAGGTTCGGAGTTTATTTTCCACGGACGTATGATCCCTTTCGCTATCCTGAAAGGCCGAAACATCACACTGAAGAACTTCTCCATCGACTTTGAACTTCCGGCCTTACGCCAGCTCAACATCCTGGAGGTGAATGTCGGTAACAATGAACTGCTTGCCGAAATTTACCCTCAGGGGAACTACCGCATCGATAACGAACAGCTGGTCCTTTTGGGAGAAGGATATGAGGTTATCCCGCGAGGCTCCATGGCATTCCGGTCCGACAAACGTCTAACGTACATGCGCAGTGACGTGGGTTTTAATCCGCAATCGGTTACGGAAGTGTCACCCAATGTTTTACGCATCAAGGGGTGGAACGAGGTGAAAAAAACATCCCCGGATGAACGTTATGTATTGCGTTCGTGGTATCGCCCCACACCCGGTATTTTCATAAGCGAATGTACCAATACTGTTTTAGAAAACGTAAAAGTACATTACGCCGAAGGGATGGGCATGCTGGCACAGATGAGTGAAAACATTACATTAGACGGGTTCTCGGTTTGCCTGAAAGGTGCAGAGGACCCCCGTTTTTTCACTACCCAGGCCGACGCGACGCATTTTTCGGCGTGCAAAGGTGTGATTATCTCAAAAAACGGACTTTATGAAGGGATGGCCGATGACGCCATAAACATACACGGAACTTACCTGCGCATCACCCGCCGCGTAAACGACAATACACTGCAAGCCCGCTACATGCATCCGCAATCGTGGGGTTTCAAATGGGGAGAAACGGGCGACAGCATACAGTTTGTGGAATCGGAGAAGATGGAATTGGCAGGCAATCACGTCAACACCATTGCATCAATTAAAGCTATCGACAAACCTACCGAATTTGGTGCAAAAGAGTTTGAAATAACATTTGCCGACGCACTTCCACAGGAAATTTCCGAAACCGGAAAATTCGGGATCGAAAACCTGACACAAACTCCCGAAGTGATTTTCTCCAACAACATTATTCGCAACAACCGTGCACGCGGTGCGCTGTTCAGCACGCCCAGGCGTGTGGTTTGCGAAAACAACCTCTTCGATCATACCCACGGAACGGCTATCCTGCTTTGCGGCGACTGTAACGGCTGGTACGAGACCGGTGCTTGCAAAGAGGTGATCATAAGAAACAACAGGTTTATCAACGCACTTACGGCAACCTACCAGTTTACAAATGCCATTATCTCCATCTACCCCGAGATACCCAACCTCAAGGAACAACAGCAGTTTTTCCATTCGGGTATCGTCATCGAAGACAATACGTTTGAAACATTCGACCGCCCTCTCGTTTACGCCAAGTCAACCAACGGACTGATTTTCCGTAACAACACCGTTACCTGCAATACCGAGTTTGAACCGTTCCACTGGAATAAATACCCGTTTTTCTTTGAACGAGTTGACAACATCCTTATCGAAAACAATCGCTTCGAAAACGGATGGGATCCGGAAAAGGAGATAAAGACGGAGCTCTCAACAAGCGATGCGGTTACGGTTAGATGATTTACCTATTTTATTAACAATCGGTTGTTGTCTGCCACCATCCGGGCCACGGTCGATAATACATCTAAGGTGAAAGTCTCCGATTATGCCGTGTCTGGAAAACAGAACGGGAAAAAATAACAGCAGAAGACGTTTATGTTTTGATGACGTTGAAATCGGGACAGAAAGCGAAACCGGAATTTATTGCATTCGCTTAATGATACTGTAAGACTCCACGATACCCAACTCGCCGGCTTTGCGGAGGTCGTCTAATCCGAGGGCAGTCTCGCCAATCGATAACCGCGACAATCCGCGGTTGAAATAGGCTTCGGCAAACTGCGGCTCAATCTTCAACGCTTTGCTGTAACTGTCTATCGCTGCACGATAGTCTTTTTCCAGGCTGTAGATCTCAGCCATATTGTAGTATGCGAAAATAAAATCGGGATCAAGGCGCAAGACCGTTTCATAATCCTTTAAAATAGCATCGTACCTGAACGACTTCGTTGAAACTTCGGGTATTTTCGCCCTGGCAATTCCCGGCAGCTCTTTCAGCCTGTCGGCCGGACTTACGCCCACCGGAGATTCTTGAGTAACCGCTTCGGGGGGAAGCAGGGGATCAAGTTCTAATTGCTTCGACATGATTACCGCCCGTACAAAATAAGGCTGCAAAAAATCGGGCTGCAGCTCAATAGCCTTATTGATGTCCTTCAGCGCGTTTTCATAATCCTGAACCAGCATAAAATCCATTCCCCGCCCGAAATAGAGTTTGGCATCGTTTGGCCTTTGCACCAGCAACCGCGAAAAATTATCAATGGAGCGGAAATGCGTTTGTACCTGCATTTCGTTCAGTGGAGCTTCGTTGTTAACAGCCTTAAGTTTCCAGTTCAGGTTCAACATACGATTTGCTTTTTCCATCGACTTGGAAAAATAGACCGGACGATTCACTTCAAACCCTTTGTCGTAATAGGTCAACACAAATTTAGGCTCCAGCGTTACTTTCGTATTCAGGTCCTGCACCCGGCCGCGCGACTCGCGCTGGTATTTGCTTTGGCTCTTCTGCGACGCTTCCTTGTCGGCAACCACCAAAAGGTTGAATTTATCTATGTCTTTATCCGTCTCTTCGCGTGTATCTTTCGATTCTGAAGCCCGCTTTCTCCCATCCGCCGCATCGGTTGTGGCCTGTTTTTTGGCCTTGGCCTCTTCGTTGCGTGCAGCCAGGTAATCGTGTTCCGCCCCGCGCAAATCATTCAACTGGCGTTTCATCTCAGCACGCATATAATATCCCGTGAAAAAATCGGGATGCTCATTGAGCACAACGTTCAAATCCTGTATAGCGCTCACATTGTCTCCTATCTCAGCGTGCAACGTCGCTCTGTTTATGTAAGCCATCATGTTATCGGGCTCGATCTCGATCACTTTATCAAAGTCCTTGATTGCCCGGTTGTTATCAGCCACCTGGGCACGCAGCAAACCACGGTTAAACAGGGCAATCAGATTATTCCCATCCATTTCAATCACTCTATCGTAATCGGCCATCGCTCCCCGGAGGTCGTTCAGGTTGTATTTTACCAACCCCCGATTGATGTAATTTCCGGTAAAATACGGGTCAAGCCTGATGGCCTCATCCAGATCGGCAAGCGCCTTGTTGTAATCTTTCAGCTGAAACTGCAGCACTCCGCGTGCAGAAAAAGATTGTGCCGTATATGGATCAATTTCGATGGCCTTATCGTAATCAGCCAAAGCCTTCAGCGTATCTTTTTGCTCCAGGTACATTTGTCCGCGGGTGAGATATCCAGGCACATAATCGGGGAAACGGCGCAGCAGCACTTCGAAAAACTTCTCCGCCACCTCATAATGCTTCAATTCAACATTCACGATAGCCATATTTACCAGTGTGAGCCTGTCCTCGGGAAAAAACTCCAGGCTCCGCTGATAATCGGCAGCCGCCAATTCATATTTTTCCTGATTCTGCCGGGCCGCACCGCGAAGCTGATAAGCTGCCGTATAGTAAGGATTTCGTTCAATACAGAGATTCGCATCTTCTTCGGCACCTTTAAAATCGTCGAGCATAAATTTCGACATTGCTCTAAAATAGTACGGGTCAGCCAGATATGACTTCGCACCGATTACCTGATTAAAGTACTGTATCGCCAGCACATAATCTTCGAAGTAAAGGGCATTTTTCCCGATCATCATCACTCTGTCGGTATTCACTTGCGAAAAAACCGAAAGTGCGGATAAAAATATGCAAACAGATATAATTATTTTTCTCATTTATATTGTAATTCTTTTTACTGGGTTGACCGTTAGAGTCCGCTTGCCGTTATCGGCCTCGGTGATGTAAACTTTTACGACGTTATCGGGAAGGAGCGGCTCCACCAATTCCGGCCATTCGATAAAACAGAGGTTTCCGCTGTAGAAATAGTCTTCGTAACCGAAATCGAACACTTCTTCCAGTTTATTGATGCGATAAAAATCGAAATGATAAATGGAATTCCCTTTGCTGTCCCTGTATTCGTTGACAATAGCGAATGTGGGGCTGGCAATAGTTTCCAACACACCCAACTCTTCGCAAACGGCTTTAATGAACGTGGTTTTACCGGCACCCATCGCGCCATAGAAAGCAAAAACTTTTTCGTCCCCTATTTCGGCGATAAATTGTCCGGCCGCCTTATTTATCCCGGAGATATCGTTTATTATTAGCTGCATATTCTTCTTCACTTAGCTTGTAACGTCACTAGCGGGACAATCATCTCTTCCATTGAAATTCCGCCGTGCTGAAACGTATTTTCGTAATACGAAACATAGTGGTTGAAATTATTCGGATATACAAAGAAATCATCCCCAAGAGCAAAAATGTACCTCGTACTGATGTTTGGCGAAGGCAAACCCACTTTTTCGGGCTGAGTAACACAGAAGACCTTTTTGGGGTCGTACGACAGGTTCCTTCCCACTTTATAACGCAAATTGGTATTGGTACTTTTTTCGCCCATCACTTTTTGCGGATGATGCACACGGATCGTTCCGTGGTCGGCAGTAAGGATCACCCTGTAGCTTTTTTCCGATATCTTTTTCAACAGTTCCAATAAAGGCGAATGCCGGAACCACGAGCGCGTAAGCGACCGGTAAGCCGATTCATCGGGAGCCAGCTCGCGGATCATTTTCGATTCGGTCCGTGCATGCGAAAACATATCGATAAAATTAAAAACCACTACATTCAGGTCGTTGTGCTCCAATTCCGTGAAATTTTGCAAAAGCTTCTCACCTTCGGCATTTGAGTTTATCTTGTTGTACGAAAATTTCTCCTTTCGCCTGCACCTTTCCAGTTGCGAGCGGATAAGCGGTTCTTCCGACAAATTTTTACCCTCATCCTCATCTTCACCCACCCACAACCCGGGAAACATTTTCGTCATCTGCAACGGGGTTAATCCTGAAAAAACAGCGTTACGCGCGTATTGGGTTGCCGTGGGTAAAATGCTGAAACAGGTATCTTCAGAATAGGTGAAAAACTCTGAAACAAGGTCTTTGACGGCCTGCCATTGGTCGAACCGGAAATTATCGATCAAGATGAAAAAGAGCTTTTCTCCCCTATCCAGTACCGGGAAAACCCGGTTTTTAAACACTTCGTGGCTCAACAATGGCCGGGGTTCGGTTACCGACAACCATCTCTCGTAATTTTGTTTTACAAATTTGCCAAATTCACCGTTCGCTTCCGATTTTTGCATCGTCAGCAACTCCTGCAGCGGATGTTGGGACCGGGCGAATTCAATTTCCCAAAAAACAAGCTTCTTATACAATTCCGTCCAATCTTCTGCCGTCCGGCAATCGTTAATATCGCTGCTCAACCGGCTGAATTCTTCCCTATAATGAGTGGTGTTTGTTTCGCTGATTATTTCGTTTCTCTCCAGATTTTTTTTAATGGCCATCAAGATCTGATGAGGATTGACCGGTTTGATCAGGTAATCGGCGATTTTTTTACCGATAGCCTTTTCCATGATACCCTCATCCTCGCTTTTTGTGATCATCACTACCGGAATGGCAGGATGAGAAGCATATATTTCGGAGAGCGTTTCCAAGCCCGACAATCCGGGCATGTGCTCATCTAAAAAAATGATATCGTAAGCCGATGTCCGGCACTTTTCAATGGCATCGCGGCCGCTGTTCACGGGATCAACCCCATACCCTTTCTCTTCCAAAAAAAGGATATACGGCCTGAGTAAATCAATCTCGTCGTCTGCCCAGAGAATGTGCGCTTTTTTCATTTTCTCCTTTAAATGATTTGCCAACTGAAAATTAAACAAAAATATGCATTTATTGCCTATCTCACAATCATTTTTTGCTTTTTTAGGAGTATATTCCGCATCGAAAATCTTTATTAATAAAACTCATTCTTAGAAACTGTTTCTTATTTTCAGCAATTATGCTTATCTTTGTCAGGATACATCCATCATCCATTTATATATCGAAATGAGAAAGACAAATCTATTTGTATTCGCCGTGTTTATTGTTTTCGCTTCCTGCCGCACGCAAGGCAACGAAAAAATTTTCAACGGTAAAGATTTATCGAACTGGAACTTCGTAGTGGAGAACAACGCTGTTCCCGGTGATCAAGTGTATGCGGTAAAAGATGGCCTGATCTCTATAAAGGGAGAGCCGCTGGGTTATATGTACACAAAAGAGAAGTACGCCAATTACACCCTGGAACTGGAATACCGCTGGGCCGGGGAAGCAGGCAACAGCGGGATTTTTATTCTGATCGAGGATCCCGGGAATCCATTCCCTACAGGCATTGAAGTACAATTGGCGGCAGGCAAGGCAGGCGACTTTGTATTGCTCGCCGGTTCCGACATGAAGGAGTACACGCTTCCCGAAGGTGTAACAGAACGTCCTAAATTCCCGGTAATCCAAAAAAGACAGCCATCGAGTGAAAATCCAACCGGTGAATGGAATAAAGTAAAAATCACCGTTCAGGATGGAATAATAGACGTTTTTGTGAACGATGTTCACCAAAACTCGGGAACCGGTTTAGTTAAAGAAGGAAACATCGGGTTACAGAGCGAGGGAAGCGGAATTTTGTTCCGGAACTTAGTCCTGACAAAGACATAACCTCTGCGGATCCGATTATAAAACCACAATACTAACTTTTAAATCTCTATGTTATGTTAATTACAGAAAAAGCTCAACAGTTTATCAATAAGGAAGATAAATATGGAGCACACAATTATCATCCGCTACCCGTTGTATTATCCAGGGGGAAGGGCGTTTATCTCTGGGATGTCGATGGCAAAAAATACTTCGACTTCCTTTCTGCTTATTCAGCAGTGAATCAAGGGCATTGCCATCCTAAAATTGTAAAAGCGCTAACCGGACAGGCAGAGACCTTGTGCCTCACCTCGCGCGCATTTTACAACGATTGCCTCGGTCCGTACGAAGAGTTTGTACATCACTATTTCGGTTACGACAAGATGTTGCCTATGAATTCGGGTGCCGAAGCCGTTGAAACGGGGTTGAAACTCGCCCGTAAATGGGGTTACCTGAAGAAAGGGATTCCCGAAAACGAGGCTATTGTTGTTGCTTGTGAAGGGAATTTTCACGGACGCACCATTACTATCGTCTCCCTTTCTACCGACAGTGAAGCCCGCGCCGATTATGGCCCATACACACCGGGGATTGAAACAATTCCGTACAACGATGTGGATGCCGTTCAGAAAATTTTCGAAGAAAAGGGCGATAAGATTGCCGGATTTCTCGTTGAACCTATTCAGGGCGAAGCGGGCGTTTTTGTTCCCGATGACGGGTACCTGAAAGCGTGCAAGCATCTCTGCGAACAACACAACATCCTGTTTATCGCCGACGAAGTACAAACCGGCATTGCCCGTACAGGAAAACTGTTGTGTTGCGACCACGAAGGCATCCGCCCCGACATTGTCATTTTAGGCAAAGCTATCTCCGGCGGTGTTCTGCCGGTTTCCGCGGTGCTCGCGGACAACGAGATCATGATGACCATCAAACCCGGCCAGCACGGATCTACTTTCGGCGGATTTCCACTCGCCTGTAAAGTGGCCATAGCGGCATTGGAAGTGGTGAAAGAGGAAAAATTGGCAGAAAAAGCCGAGCAGTTAGGGGAAATTTTCCGCGACGAGATGAGGAAGCTTAACAGTCCGTTTGTAAAACAGATCCGGGGAAAAGGATTGCTCAATGCTATTGTCATTGAGCCTCATAACGGAAAGGAAGCCTGGGATGTTTGTCTGAAAATGGCCGAGAACGGCTTGCTGGCAAAACCAACGCATCAACACATTATCCGCTTTGCTCCTCCGCTGGTAATCACGGAAGAAGAATTGAGGGAAGCTATTGAGATCATTAAGAAATCGATAAAAACGCTCGAGTAAAAAATCTTCACCTTCAAAAAGTTTCTTAGCGATATGCAAACAACTTCAAGAATATTGATGGTCCGTCCGGCGCGATTCGCTTTTAACGAAGAGACGGCAAAGAACAACTATTTCCAGCAAAAGACAGAGCAGGAGAAAGTGGCGGAAAAAGCGCTGGATGAATTTGACGCTTTTGTAAATTTACTCCGGAGAAACGATGTGGATGTCATTGTGATGCAGGACACGGAAGAACCCTGGACACCCGATTCCATATTTCCCAATAACTGGTTTTCTTCTCACATTTCGGGAGAGCTGGTCCTTTATCCCATGTTTGCAGAAAATCGCCGTCAGGAAAGAAAGCCCCACATTCTGGACTTCCTACGCCGGAAAATGAATCACCCCAAACTTATCGATCTCACATCGTGGGAGGGAAAGGGGGAGTTCCTGGAAGGTACGGGAAGCATGATTTTCGATCGCGATAAACGGATCGCTTATTGCTGCCGCTCGCCGCGTTCATCGGAAAAAGTATTGCAGGATTTCTGCTCGCGGATGAATTTTGATGCGGTAGTATTTGATGCTGTTGATAAAAACGGTAACCTTATCTACCATACGAACGTGATGATGGAAGTAGGGACACAGGTTGCCGTTATATGTCTTGAATCGATAAAAGAGGAAGAGGAACGTAAAAAAGTGGCATCGAGATTGACCACAACCGGAAAAGTTATCGTGGAGATTTCGCCGGACCAGGTGGAACATTTTGCCGGGAACATGCTGGAGTTGAAAAGCCGCAACGGGGCCCCCCTGATGATCATGTCGGCTACCGCCCGTAAGGCACTGACGACACAGCAGGAAAAGATCATTTCCACCTACAATAAAATCCTTTCTCCCGAACTTGCCACCATCGAAACCAACGGTGGCGGCTCTGCCCGATGCATGATTGCTGAGCTGTTTTATTGATGAGGCGTAAATTTTATTGATAAAATTAATATATTCACATTTTTTTATTTTCTTTGTAACAAAATGGAATATTAACCTTTTAATAAATCAGCATTATGTCATTTAGATCAGAACTAAAAGATTTCTTGATGCGCGGCAGCGTGGTTGACATGGCCGTGGGTATCGTTATCGGAGCCGCTTTCGGCAAAATCGTAACATCTTTTGTTAACGATATCCTGATGCCGCCTATCGCATTGATCTCAGATCAGGGACAATTCGCAGACCTGAAGCTTGTTTTGAGGCAGGATCCTGTTGTTACCTGGAATTACGGCGCTTTCATTCAGACGATCGTCGATTTCGTAATCATAGGCACAGCTATTTTCCTCGTTATCAAGGCGATGAATGCCCTGAAACGGAAAAAAGAGGAAGCACCTGCTCCTGCTCCCGCACCGACAAAAGAGGAGGTGTTGTTGACAGAGATCCGCGATCTGTTGAAAAACAAGTAAGAAGATTCAAACCGTCGGGCCGGTATCCGGTCAGACGGTTTTTTTACTGCATCTCCGTCAGGTATTTCCAATAACGGCGAGGCATATGTTGGCGTTGCAGCTTAAGGTTGATGCGCTCTTTTATCGTAATGCTCTTAAAATACTCTCTCCACATTTCCTGAAAAGAGGCTTCTTCGCCGGATAACTTTTCCTCGTCAAGTCCCCCTGTTTTTAAGTCCGGGAGATCTTTCTGTGCAAATGAGACTTCTGCAACCGAGCGCGTATCATAATATAACCCGATATTACGGTTTGTGTCGTAAATGATCCACGGCTGGCCGGCATAACGCGATTTGAAATGCGGTGCAATCAATGAAAGCACATTGTAACGCGGCGAGACTGGCGCGAACCAGATGCCGTCGGCCGTCTCCTGAAACCGCACGAACTGGATCAACCTGCGGGCATCGTTTGCCACTTTCTGCGCAATATCCTTGATGCGAAGCACATCGTCGTCACCAAAATTCATCTCTATTCCCTGCGGATGATCGATGTTCTTGCGGATATAGCGGAAAAGCAGCATCTCCGCCTCAGGCAACTCAGACAACCAAACGCTCAACATCATGTTTTGTGCGAATTTCGACAATTTTTTCTCCAATCCCTTCCACACACGTCCCGACTTTTCCTTTTCGGTACACACATAATACTGTTCATCGACAAACAGAGGCTTTTGATCGGATTCCGAAAGGATCCGGTCGGGGAACTTCTTCTTCTCATACGCGAAGAAAACGCAGGAGAGAAGCCCGTCGAAAGTTTTATCGTAAGTAAAAAGAATCATCATATTACAAATTCTGTTTACAGTGATGAAATAGTCAAATCCCCAACACTTTTTCCAGCTTCAACCATCATCTTACTTTTATAGAGATTTTTGAAGACCGAAATCTCAAACACCGTAGCAAACCCATTGTCCAGCACACACCTAATCTGATCTATTTCAGAAGTAACGGGACACATAGAATCTCCCCGATGGCAAATGTACAATAACTTTTACATTGGAAAACACTTCTTTCACGGCATTATATCCGGCATTGTTCAAATTAGCGTGATTTTTCATATTTACGGGTGCCTTACCCTCTTCCCAAGATTATTCGCACAGAATTTCCGTCAGATTGCACCATCCCCAGCCGGAATGTCGTGCCTTACCCTCTTCCCAAGATTATTCGCACAGAATGCTTTTGCCCGCAGGTTCCCCTTATTGCACCAGCCCTCAATGATATGGGCGAAAATATAGGCGTTTAAAGAAACTCAAAAGCAAAGGCAGGGATATCTCAAAAATATACTGTATGTTTCTCCGCACTCAGTCCACCCAGTATACCCCAGCCACTATTTATATTAGAATGTATCTGTATGGCTTCCGTATAAGCATCCTGGTCTGTTATTCGATAAAGCATCACGGACTTGAGATAGTAATACAAATCGCGTGTAATAGACTGCAACTCAATGACTGCATGAGGGTGCTCCCCATATCTTAAATGAGTCTCTACCGAGAAAGTATATTCTTTGCCGTTAAACAAATGGTCATCAAATATATTGGAAAAGTGAGCAACCCATCCACCATAGCCCCGCGTCAACTGTTCGTCCATGAAAATGACATCAGACGAAGTGTAAATATCACTATATTGTAATATTACCTCTGAACTACCTCCCCTTTTATCGTGCGCAATACTTCTCACTTTTAAACGATAGTAATTACGTTCATCACCCGGATCCGTCAGACGAAGTGTAATGTGCGCCACCGTATCCTGCGATATATCGGACAGAGGACCTTCACCTATATATTCTTTTTTATAATATTTCTCACAGCCCAGTATCTCCAGTAGTTGAACATTAGGGACAATCGTCTCTGCTGAAACGGATTCCAAATCCTCCGCCTTAACACGCAATGTAATGCGATCACCACTCCGGGGCATATAATCACTTGTGAAATTGTAATGCAAAGGATCGTAACGCATGGTATATTTTTCCTGTTCGTTGACAACCAGTTCCACTTCAGCTTCTGATAAGACGGCTTTTTCATAAAAAGGATCGGGATGTGCCTCATATTCCCAATAATCTATATAATTCAAAGCAGGTACTTCCGTGAACAGGTACGCACGAGAAATTGCTGCCGTGAAAACTGTATCTGGAACGGCCAGGGCATTAACCGTAATACCTTGCAAACCATTTTCACTCCCTTGAAAGTCTATCATATGCTCACAACCAGGCATCAAGAGAATGACCATACATCCCATTATTTTTCTGAAGTCCATTGCATCAAAATTCTAAAGTATAATTCAATGAAGGCATAAAGGGAAATACGCAAATCCCTTTTAGCACCGTCTTATTTTTCTCGTACCCGATATAAACGTCCGATACATTCTGCCTGTTATAAAGATTGTAAACTGTTAGCCCCAGCACGCTTTTTCCTCTTTGATGCTTCACGGAATAGTTGACGCTGACATCCAAACGGTGGATATCCGGGAGTTTGTAGTCATTACGTTCCGAGTAAGTATAAAAGCGGGAAAACTTACGGAGGTAAGCCACCCCGTCAGGACCATCCCCATACCGGTCACCCCCCAAATAAGAATCACCGGAAGAGAGTTGTCCGTAAGGGTCGTATTCATCCAGTTTCCCGCCATATATGGCAGTCGTGGAGAGCACACCCCGTCTGCCGGTCTGATAGGTCCATGCTGTCGATACATCCCAATGCGTGTTAAAACGATGCGACACCACAACATTTATATTATTACGGCGGTCATTTCCTGCATAAAACTCCCGTCCACCGCTTATTTCTTGTCCTATACGGTCATACTTTCTCAATGACTTGGACCATGTATAACCTATCCATCCGGTAGTATTTCCCTTTTTTTTCTGCAACAGCAACTCCATGCCGTAGGCACGTCCTTTGCCCAGTGCAATCATCTCCTGCCAGTCGCCCGAAGAGGTCATATAGGAAACGCCTTCACGATAATCCATCACATTATCCATCATTTTGTAATATCCTTCTATCGAAAAATTGACTTTCTCCTTTATAGTGTAGTTGTAGCCTAATGCCCATTGGTCTGCTTTCATCAGCGGTACCTTCCGGGTTATGGGCACCCAGATGTCGGAGGGCATTATCAAGTTACTACTGCTTAGCAGATGGATACCTTGCGTCATGCGGGCGTAAGAAATTTTGAGCGCCATATCATTTGTCAACAAATAACGTAATGAAGTCCGGGGTTCGATCGAATGGAATGTTTTTCCTTTTACCGGAAACAATGTATAGCGCAATCCTACATTCATTTTCCACCGTTTCGCCGGCATCCAGTCATCTTCCACGTAAAGGGCCATAGTCTTCAGGTTTTGCCTCTCTCCTAACAACGTGTCCATCAACTGTTCTGTCTCAAGATACTGATTGTTTTGCCATACCTTTGTGTATGTCCATTTATAAACATCTACAATAGGCATGAAGTTCTGCAATGATATTTTAGCTCCCCAGCGAAGGTCGTACCGTACTTGTGGTACGTAATGGAAATCTACCGTCAAAGCAATATCATCGATGTCGGAATGATATTGGGCATACGAATTTTCATCATACTGCCGCATTAATATCTCCGTAGGGGAGTCTGTGACGTCATCTTTCCGGTTATGGGTTTCAGATGCTATTTTGAGTCGGTATTTATATTGACTGTAGCTTAAATTCGTATTGGCCGAGAGATGTTCATTCTCCACATGTGTCCAGAAGAGGCTCGAAACAATGTTTCCCCACGTGTTATCAGTAGAATTTGCTTTCCAGTTGTCGTAGTTGTATATACGGGTACCATTCGAACTATCTTCATAAAGTTTGTATTGTTGTCTGCTGTCCGTGGGCGCCGAATTGTATACATCCCTTCCGAGGTAAAAGACAGCGGAGATTTTGTCCTTGACCGAGAACTTATGTGTCAGCTTCGCATTGATGTCATAGTAATTCATATACGAGTAGGGACGAAGAGCATCGGGCTTGTCATACACCCTTTCCAGTAAAGGCTGTACGATAACGTCAAAATAGGATAAACGCGCCGCCACGTTGAACGAAGTAGTACCCTTATGGATTGGGCCTTCTAAATGTACCCTCGACGATAGCATTCCAAAGCCCGCAGCCCCGTGATAGTTCTCAAAATCGCCTTCTTTCACGCCGATATCCAACACACAGGAAAGACGTGCACCGTACCGGGCAGGGAAAGCGCCCTTGTAAAAAATAATGTTTTCTATCATATCTGCATTGAGCGCAGAGACAAAGCCTTTCAGATGCTCGGAATTATAAAGTGTGGAACCGTCTAACGTAATCAGGTTCTGATCGTAATTTCCGCCCCGTACAAAGATTCCGGCATTGCCGTCGCCGGCCGATTGTACTCCGGGTAAGCGCTGCAATGCCTTCATTACGTCCAACTCGCCGAACAAGGTAGGCAACGCTTTGACTTGTGCCGCCGTTAATTCCATGGCACTCATCTGCGAATTATTAACTCCGAAATCACGCCTGGCTCCATATACCTGAACATCAGGCAACCGGTTGTCCTGAATCATTTCCACAACGAACAACGTATCTCGTTCCGGCGCCAGAAAGCGTGTCTGCGTGGCATATCCCACATAACTGAAAGTCAACTCCACCGGCTTATGTATCGGAAAACGAAAACTAAAGAATCCTGCCTTATCCGTCGTTTGTCCATATCTGCCGGATTCAGAATAGACATTGGCACCCTGCAACGCTGCACCGGATGTGGTATCTTTCATATATCCGCTGACGGTAACTGTTTGTGCACTAAGTTGTAAACTGCACAAAAAGAACAACCCTGTGGTGAAAACTCCCAGTTTCATTGTTATTTAGAGTCAGTCCTTACTCCTTATTCCCTTTTTAAAACAGTATCTTCACGCCTGCCATACCACAACCTGCACTACCCGCGCCAACTTCGGCAAAGAGAGCCAGATGTTGCATGAAATTCCATTCCACACCTATCGGCATTGCTTGCCAGACTATACACTTATCTCTTTCCATAGTGGCGGAAGATAAATTCATATACTCAGAAGAAACGTCGAAAATATCCATCTTCCCTTTCTCCACCGACATGATCCCTACACCTATGCGTGAGTAAAAAGAAAATTGTTTCAGGCGAAGCCATGAATACTTACCGGTAACCATCAACGTATGGCATGTATTCTTTATTTCAGCCAACGGTACGGACGATCCCAAAACAACATCCCGCTTCACTGTATTGTGAGAGTAAGAAAGTCCTATCGCCAAAGGATCGGAAACGTGGAACAGATAACCCACATTTATTGTCTCTGAAAATCTTTTGTTGTCAGTGGAATACGGGGCATTCACCATTACATCAACCGGAAGATCCGGCTCTGGAATAGATGCTATCGGCGCAAAACCATAACCAACAAATAGTTCATGCTTTGAGGCACTCTCTTGAGCATATAGCCCCCCTGCCAAGAGGATAACGAACAATAGAGATAAATAATACTTCATAATAACAAAATTGTAGAATATCAATCTATAACTCGACAATAGGTTCAAACCAATAACTTGCCAACATCTCTCCACCGGACAAATGCAAGTTGTAAGATACTTCATAAATTCCGGACGCATTAAATGAAATAGTCGCTATTGTTCCTGAGATCGTAACATTCGCTTTAGTTCCTATTACATCCTCACCTTTTCCATCTTCCACAATCCAAGTAGGCAGGACATAACTTCCAAAAGGTAAATCACCGGGATATTTCACAGAGTATGTGCTACTAACGCCTACACGGGTTGTTCCGGTCCCATTACTACATTGCAATGATTCATAAACAACATCATGCCTACAATAAAATCTCTTATCCATATTTGAATAGGGACCATATCCCGGTGCATGCCGCATTAAAGGAGCCCTACCCCATTTAGATTCATACATCCCTGAAATTGATGAAACGACAGCAGAATGATCCGACTGATAATAAAAAATCTTTTGGGTCTTACTCTCTTCTGTACTTGAATAGTAATCTCTTGACCAGTATTTACTAATATTATCATTTAGACTGTTAACAGTAGCGTTAAGCCAGCAAGTTTGTCCTCCTTGTGACATATTCCAAGCATAACTATGACAATTATAAGTCTGGGTAGCGCTTGCCAAATAAGTAGCATTGGGATATGTTGAAGTATAATAAGAATTGGCTTCAGCTATTTCGGCTGCAGACATCTCTGCAAGTATGATGGCTTCAATTGTCTTCCCACACTTCGTATATAGTGTAATATAACTATCTGCATAAATATTCATGGATAATAATACCATCCAGAAACTGAATAGATGTGTCTTCATAATTATTACTTATTAATGATTTGTGATACTTTTGTATAATCCTCTAATGTATTCACTTCTCCACCCATTTCTACAAATCGAGACAATAATGATTTCTCTTCATTATTTATCTCTTTAGACTTTAATTTTATTTGGGCACCTAACAATAGAGATTTTTTGATCACCTGTAAGCTATATACCTCAGAATTTTGCAGTTTGTCCTCATATTTTTTATATCTCGCTTTTTCTAACCGGGATATGTTCGGTTCCGCATAAAGTGAAGGAACAAGTCGTGAACTCAAAATCAACTCTAAATATCCTATATGCAAAACAGATAATTCATTCTTTGTTGCAGAAAGAGTGATCGCATTTTCTGCAATTTTCCTAACATCTATCCCTTCATAATAAGCAATGAGCCTGTCAGCAGCATCTTCTCGGTTTTGTAATTCGGCAAAACCATTAAACCCATTTATTATGAACTTTATACCTTCTAACTCATTGTTATAAGCTAGATAATTTCCATATAACGGATAATTCATACATGTCTGTATTAAATTATCTGTTGACATACTTTCCAGAATATCCTCCGGTACCTGACAGGCAACTTGCATTTCTTCAAGACTTTGAAATGTTCTCCACACTACAGGATTAGTTACTGAGTCAAAAGAAAAAAAAGCTTCAGCATTCATCGCTCTTACTTCTACTATTTCTCTTGTTCTTACATCTTCGGTCACGCAGTTCGTGTTTTCATTACATGCATATAGCAGCAAAAATGAAAGCATCAGAAATAGAATTCTTTTCATAAATATTAAGATTAGATAAAATTTGTTTCACAAATATAAAAAAACAAACGCTAAATCGAACTATATTTACATTATTTATATATATTTAATCTAAATAAATGTATTGATATATACCTTAATAAGCCTATCATTACATCTATGATGCAATAAGAGGTCACATAATATATATTTTTTGTTAAAGAAAACATTTTGCGTCTGTTCTATCGCGAAACTTTATCGTTTGTCGTTATGAAGTCTGCCCGTACTATGGAAGATAAGGTTACGAAACAGAAAATAAGGATAAGGATTCGTCTTCGCATACGCATTGTCTTTCATTAATTAACAATGAATATTCTCAAAAATCTGATAATCAATGCTCCGGCCGAAACCCTGGATACAGGAATAAATCGTAAGTAAAAAGAATCATCAACTACTCTCCCCAATCGATGGAATACTGCAACAACTCCGCCGCTTGTTTTTTCTGTGTCCGGGAAACCTGGCGGCGGACGTATTGAGGCGTGAGTTCGTTTACTGTCTGCATCGGCAGTTCGCGGCACACGATAAAGTACTGCGCCCGTTTCATTACCACACCCATTTTCTTCAGTTGCACCGAGTTTAACCGCCCGTATCTTCGCGAGGCGAGGATCAGTTTTGCCGATTTCACGCCGATTCCCGGTACACGGAGGATCATTTCGTAGGGTGCAGTGTTTACATCAATAGGGAAGAAGGCAGGATTACGCAGCGCCCAACCCATTTTAGGGTCGATATCCAAGTCAAGGTCGGGATGCGCGTCGTTTACGATTTCATTTGCTTTGAATTCATAAAAGCGCATCAGCCAATCGGCCTGATACAGTCGGTTCTCGCGCACCAACGGCGGTTTGGCCAGCGCAGGCAGACGGTTGTCGCCGGTGTTTATGGGGATATAGCCCGAATAATAGACCCGTTTGAAAGAGGGCCGCTTGTATAACGCTGATGCCAGCGTGAGGATTTGCTTGTCAGAATCCGGTGTAGCACCAATGATGACCTGCGTACTCTGTCCCGCGGGTACAAATTTGGGTGCAGAACGAAATTTCTTCCGGTCTTCCGCGCTTTCCAGCATTCCCTGCTGAATAAAGCGCATGGGAGCAAACACGCTCGGGTAATCTTTTTCGGGTGCAAGCAGCTTCAGGTTCTGTTCCGACGGAATTTCGAGGTTCACGCTCATGCGGTCGGCCAGCACCCCTGCTTGTGCAATCAGTTCGCTGCTTGCTCCGGGGATAGTTTTCATGTGGATGTACCCGTTAAAGCGGTGCACCTCGCGCAACAGTTTTACAACTCGCACCATCTGCTCCATCGTATAATCGGGATTGCGCATTACACCGGAGCTGAGGAAAAGTCCTTCAATGTAGTTCCTCCGGTAAAATTCGATGGTGAGTTCAGCCAGCTCCTCAGCCGTGAAAGCCGTACGCTTCACGTCGTTACTGCGGCGATTGCTGCAATAGGCGCAATCGTAAATACACTGGTTGGTCAGCAGGATCTTGAACAATGAGATACAACGCCCGTCGGGAGTGAAGCTGTGGCAGATGCCCCACCCTGCCGCCGTGCCGATCCCTCCCGGCACATTGTTACGCGAGGTGCCGCTCGATGCGCATGACACGTCGTACTTGGCGGCATCGGCAAGGATTTTTAGTTTTTCGAGCGTTTTGTCGTTCATCTTCCCTGTTGCATGGTTCGTATTGCGTTTACAAAGAAAACAAATAGAAATCAATTCCACGAATTTAAAATCATAAAAATATCTGTCCGGTTGATAATTTTTCAACAATCTGATTTTCAATTATAAAATAATCTTTTCTAAAAATATTTCCTTATTTTTGTAACCGAATTTTGTTTCCTGATGTCTTATGAATGTAAACAAATTATTCACTTTAAAAAATTGTAATTATGGAAGAATTATGGGTGCCAATTATAGCTATTCTTTGTACGATCGGTTTACCGATAGGTTTTGGGATGTATTTAGGGTTAACCTCCATCAGGGCAGAGCATAAGGAACGAATGGATCTTATTCGCCAGGGAATAATTCCTCCCGAGAGAATAAAAAAGAAAGCCAATCCCAACCGGCTTGTATCCCTCAGAAACGGAATTGTGCTTATAGCGCTTGGAATTGGGATAATTGTAGGATTCTTATGTTCGGAATACCTTACCATCGGGCAGGATAATGAATTTTGGATAATTGGAGCAAGCGTTGTCTTCTTTCTCGGTTTGGGGTTTTTGGCCTACTTCCTCGTGACGCAAAAAATGCCGTTAGCTCAACAAAAGGAAGAAACCGATCAGGAATAATCCATTGCGATGAACGAAAATCAGCGTGTGCAACAGGTGCTTTCGGGCAATACTTCCGCGTTCGCGTACTTTGTCGATACCTATCAGGATATGGCGTTTACTATCGCCCACCGGATTTGCGGCAACGTGCAGGATGCGGAAGATGTCGTGCAGGAGAGCTTCGTAAAAGTATATCGTAACCTGCACACATTCAGGAATGAAAGTAAATTTTCGTCGTGGCTTTATCGTATTGTTTACAACACGGCAATCACACAATCCAGAACAAAATTGTGGTTATACGATCAGGAGAGTTCACTTTCAGACGTTCAGGAGGTATCGGATTTCGATACCGAAACACAAATTACGGATTCCGAGAGAACAGAAACAGTGGCTAATGTGTTAAGAAAAATGCCTGCAGGCGAAGCGCTGCTGCTTACATTGTACTATCTGGAAGATAATCCGGTAAAAGAGATTGCGAGAATTACCGGGCTGAACGAATCTAACGTAAAGGTGAAATTATTCAGAGCCCGACAATCATTTAAAGAATTATACGCAAGGTTTGAGCCGGCCGTTGCCGACCTATTATAAAAGCGAAACAGGTTATGAACGAAAAAAACAATATACAACGCGACGATGAATTCATCCGGAAAATGATGCAGTCGGCAAAAGATCAAGCTCCTGAAGGCCTGAAATACAGGATTATGCATCAGGTAGAAACCGAAGGTGCGTTCAAGCATCAACAGACACCCGTAAAGCTACGCGAGCGTAAAGTGCTGAAAGATTTTATCGGCATTTTCGGGTTGATGTACGCTGTGCTGGCAGCTCTCATCGGTGGTGCCTACTTGCTGAAGGGTAAAGAGTTTGTTTTATCTTCCGGTTTTCTCTGGACGATTATTCTCGTAGCCTTCGTTTTCAGCCTTTTCTGGCTGATGTCGCGGGTGGATGAACGGCTAAAAGACAAGAGACTCATTCATTAATTGCTCCCGTGCCTTGTCGAGTACCTCTTGCGACTCGGCAGGAGGATAATGCAAGTCGAGCGATTTAAACAATTCCAAAATTATATCGCCGACAGCTACACGTGTAAAAAATTTCTTATCGGCCGGAATCACATACCACGGGGCATACGGTTTCGATGTCTTCTCCAACATCTCTTCAAAGGCTTTTTCGTACTTATCCCACTGCGAACGGGCATGCAGGTCGTCTGAATTGAATTTCCAGTTCTTATCCGGTTCGTCGATCCTTGCGAGAAAACGTTTTTTCTGCTCTTCTTTTGATATGTTCAGGAAAAACTTTAAAATACGCATGCCGTTATCGTACCAATGCTTTTCAATAGCGTTAATGGCCGCGTAACGGTTTTCCCAAAACTGCTTATCGATCTCATCAACCGAGCCGTATCCGGGAATACGTTCATTGAGGATCCATTGCGGGTTTACTTTGGTGGCAAGCACATTTTCGTAATGTGAACGATTGAAAATCTCAATCATCCCCCGTTCGGGCAACGCCCGGTAGTGGCGCCACATATAATCGTGTTCCAGCTCGTTCGTCGTGGGAGTTTTAAAACTATGCACACGGCATCCCTGCGGATTGATACCCGACATCACGTGGCGGATTACACCGTCTTTTCCGGCTGCATCCCGTGCCTGCAAAATGATAAGCAACGAATACCGGTCATCGGCATAAAACATTTCCTGCAGCTCTTTCAACTGCTTGATGTTTTTTTTGATTTCGTCCCCGGCCGATTTCTTATCGAACCCTCCATTTTCGGAAGTGGCAAAATCTTTCAGATTCACTTTCGAATCGGATTTTACCCTAAATTTGCTGTAATTAAAATCCATTTTATAAAATTATTTACCTCTTTAGATAAATTACCCAATACCAATCTTTTGGATCGCCTTCACCAACACTGGGGGTGTAAAGAAACATCTTTACCTTTTGATCAGGGTTGTCGGCTAAAAACTCACGCACTTTCACCAAACCCTGAACGGAATACCACGGTATCTCATAATCCAACTCGCGGTTGTCGGGGTTAAACACATCTTCAAAACCGCTTGGATAGCGAATGTCTTCGGTTATAACGTATTCAAAAGAGCTCGCAGGTTCCAGTTTTTTGGGGAACGTCATTTCTCCCAATCCCATCCTCCAATGGATGGTCCCCTCAAAGAGCGTTTGGTTCAACTCTTTGTAAGTCAGTTTAACACTGCCAAAATCACCGGGCGAAACATATTCATTGGTAATGGTAAAGTTTTCTGTTTGCCTGGAGAAGCCCAAGATGGTTCCGCCTTCAAAAGTGTTTGTCGTATAATCGACTTTCAGCATCAAAACCTGGGTAGGCGCATCTGTAACTATATTCTCAGAGGTACAACCCAACAAGATGCCCATTAGAAATAAAAACAGAAGTTTTGTTTTCATAAACAGATCCCTTGTAAATTTATTCAAAAATAGCCTATTTAAGTATAGGATACAATGAATAGATGAAATTTTACGTGAAATGTTGCACCGATTATTGAAAAACTCGTCAGGAATAACAATTATTAACAAAGTCGTTAAGCGAATAACCCGTTTTCGGACTCTCTTGAGGTACTCCAAAGAAACCGGTGTCTCTGCTCAGGAATATATTCAGACCAAGGTAATTGAAGTAGCCAAGAAAAGGCTTTTTGATGTTGATAAATCCATTAGTGAAATAGCTTATGAGTTAGGTTTTAGATATCCGCAACATTTCACTCGATTATTTAAACAACGGACAGGACTTACACCAAATGAATATAGGACAGTGAATTGATTTTCGCCTTTGGTCCCCGATAAAACACAAAAGGCTGTAAATCAATTGACTTACAGCCTTTTGGAGTACTCGGAGCGAGTACCCAACTCCTAAAACAAGAGAAACCAAAAGCAACCATATCTCTGTATATCAAATTATTGCAGCTTTCTATTATTTTCCAAATTTGCCAATTTTCACTCATTTTTGTTGGTTTGGGCGCCCCCTAGGCACCCCGGATATCCGGATTTAATTTCTATATTTCCTCTATAAATCCTTTTTTCCGGTATGAATAAACCCTTTTAGAGTTATCTTACATTACTTTAGCCTAATAAATATACTGACGGAAGAACAAGGTCTTTCGTCAAAGTATAATTAATTTCCTCTTCGAACTCTTATGTTTCTTGAGTGGCGTTCAATGCGGGTTGTCTGCCAGAGTCAGTTTGCAAAATCGGGGTATGGATCCACCA